>TARA_R110001583_G_scaffold31557_4_pt1 | contig 11605 bp, 9 predicted proteins | sample TARA_R110001583 | Tara Oceans TARA_R110001583 (sample SAMEA4398432) | marine metagenome | biome: Polar Biome; feature: [MES] marine water layer (ENVO:01000295) within the mesopelagic zone...; material: water (ENVO:00002006), including particulate matter (ENVO:01000060) such as...... | reverse complement strand
GAAATTCCCAATGAAAAGCGGGAGATTGTCCGCCTGAGCGAAGTTTTGAGCGCAAGGGTATTCACCGAGTCGAGTTCGGCGCTGACAATGGCGCTTGGTAACGACATCGGAGGCAACCCCATGGTGGCAAACCTTGCTAAGATGCCGCACCTGCTGGTTGCTGGCACCACCGGCTCCGGTAAATCCGTAGGCGTGAACGCCATGCTGTTGAGCATGCTGCTGAAGGCAGGCCCTGAGGACGTCCGTTTCATTATGGTTGACCCCAAGATGCTGGAACTCAGCATCTACGATGGCATTCCCCACCTGCTGGCACCCGTTGTTACCGACATGAAAGAAGCCGCAAATGCACTGCGCTGGTGTGTGGCTGAAATGGAACGCAGATACCGTTTGTTGGCGACGTTGGGCGTCCGAAACCTCGCTGGCTACAACCGCAAGGTAAAAGATGCGGCTGCGGCCGGTGAACCACTTCTCGATCCGTTCTGGAAGCCGGACGAATATCTGGCTAACGACGAACAGGAACGCCCGGAACTGGAGCATTTGCCGTTCATTGTGGTAGTTATTGATGAGTTTGCCGACATGATGATGATTGTCGGCAAAAAAGTGGAAGAGCTGATCGCACGAATTGCCCAGAAGGCGAGGGCGGCAGGCATTCACCTGATACTTGCAACCCAGCGGCCATCTGTGGATGTCATAACGGGTTTGATCAAGGCCAACATTCCCACTCGCATGTCGTTCCAGGTTTCCTCCAAGATCGATTCGCGCACGGTGCTGGATCAGGGCGGTGCTGAGCAGCTTTTGGGGCATGGTGACATGCTTTATCTGCCCCCGGGTTCTGGCCTCCCGGTCCGCGTCCACGGCGCATTTGTGGACGATGATGAGGTTCACCGGGTGGTGAGTGCCTGGAAGGCCAGAGGCGAACCTGTGTACGTGGACGATGTGCTTAACGGCGCAGAAGGTGAAAATCTGCCTGGGGTTCCCAGCTTGTCAGATGGCGGCGATAACGAAAGTGATGCGCTGTTCGACGAAGCCGTGGCGTTCGTCACAGAAGGGCGCCGGGTATCAATTTCGTCTGTGCAGCGAAAGTTCAAGATAGGTTATAACCGGGCAGCCAATTTGGTCGAGGCCATGGAAGCATCGGGTGTAGTCAGTTCAGCGGGCCATAACGGTGCCCGTGAAGTTTTGGCACCGCCCCCACCAAGAGATTAGGAGTCGTATCGTATGCAACAACTTTTTTTGAAGCCCCTGTCGGTATTGATGGCGTCATTAATTGTGGCACTTGTCTTCAGCAGCTCACTTATGGCGGCAGGCAAAGAAGATTCAGCGGCAGAGCTCGCTTCCTTGCTGCAAAGCTATGAAACCTATCAGGCCGACTTTATTCAGATTGTGGTAAACGAAAGCGGAAGCAAAGTGCAGGAAACCCGGGGCTCACTGAAGGCCAAAAGGCCGGGCCTGTTTTACTGGGAGACCCGTGCGCCGTTGTCGCAATTTATTGTCAGTAACGGTGAAAGCGTAGAAGTCTACGATCCCGATCTGGAACAGGTCACCGTGCATAGCCTGGACGACCGCGTTCAGACAACACCGGCGCTGCTGCTCAGTGGTGAAGTGGGTAACCTTGAAGAAACCTATCGGGTTTCCGGTCGTCAGCTCAGTGACGATACCCGGGAATTCACGCTCGAGCCGAAAAGCGAGGATTCGTTATTTGTGTCGCTACGGCTAACGTTCTTCAAAAACGAACTGCAGGAAATGCGCATGCAGGATTCATTGTCGCAGCTCAGCGTGCTCAGCTTTGACAACATCCGGCTTAACGACACCGTCGATAATAGCGCGTTTACGCTTGAGTACCCGGAAGGTGTCGACGTAATCGGGGACGAGGGCTGATATGCAAAACAGCCTGTTCACCGAACAGGTCGGGTTTCGGCCTCTGGCCGCGCGTATGCGCCCGGAATCCCTTGAAGACTACGTGGGGCAGTTGCACCTCGTAGGGCCCGGCAAGCCGCTTCGCAGAGCGGTAGAGCAGGGCCAGCTCCACTCCATGATTCTCTGGGGCCCGCCGGGGGTTGGTAAAACCACCTTTGCGAGGCTTCTGGCGAGCGTTGGCGACCTCAGTTTCGAGACAGTGTCTGCGGTTCTCAGCGGCGTGAAGGATATCCGTGCCATTGTAGAGCGTTCACGCAACCGCAAGCTTTTGCAGGGCCAGGACACGCTGTTGTTCGTGGACGAAGTGCACCGGTTCAACAAGAGCCAGCAGGACGCTTTTCTTCCGCACATTGAAGACGGCACCTTCATTTTTGTTGGCGCCACCACCGAGAACCCTTCTTTTGAGCTGAACAGCGCTCTGCTTTCCCGTACCCGGGTTTACGTTCTCAAGAATCTGGAAGAGGCGGATGTCCTTAATCTGCTGGGCAGAGCTCTGAGTTCGGAGGAAGGTTTTAACGGCGAGCTTGCGGTTTCGGACGATGTGCTCAGCGTTATGGCTGCTGCCTCTGGCGGTGACGCCCGGCGGGCGCTCAACATTCTCGAGATTGCTGCTGATCTCGCGGAGCCGGACAGCGAAGGCAAAAACCGTGTTAACGCGGAACACCTTGAGCAGGTGATGCAAACCAGTTTGCGCCGCTTTGATAAGGGCGGGGACGTTTTTTACGACCAGATATCAGCCTTGCACAAGTCTGTGAGAGGCTCAGACCCGGATGGCTCACTTTACTGGCTGTGCCGAATGCTGGATGGTGGTTGCGACCCTTTGTACGTTGCGCGCCGCCTCGTGCGTATCGCAAGCGAGGACATAGGCAACGCCGACCCCCGTGCCCTGCAGCTGAGCATGGAGGCGTGGAACGCTCAGGAGCGCCTGGGGAGCCCTGAGGGGGAGCTGGCACTGGCGCAGGCGGTCACTTATCTCGCGCTCGCCCCTAAAAGCAACGCGGTGTATAAAGCGTTCAATCAGTGCATGGCCGATATACGGCAGGATCCCGACTACGAGGTGCCAGTTCACCTGCGCAACGCACCCACCAAATTGCTCAAAAGCATGGGGCATGGTGATTCTTACCGCTACGCTCATGACGAGCCTGAAGGATTTGCAGCGGGTGAGTCCTATCTTCCCGATGCTATCCACCAGCGCAGATACTATGAGCCGGTCAACCGGGGGCTGGAAATCAAGCTTTCTGAAAAGCGCCAGCGGCTAGACGCCCTCAATGATCAAAGCCCCAGAAAACGCCATTCCTGAACACCGTACAAGGTTATGCGCAGCGCTAGCCACAGGCGCCGGCACAGGTATAATGGCGAGTTATTCTACATACATCGAAAACCGGAAAATCCAGGATAACCATGCTCGATCCCAAACTCGTCCGTAACCAGACTGAAGAGATCACCCGTCGGCTGGCCATCAAGAACTTCGTTTTTGACGTCGCTGCCTTTGAGCAACTTGAAGAGCGCCGCCGGACCATTCAGGTGCGCACGGAAACCTTGCAGGGCGAGCAGAACAAAAAGTCGAAGTCCATCGGTAAGGCCAAGGCCGCAGGCGAAGATATTCAGTCGCTGCTGGATGAGGTGGAAAGCCTGAAATCCCGCAAGTCGGAAGCCGAGGAGGAGCTGCGCACACTACAAGAAGCGCTTAACGGCTTTCTTGCAGGTATTCCGAACCTTCCGGATGAAGGCGTGCCTACGGGCGACAGCGAGGAAGACAACGTTGAAGTTCGTACCTGGGGCACGCCTAAAGCGTTTGATTTCGAGCCCAAAGATCATGTCGCTCTGGGAGAAGGTCTCGGCGGGCTGGATTTTGAAACGGCGACACGTCTTGCCCATTCCCGGTTTGCGGTAATGCGTGGTCAAGTGGCACGCCTGCATCGCGCACTTGCACAGTTCATGTTGAACCTGCACACCGGCGAACACGGTTATTCCGAAACCTATGTTCCTTATCTGGTAAACGCAGATGCGCTGTATGGTACCGGCCAGTTGCCAAAGTTTGAGGAAGACCTGTTTAAAATGCAGGGTGAACATCCGCTTTATCTGATTCCTACGGCGGAAGTGCCTGTTACCAATCTGGTTTCAGATACGATTCTTGATGCAGCAGAACTGCCCCTGAAAATGGTTTGTCATACACCTTGTTTTCGCAGTGAAGCCGGGTCCTACGGTCGCGACACCCGCGGTATGATCCGCCAGCATCAGTTCGACAAGGTTGAGTTGGTGCAGGTGGTTCGCCCCGAAGATTCAGATGCTGCGCTGGAAGCACTGACAGGCCATGCTGAAAAAGTCCTTCAGTTGCTGGAGTTGCCTTACCGGCTGGTTGCCCTGTGCGGCGGTGATATGGGCTTTTCTGCAGCGAAAACCTACGATATCGAAGTGTGGTTGCCAGGGCAGCGCAAGTATCGGGAGATCTCGTCCTGCTCTAATACCCGCGACTTTCAGGCGCGGCGTATGCATGCCCGCTGGCGTAATCCGGAAACCGGAAAGCCCGAGCCAGTGCATACACTGAACGGCTCCGGCCTGGCGGTAGGTCGTGCCCTGATAGCGGTTATGGAAAATTATCAGCAGGCTGATGGCAGCATTCGTGTGCCCAGGGTACTCAAGCCCTACATGGGCGACGCTGAGCGTATTCAATGACAAATAAACCCCGAAAAAATGTGGGAGCAGGCGTTGGAGCAAGGCCAGCGCCGGTTCGTTACAGAACAAACCCGGTCACCTCAAATCCCAACAGCTCCGCCGGGGAGGTTGCTCTTGTGGGCGCTGGCCCCGGAGACCCGGAACTGCTTACACTGAAAGCCTGGCGACTTATTACGTCGGCAGAGGTTGTGCTCTACGATCGGCTGGTGTCGCCGGAAATTCTCGCACTGATTCCGGATACGGCTGAAATGATCCATGTGGGCAAGCAACGTGCCAACCACGCGCTGCCGCAGGACCAGATCAATCAGAGGCTGGTGGATCTGGCAAAAGAAGGCTACCGGGTAGTCCGGCTCAAGGGCGGGGATCCGTTTATATTTGGCCGTGGTGGGGAGGAAATTGAAACTCTGGCCAGCGCCGGTATCCGGTTCCAGGTTGTGCCGGGCATTACCGCTGCATCCGGCTGCGCTGCTTACGCCGGTATTCCTCTGACTCATCGCGATTACGCTCAGTCGGTGCGCTTTGTAACGGGACACCTGAAAAACAACACCTGCGATTTACCTTGGAAGGACTTCGTCCAGAACAGCCAGACATTGGTGTTTTATATGGGGCTGGTTGGCCTGCCAATTATCTGCGAACAACTCGTACTGCACGGTATGGCGCCGGACATGCCGATAGCCCTGGTTTCCAAGGGCACCACCCGGGAACAGCAAGTGGTTACCGGTAGCCTGGAAACGATTGTGCAGCGGGTAAACGAAGAAAAGGTACAGGCTCCAACACTTGTTATTGTCGGTCACGTGGTCGCGTTGAGGGATCGGTTGGACTGGGTAGGCGGCTTGCCAACCCAGTCTGCCTGACAGGGTTCAGCCGGCTTTACGGCCGGGCAGAACGTCCTTGAGCTTGTCACGCATATCGCGAATGGCTTTTTCTGTGGTTGCCCAGTCAATGCAGGCATCGGTCACTGATACACCGTATTGCAGGTCTGCCAGATTCTCCGGAATAGACTGATTGCCCCAGTTGATATTGCTTTCAATCATCAGGCTCTGGATAGACGTATTGCCCTCAAGGATTTGGTGGCTGACGTCCTGCATAACCAGTGGCTGGATGGCCGGGTCTTTGCTGGAGTTCGCGTGGCTGCAGTCCACCATGATGGATTTACGCAGCCCGGCTTTATCGAGAGCCTGTTCGCAGAGCGTCACGCTGACCGAGTCGTAATTCGGCTTGCCGCCACCACCGCGCAGCACCACATGGCCATACCGATTGCCTTTGGTGCGGATAATAGCCACCTGGCCCTGCTGGTCAATGCCCAGGAAGCTGTGCGGATAGGAAACAGACTTCATGGCGTTCACGGCCACATCCAGACTGCCGTCGGTTCCATTCTTGAAGCCGATCGCCATGGAAAGACCACTGCTCATCTCGCGGTGTGTCTGGGATTCTGTGGTGCGGGCGCCAATCGCCGACCAGGCAATCGAATCCTGAAGATACTGAGGCGAAATCGGATCCAGGGCTTCGGTTGCGACCGGTAGCCCAAGTTCGTTGATATCCAGCAGAAGACGCCTGCCCAACTTCAGGCCATACTCGATGTCAAAGGTGTCGTTCAGGTGCGGGTCGTTAATCAGGCCTTTCCAGCCAACCGTTGTTCGCGGCTTTTCAAAATACACCCGCATAACGATCAGCAGGGTATCACTGACTTCATCAGCAAGTTTTTTGAGGCGAGTGGCGTAATCACGTGCTGCGTCTGCGTCGTGAATAGAGCAGGGGCCTACTACCAGAAACAACCGGTGGTCTTTGCCGTCAATAATGTCGTAAATCGACTGACGGCCATCTGTAACAGTTTGGGCTGCATTGCCCGATAGTGGCATATCCTGTTTGAGCTTTTCAGGCGTAATCAATGGTTCCTGGCTCGCCACGTTCAGATCTTCAAGTTTGTTGCCGGACATTTTCTACTGTTTCCCCGATTCTTACCGTTACAATAGCGCCGGACCCAGATGTGGCCAACCCCGGCGAGTTCGTTATACTGCGTTATTTAGTGGGCCTTTTCAACGCTTCTTGAGCACGGGGATTGGATGTCACAAAACAGCCCGAAGTCGTATGGGGTGGCCTCGCGCAAGGCGGTTGCCGAGAAAATTGACGGTGTGCTTGCCGGTATTCGAGTTCCCGACCTGCCTTACCCCGTCGGGAAACCTGCTCCAGAAACCATAAGTGACTGGCAACCGCTGCTGTTCTCATGCTGGACAGATCAACGGACTGAGCGTGTAACCCATGTTATTCGCTCTGTGAACCTTGACTGGTCGGTGCGCCAGATCAACGCCGCCTATATCGCCGACCGCATCATGGACGTGTTCCTCAAAACCAGCGGCCTGCACACCGCATTGGCGCAGCGCATCGCGCGGTTGCGATTCTATCTGGCCTGGCGCATGAACCTCGAAGGCCATCGGGCATTTAGTGACTCATTACTTCTCTGGCTCGACGGTTTTCTGGAATGGCGTGGCTGGAGTGACTCTGGCGGGCGTTCGTCCAAGGCACTGCTGGAGCAACTGGATGCGCTGGTTGTCGCCGTTTCTGCAGGTTTTGATTCGGGCACAACCGATGCTGTCGATGCGTTTTGTAAGCAATGGCAGGACGACTCTGTCCGGCGCAATGCGCAGGTCGGCAGACTGCGTCAGAGGTTACTGGAGACGGAGCAGGGTGCAGCTCGCCAAAGGCGGGCGGATCAAACTTCAAGAGCTCTTATCGGGCGGGCTCTGAAGGGGCGAAAGCTGCCGCAGCCTGTACTGCATTTTGTTTTTGATCATTGGCAAAGGTTGCTCAAACAGGCTGTGTGGGACGCCGGTGTGAACGGTGAAACCTGCAGGCATGGCAGCAAGCTGCTTGAGTGGCTGGTTTGGGTGGGTGACCCCTCGCTTTCCGATAAGGACAGAGACCGGCTATATCACGTAGGTGAGCAAATTGGCGACCGGCTAGTGGATGTGTGGAGTCGCGTATTTGATCATCCCCTGACACCTAACGCGCTGGCAGGTATCGGAACCGTCATGATGTCAAGATTGCGTGGAGAAACGCCCATTCTGGTTGACGCCTTACCGGACGCTGCAAGCTTCCCATGGAACCCGGTCTGGCTCACTTTCGAAGCGCCCCCGCGTGCTGAGTTTCAGCCTTTTGAGGGCGGTTGGTTTGTGGAGGGTGAAGGTGCAGAGGAACAGCGCCGTTACTTTTTTACTCTGCTTGAAGACACGGGGGAAATCCTCTGGACCAATGGCACCGGGGTAAAGCTTGGCCTGCAGCCATGGCACGAGTTCTGTCATGCCAAAACTTCAGGCAGTATTCGCCCGTTGCCGAATCAGACGCCCTTTGGTGAGGTGCTTGGTGAAACAGTAGATCTGCTGGCCAAGGCGTTTGAAAAACAGCGTAAACAGCGTGAACAAGCCGCAGAAGCAGCCCGGGCCCGAGCAAGCGCTCTACGCCGCGAAAGGGAAGCTGTGGAGTTAAAGCGTCAGGAACAAGAGGCCGCGCGGCAAGCAACTTTGGAGCATCAGCGACAGCAGGTTGAAAGCAAACGTTTGGCGGACGAACAGGCTGGGCACGAACGTTTACACAGAGAAAAAACAGAACTTGCACAAAAGCAGGTAGGCAAAATAGGTCTTGGTGGCTGGATCCTTGTAGAGCCTGAACTTCCGGAAAGTGCGGGCGTCAGGCTCAAGCTTGCCGTTCGTACAAACGCATCCCGCAAGCTGATTTTTGTAGACCGGTTGGGGCTGAATCGTCGTGAGTTTCTGGAAGATGAGCTCGTTCTGGGTATCGTTGAAGAACGCATCCGTGTTCTGGGCGGTGCAGCAGAGTTTGATGACACGCTAAGCCGTGTGGTGGGGCGCATTCGTGTCGGGCGGAACTGATAGAACAACAATGAGCCAGGAACAGTCATGAAAGATACTGACTATACATTTGGAACATCAGACGACCCCTTTGGCGGGCAGGACAACCGTTTGCATTACCGTTTGACGGCACGTGCACGGGTTTCGCTGGAACTGGAGGCAAGCTATCCGGAGCCCCGGGGAATGCCATGCGCATACGGGCGGGAACTGGTGTGCGGTGTTCGCGACTTGTCAGCAGACGGTCTGCGTTTGACCTCCGAAGAGCAGCTTGCGACAGGCGCCTTGTTGCCTGCGACTGTTTCACTGGACAACGAAAGAGAACCCTTCAGACTGACGGTGGAAGTGATCTGGTGTCGTCCGGATGGGGCAGGCTATCTGGTGGGGGTACGAATTATTGAATGCATCCAGACCGAATATGTTGAATGGACAGAAGCTGTCGCGTCCGCCATGGAAGCGCTCTGAACGCCGAGTTGCAGAATGGTTGCAGGATGAAGGGAGTGAGCATTTATCCAAAAAGAGGGCAGGGAGCCATGTAAGGCTCCCTGCCTTATCGCTTAATCTTCAGTTGTTGATTCTTCAAGTTCGCCCATGCCGGTAATATTGAAACCGGCATCCACGTACATGATTTCACCGGTAATACCGCTGGCCATATCGGAAGTCAGGAAGGCTGCGGCATTGCCCACTTCGTCGGTGGTCACATTCCGGCGTAACGGAGCGCGCCTGGCGTTTTCCGCGAGCATCTTGCGGAAGCTCTTGATGCCAGAGGCTGCCAGTGTCCTGATCGGACCTGCGGAAATACCGTTTACCCGAATGCCATCGCGGCCAAGGCTCGCAGCCATGTAGCGCACGTTTGCTTCCAGTGACGCTTTGGCAAGCCCCATCACGTTGTAGTTCTGCAGAACCTTTTCGGCGCCGAGATAGCTCAGAGTCAGCAGTGAGCTGCCTTCGTGCATCATTGAGCGTGCACCCTTGGCAAGAGCTACAAAACTGTAGGAGCTGATGTCGTGGGCAATCTTGAAGCCTTCACGGGTGGTCACATCAACGTAGTTACCATCGAGCTCGTGCCCCGGCGCAAAGCCAACGGCGTGAACGATTATGTCGATGTTGTCCCAGTGCTTGTTCAGCTCTTTGAACACATTTTCAATTTCTTCATCGCTGGCAACGTCGCAAGGGAAGATAAGTTTACTGCCCCATCCGTCAGCAAACTTCTCTACCCTTGGTTTGAGCTTTTCATTCTGGTACGTGAAGGCCAGTTCCGCGCCTTCACGGGCAAAGGCCTCTGCAATGCCGTATGCGATAGACAGTTTGCTGGCTACGCCAACAATCAGCGCTTTCTTGCCACTGAGTATTCCCATAGGTCGTTCTCCCTGTGTTCCTGATTTTGGTGCATTATCCCCGAAGTATCCCGGCAGGAGTAACGCTCAAATAGTCGTAGTGGTGTCGGCATCGTTCTGAAGATAGAAAAATGCCGCGTGAAGTAACTCTTGTGTGTATTGCTCTGCGGGTGCACGGAAGATCTCGCCGGCATCCCCGTATTCCACAATCGCCCCCTGTCGGAGCACCAGCAACTGATGACTGAGTGCCCGAACAACGGCCAGATCGTGGCTGATAAAGATATAGCTTAGACCATAGCGCGCCTGAATATCCCGAAGCAGCTCGATAACCTGCTTTTGAACCGTTCTGTCCAGAGCAGAGGTGGGCTCATCCAGAATAATCAGATCTGGCTGAAGAACCAATGCCCTGGCGATGGCGATCCGCTGACGCTGTCCCCCTGAAAATTCGTGCGGATAGCGATGTCGTGCCTCAGGATCAAGCCCCACATCGGTCAAAGCCGTAATGACCTTCTGATCGTGCGTTTGAGCATTTTCAGCATCGTGTATTTCCAGTCCTTCCCGAACAATTTCGGCAATGGACATCCGTGGGCTCAGGCTGCCAAAAGGATCCTGAAAAACAATCTGTATCCGGCGCCGCCAGGGCCGGAAAGCGCTTTGATCGAGCCCGGCGAGCTCTTGGCCATCCAGTTTCATGCTGCCTGAGCTGGTAGTTAGCTTGAGAAGCGCATGGCCAATGGTGGTTTTTCCGCTACCACTTTCACCCACAATACCGAGAGTCTGGCCACGCTCAAGGGAAAAATCGACACGTTTCACCGCGTGAAAATATTCCTTTACCTTGCCGAACAACCCTCTTCGAGTCGGAAACCGTACATCCAGGTTACTGACGTTCAGCAGAGGCTTTCCATTCCGGGGCTGGGTAAGGGGAGCTTCCGGGGGCTCGGCATCCAGAAGTTTGCGGGTGTAGGGGTGGCTTGGTGATGCAAACAAGGTTGCGGCTTCTCCCTGCTCAACCAGTTTGCCATGCTCCAGTACCGCAACCCGGTTGGCGTAGCGGCGCACGATGGTCAGGTCGTGGGTAATCAGAAGAATCGCCATGCCCAACTTCTGCTGCAAACCCTGCAGCAATTCAAGCACCTGCTTCTGAACCGTGACATCCAGCGCCGTGGTTGGCTCATCTGCGATCAGCAAATCGGGCTCATTGGCCAAAGCCATGGCAATCATTACCCGCTGCTTCTGGCCGCCGGAAAGTTGGTGTGGGTAGGCGCCAAGACGGCTTTCAGGGTTGTCTATGCCGACCAGACGCAGCAGCTCCAGACAGCGCTCGCGGGCTTGGGGGCCTCGCATCCCTTTGTGAAGTTCCAGCGTTTCGCTGATCTGTTTCTCTACGCTGTGTAGAGGGTTCAGAGACGTCATCGGCTCCTGAAAGATCATACTGATCTCACGCCCGCGAACCTGGCGTAAACGTTTCTCAGGCGCCTGTAGCAAATTCTCTCCGCGATAGCGGATCGCACCACTCGGATAGCTCGCATGGCGCTCATCAAGCAGCCGCAAAACAGATAATGCAGTGATGGATTTACCGGAGCCGCTCTCACCAACGAGCGCCAGAGTTTCACCATGTTGCAGGCGGAGGGATAGAGAATCGACGGCCTTCTCGCCGTCGTTAAAGCAGATCGAGAGATTGGTTATCTCCAGCAAGTCACTCATATCAGCTCGCTCTTATCCACTTTTACGGGGGTCAAAGGCATCACGTACGGCTTCGCCCACGAAAACCAGCAGGGTCAGCATCAGTGAGAGGGAAACGAATGCCGAAAT
>TARA_R110001583_G_scaffold16272_16_pt1 | contig 11609 bp, 14 predicted proteins | sample TARA_R110001583 | Tara Oceans TARA_R110001583 (sample SAMEA4398432) | marine metagenome | biome: Polar Biome; feature: [MES] marine water layer (ENVO:01000295) within the mesopelagic zone...; material: water (ENVO:00002006), including particulate matter (ENVO:01000060) such... | reverse complement strand
CTCCTCAACATGGAATGTAGGTGACGCTGCAATATACATGGGATACCCAGTAACAATTACGGCGGATCTTGGTGAAAATCAGGTAACAATAAAGTTCGACGATGATTCTGAAGAAACAGTAGACTCTACAGAGCTAACTTGGGAAGAGGGCGAATCGCCCATTACCGAACCAGATAAGTCTGGGCTGAAGGTTGATAAAAACACCAAGGTCTGGGTGGAAGATTCAGACGGTCAGTGGAAGGCGCGCATTATCAGCAAGAACGATGATGGAACGTGGAAAATTGAGTGGACTGATGATAACTGGGATGGCATTGGCCAGAAGGTTGATGTCGTTGAAGGCTCCATTGAGGTCAAGGAGCAAAAGCGAGGATCTCGTGGTGGTGGTCGACGCAGAGGTAGATCAAGTAAAAAGCTTAAGCCACAGTATTCCAACACCCAAGAGGTGAAGGACATCCAGCAGATAATCGGTGCCCCCTCCTGTGACAAACCAAAGGGATGCGACGGATACTGGCAGGATAACACACAGGCTGCGTGGTCATCTTATGTGGGCAAAAAGATTGATGCTCTTGGCAGTAAGTGGTCAGATAAAAAGAGCAAGATTCAGACAAGAGAGGGTGGCTGGCTGAACGATGCAGCAACGCTAGCAGAGAAAGAATTTGGAACTGGAATAACAGGTGCTCTAAAGTTTGTAACATGGTTAGGAGACGCTGATGCAGCTGAGCCAGAGGCCGCTGGGCCGCCCGACAGCTCTGGAGCCACGGGTGAGCTGGATGATAATGATGTCAAGCCGGATCCCCCAGTTGAGGTAGAGGTTCCCGCTGTCGGTGCTCAGGCTGTCAACAAGGCCAAGAGCGAGAAGGTGAAAAAGTATCCAATCAAAACCAAGGCTGGTGTCAAGATTGGTGCTGTTTATGCCAAGCCTTCCCATGTCGAGGCAGGTGGCCAGCGAGGATGGTGGGGTAGAATAGGTAGAGCAGACTTCAAGTTGTCATTTAAGAGGGACATGCCGTGGGGAGCAGACGAGAGATTTATAACAGACTGGGGTGGAAATAATGTGAATATCCCTCTATCCAAAATAAAGTACATCTCGTTTGAAGATGAGTACAAGGAGGGATCAGGAAAGGGTGCCTATAAGATAAAAGTAGTCACGTGGGACGGCTCAGCAGAGGCCGACCTGGAATGGTCACCACCTAAGGGCTCTGTTAGAGTAAAGAGTAAAAAGTAAAAAGAAGTAAACCCAAGCAACTCTAGAGATCTTTAATGATAATAGCAGAGGAAAAGATAAGAAATTTAATCCGCGAAGAGATGGAAAAGCTCATTGTGGAGAGAATTGAATCTGCTTGGTGGGGTGAAGCTGGTTTAGGCTCATCTCGCTCCTCAGGTATATACTCAGATTATACTTCAAGAAGCTCCAGAGATACATTAGACGGCTCGGAACCAGCACCTGGTGAGGCTACACAAATTGTGGGCGCCAAGGCTCGTCAGGCAGCGGAGGCAGCTGGAATTCCACAGTCAGATTTATCAGAGTTTTTTTCAGCAGTAATGAGAAGAATCGGTGTGCCGGTAACTGATGAGAAGTTAAAATTCTTTGGTGCTTGGGCTGTAACAGAGATAACTAGGACCACTAATAATCCGCTTGCTACTACACATCCGGGAAAAGGATCGCCAGCTTGGTCTGGTGATCCAGGAATGACAAATTTTAACTCTGCAGGTGTTAAAAACTATTCAACATTTGAGTCAGGTGTCAAGGCTACAGTTGATACAATAGAAAATGGCTACTATCCTCACGTAGTTGACTTTCTAAGCGATAGTCTTATTGATGAATCTGGTAGCGCAATATCATCTGCTATAGATGCCCTAGCACACAGCGGTGTTAGAGCTAATTTAGACCGGTGGGGATCACACGGTGACAGGGTATATAGTAATATGGCTGCTGGAAAAACCAGCCATGATAGGACGTTTATATCCGCTCCTGGTTCGGCTAGAATAGGCTAGGTGAGAAGTGATAGTAAAAGAGTCAGATTTGCGACAGATCATTAGAGATCTCATTGGTGAGAGGTTGACGTCATCGACCGTAAGTGAACCTGATCGGTATGGGCAAAGATATAGCTGGTACTCCGGAGAGGGTTACAGGGACGAAGCAGGTGAGCTAGGCTTGACATCATCGACATCAGGTGATACTTACGATGACAGTGTCCCACCTGGTACGACAGTAGCATTTCCCGTTGTTAGAATTAGAAAAGCTGATAAGGACGGGAAAGTGGAAATATCTAGTGCTCCGAGAATTACAAGTACCGCTGGTAAAAGAAGATCTCCAATGTCTGGTGCGAGTAAGTTACATCGGGGATGGGATATTGCTGCACGTACAGGAACGCCTGTGGTTGCCTACGCAGATGGAAATATTATTGATGCGAGACCTGCCGGAAGTGCTGGCAATTGGATAATAATTGATCATGGTTTTAGCTGGACTGACGGAGACAAATCAGGCCCTGTTAAAACCATATACATGCACCTTAGCGATTTTGAAAAAACATCTGGCCCAGTAAAGGCGGGACAGATAATAGGATATGTAGGTAGTACTGGCAGGAGCACTGGGCCTCACCTTCACTTTTCATTTGCCATAGGAGAACCAAGCGGAGGTGATCCTGTACCTGTGAAAAATAGAAGCTTTAACAATTCTCTTTACAGTTCAAATCTTGATGTAGGAACAGCACTTGTAAAGACACAGAATCCCACAGCACCTGATAGTGAAGAAGCTATTATTGCAGAAAACAACAAGAAGTTAAGATAAAATAGATCTTCCGACTGCTTCGTAAATTCTTCTTCTTTGAGGCTGACTTTTGGCAAAGAGCTTTATTATCTCGCCAGCTTTTGCATTTGCTTCATCCTCAATTTCTCCACCTGCATCCTGAATCATTCCAATAAGCATTCCATTTTCATCTTGCATAAGGTGTGTAAGCTCATGCGCAATAGATCTTAAAATATCTACAAGTGCTCTATTTTTACCGTATACTTTTATTATATTTTTTCCTCGGTGGTAAGCTGCTGTAGTAGCTATATCATGACTTTCTCTATTATCAACCACAAAAATTTGAAAGTCTGATTCTATTGGAAGGGAGTCGGCACAATAATTGCAAAAGTCTCCAATTAGAACTATCTTATCTTGATCTAAGTCAAGTCCTTGGGATACGTGAAGCTTTCTCATAGTATAACTTTTAACTCGTGTAAATTTCTAAAATCCTGTCTATAATTATGATAGGCTAGATTAGATTTATAAACTTATAGAGAAATAATGAGCTTTTCTAAAAAACTTCTACTTAAATCGAAAATGATAGAAATGGGAATATTACCTGCTTCAAGTAGAAATGAGCTAAGAAACATGATGCTAACACTTAGTCAAGACGACCAGATTAAATCAAAGAGAAAATTTAGAAAGATGTGGAAGAGAGCGTTAAAAAGAAATCCTGAGTTTGAGCATCTTATGGTTCCTGAGAATAATGGGAAAGTTACATCATACTATACTTCAAACAGACTTAGTATAGTATGTCTAGATATTAACAAGAAACTAGAGACTAGCTAATCTACTAGATCTATATTTAGATAATCTTCGGCGCTTTGCAAGAACTGTCTAATAGTTCTAGAGCTAACACCGATTGACATAGCGTTAAAATTTGCTGGTGTCATTTGAATCATTCCGACAATTTTTTCATTCTTATCTAAGACTAGGCTGCCTGAACTTCCGTAAATAGCAGGAATAGTAAAATAGCATCTATCATATACATCACACCCAGAAAAAATACCATCGAATTCAACGCTTACACCTTTTTCGTTTATTCCCAAAGGTGCTGTTACAGCAAATATCCTATCTCCTATAACAGGAATATCACGAGATATTTCTAAACCTTCTTTGATTTGTATTCTCGTCCTAAGCAAGCATAGATCATAACTCTTGTCAGTATAAACTATCTCTGCAGGCCAGCTAATACCATCAGGACCGGTAACCCATAATGATGTCTCTACATCTGAACTTATAAATGTTGTTTCAGGAATATCAGCTCTTGCACTACAAAAATGGTCTGCAGTAAGAACATAAGTTGAGCTATTTACTTCTTTAAATGCCATTCCAGATGCAGTTGCCTCTAAAATACTTGCTTCCTGAGGTGAACAGTTACTAGATGACTCATCTAAGCACCCTAGAGTAATTGACTTAGTTAAAGTTATTTTTAAAAAGTTATCTCTAGACGTATCATACGAAACTACTGCGTATCTGGGTGACAGTATAGCAAAGGCAGATGCTAGAATTGTGACAAGTAATAGATTAAACTTTAAAAACTTGATATCATATCTTGTCTTTTTCGATTTTTTTATAGTACTCATACATTCTTAAATATTGACACACTGATAGATTTGTTTTTGTATAGTTTGTAGTAGTTCTGGCTAGGAAGTTAATTTTTACTGCCAGGAGACCAAAATGTTTAATTTTGATGAAACAATAGCTAGAATTTAAGTTATACATCTAATGTTCCAGGCTAGGAAGTATAGTTATTATTAGAGAATATTATTAATATAATTTATTATTAATATAATTTATTATTAATATAATTTATTCTTCTTAACTCATTCTCATTGTTTCTTGAACCTGGATGTAGCTAAATGTCAATCTTCAGAAATCACAAAACATCTGCTGACAGATCAGCAACAGATAGAGGTAGACATAAAGAGAAAATTAGAAAAGCTCTCAGAGAAGGAATACACCATATTGTTTCTGATGAGTCAATAATTGGAAAAGATGGGAAAAAGAAGATTAGAATTCCAGTAAGAGGAATAAAAGAATATAGATTTATTTACAATCCTCACGGAAATAAAAAAGTTGGTTCTGCCCCTGGCAAGAAAATTAGAAAGGGCCAGAAAATTGGACAAAATAAAAATAAATTAAAAAAATCTGCAGACGGAAAAGCTGGAAATGAAAAGGGCGAGGAGTTTTATGATGTCGAAATTACTCTTGAAGAACTTTCTCATTATCTATTTGATGATTTAAAGCTACCTGACTTAGAAAAGAAGAAATTCATAGACATAGTTGGTGATAAGTATAAGAGAAAGGGATATCGTAGAAAGGGAATTAGGCCTAGACTTTCCAAAAAAGAAACGCTTAAGAGTAAAATTAAAAGAAAAAAATCACATATACTACACAATAGCGGCTCACTAGAAGATAGATTTCCTTTTCATGAATCAGATTTAAGATACAAGCATATTGATATTCATCCCAAAGAGAATAGCAATGCGGTAATATTTTTTATAATGGATACGTCTGGCTCGATGAATCATCAAAAAAAATATATGGCAAGAAGCTTCTTTTTTCTTCTATACCACTTTCTAAGACACAAATATGAAAATACAGAAATAGTATTTATATCTCATGCTACTGATGCAAAAGAAGTGAATGAAGATGATTTCTTTAAAAGAGCATCTGCCGGCGGCACACTAATGTCATCAGGATTAGAAAAATGCTTAGAAACAGTAAAGAAAAGATTTCACCCATCTTCCTGGAATGTATACACATTTCACTGCTCAGACGGCGATAACTGGCCAGAAGACAATGAAAGAGCAATCTCATTTTCTAATAAGATAAAGGATATATGCCAGCTATATTGTTATATTCAGATAACACCACCTAGCGGCCCAAGTAATTATTGGAGCTCTGGAGGCATGGCAAAAGTCTATCAAAATATATCTGATTCTAAGTTTAAGATTGTCCACTTAGAATCGCCTGATGATATCTGGCTAGAGTTTAAAAGAATTTTTGGAGGTAAAATACTATGAGTGATTGGACTTTTAAAGATCTTGAAAAATGGGATGATAAAATATGCAACCTTGCTAGGTCATATGATTTAGACTGGTATCCTATTAATTATGAAGTTTGCGACTACTACGAAATGATTGGTCATATGTCATATCATGGATTGCCTTCACACTATGGACACTGGTCGTTTGGAAAGTCATTTGAAAGAACTCATCAGATGTACAATCTCGGTGCTGAGGGATTGCCTTATGAGCTTATAATTAATTCCAATCCATCCATTGCTTATCTCATGAAGCAAAATCCTCTCTACTTGCAAATACTAATAATGGCTCATTGTGTAGGACATAGTGATTTTTTTAAAAATAATAGAATTTTTAAGGATACAAGAGCAGAGACGTCAGTAACTAGATTTAGAAATGCATCTAAAAGAATTAGAGAATACTCTGAAAATACAAATATTGGATTAAAAAGAGTAGAGAATTTTTTAGATTCAGTTCATGCAATTAAGTTTCAAACTGAGAGAAATGGTATTAAGAGACTTTCAAGAAAATCTATTAAAGACAAAAGAGTTAGAATTATTAACGATGATAAGTCTAGAAAAAATAGAAATATCAATTTAGATAAATATCTCTTAGAGCCTGACTATGATCTACTTTCATTTCTTATAGAATATGGCACACACTTTAAAGATTGGCAGCTTGATATTCTAAATATTGTCAAAGACGAATCTCAATATTTTATTCCTCAAATAAAAACAAAGATATTAAATGAAGGTTGGGCTTCATTCTGGCATTATAAGCTAATGAATGAGCTAAATTTACCGCAAGAGTACCACATACCTTTTCTCAAATCTCACAATCAGGTTGTACAGCCTCATACAGCTAGCATAAATCCTTATAACGTAGGCTTTTACCTATTTCAGAAAATAGAAAAAGAGCAAGGATTAGATGAATGTTTCTTTATTAGAGAAGTTCATGATGATGTTTCAGCGATTAGATTTTATTTAGGTATAGATGACTTTAGAGAATTAAATTTATTTAGTTACTCTACCAAAAAAGATAGTGTAACAATTGATGAAATTTCTGATGAAGCAGATTGGACAAAGGTAAGAGAATCATTTCTTAAAAATATTGGCATGAATAGCATACCAAGAATTTTTGTATCTGATTCTTCTACGCAGGGTAGATTAATACTGAAACATGATCATGATGGAAGAGACTTAGATTTAGAATATGCTAATAACGTTGTTGATCATGTAAGAAGCTTATGGTCAGGTGATGTTAATTTTTTTACAATTGTTGAAGAAGAGTCTTGGGAAATATAGTATAGTTTCTTTTGTAGAGGGAGATTTTTTATGTCAAAAAAGAAGTTTTTAGATATTATTCAAAAACAAAGAGAGTCAAAAAAAGAAGAAAGATTTTCTGGAAATTTTCTTGATTACCTAGAGATAATCAGTAAAGATCCAGACATTGTAAAGTCTTCTCATAAGCGACTCTATGATTCAGTTGTAGAGCATGGCATTACACACATGTCAGATGATGATAAGAGGAAGCATAGAATCTTTAATGGAGATAATATAAGAATTTATGATTACTTTAGTGATGAATTTTTTGGAATGGAGGTGGTTATTGGAAACTTGATGAGGTTTTTAAGATCAGCATCACTAAAAGGTGAAGAAAGTCGACAAGTACTTCTATTGATGGGGCCAGTAGGCGCAGGAAAATCAGCACTAACAGAGCATATAAAAAGAGTATTAGATGGCAAAAGCTTTTATCATTTGACAGGCGATCCTCAGAGAGGTGAGCCGCTACACCTTATTCCAAGAAATTTACGACCAAAGTTTGAAAAGCTTTTAAAAGTAAAAATAGAAGGAGATATTTCACCAGTAGCAAGACATGTTTTATTTGAAGACTATGCCGGTGAATATGAGAAGTTTGAAGTCAAAGAGTCAACATTCTCGCAAAGGGCACGCAGAGGTATTGCTTCTGTCCCGCCGATGGATGCCAATAGTCAGGACGTTTCAGTGTTAATTGGCTCTGAAGATATTTCAAAGCTTGACTTATATCCAGAAGATGACCCTAGGGTTCTTTCATTAAACGGTGCATTTAATGTTGGCAACAGAGGCATTGTTGAACTAATTGAAATGTTTAAAAATGAAATTGAATTTCTTCATACAGTTATAACAGCAACACAGGAGAAAAGAATACCATCTCCTGGAAAACATGACATGCTTCACTTTGATGGAGTTATATTAGCTCATTGCAATGAATCAGAATGGAATAAGTTTAGAAGTGAGCACACTAATGAAGCAATTCTCGATAGAGTGGTAAAGATAAATGTTCCGTATGTACTAGAGCTAGATCAAGAAATAAAAATATATGAAAAGATACTTGGAAGATCTGATTTTGATGCTCACATAGCACCCCATACATTAAGAATAGCTTCTATGTTTTCTGTCATGTCTAGACTACGACAATCACAAAAATGTGATTTATTGACAAAAATGAAGATCTATAACGGAGAAGATGTTATAGAGAAAGGGAGGGTAAGAAAGATAGATATCAAAGATCTAAGGGACGAATCTTACGGTGAGGGCATGAAGGGAATATCTACACGATTTATTATGAAAGCTGTAGATTCATCTCTATCTGATTCAACGAGAAATATGATCACTCCCAACGCAGTTATTGAAAGCTTAATTAGACATGTAAAAGACCAAATTGTAGATGAAGAAGATAGAGACAGATACCTTGAATTACTTCAAAAGATTATTAGAGAAGAATATCTCTTAATTCTTGAAAATGAAATAGCCAAAGCATTCGTCGCTGCATACGAAGAACAAGCACAATCTCTTTTTGATAGCTATTTAGATAACGCTGAGTGCTATACAAATAAAACTACAGTAAAAGATAAAATAACCAGAGAAATAAGAGAGCCTGATGAAATATTCATGAAATCAATTGAAGAATGCATAGGAATAACAGGGTCTGCTACAGATGGGTTTAGAGGCGATGTTACAGCATATATGTTTGCTAAGATGCGGCGAGGAGAAAAGATTAACTATAGAAGCTATGGACCGCTAAGAGAAGCAATAGAGGCATACTTAATTTCTTCTGTCAAAGATATAGCTAGAATTGTTACTAGAAGCAAATCTAGAGATGAAGATCAAAAGAAAAAATACAATGAAATGGTATCTACGCTAATGGAAGATTACGGATACAATGAAGATTCAGCAGAAGAAGTGCTAACTTATGCCTCAAATAATCTCTGGAGAGACTCATAGGTGTATACGAAAAACACAGATGTAAAAGAGTTCTATCATGAAATTTTTAATCTAGTAAATTGCACAAATGATTTATTGTCTGAAAATATAGATTTTTACATCAGTTCAAATGTAGTATCTAGCGATATTATTCAAAAATATATTTTTTTCATGAAAGATAATCCAATTCATGAAAAGATAATAAAACCAATATTACTAGACTCTGTCTTTAGAGCAGAGTTGCAATCTTCTGGTGCAGGAGAAATTTGTCTAGCTCTTTCATTGTCAATGCTAGAAAGTGTAAAAGGTAAAATTTACTCAGGAGACAAGACTGCAGAAATAGCTAGTGACATAGATAGAGATATTTCTAAAATAAATAAAAAATTAAAAATAGACTCTCGAAAGCTTCAGAAGAGAGATCTATACCGACTAATAGATAAAAGATTTAAAAGTGAAAGCCAGAGAGATATTATTAAGACAGTAATAGAGAATTCAAGCGTAACTTCTCCTGTATTTCTTGAGAAAACTTTAAATAAAAATAGCTATATAAATTTTGAAAATGGATTCAGCTTTAACATAAATATTGATCCTACTATAGTCTCTATATTTAAAAAATGGAAAAGAGAAAATGTAGAATGCGTAATAGTTGATGGCATGGTAGAGTCAGTAAGTGAGATTCACCACCTACTTGAAAAAGCATCGTCAGAAAAAAAGCCATATATTTTATTTGTGCGCCATTTGGCAGATGAAGTAAGAAAAACTATACATTTAAATTTGCAGAGAGGCACTATTGATCTTATTCCTATTGAAGTAGGGCTAGATGAAAAAAGTGTAAATATACTAAGTGATATTGCGCTTTGCTGCAACTCTGATGTAATCTCTGCATATAAGGGAGACTTAATATCTACATCTACAATGAGAGATTTTTCAAAAGTAAAACAAGTTAATCTAACTGCATCAGGTCTCAATATTATAAACGATGTCAATAAGAAAAAACTATCAAATCATCTAAAGTATCTTAAAAAGAAAAGAGATCATTCAAATGAGCCGCTTGTAAAAGAGATATATGATGAAAGAATAAAAGCTCTTATATCAGGAAAGGTTATATTGAAGATCGGTGTAGATGAAATAAGAAAAGACAGAAAAGTAATTGAAAAATTTGATAAGTTTTTTAGAGAGCTTGGCTCATTAATACAAACAGGCATCATTAAAAAAAGTTCATTAAAAGGAACTATTATAGACAAGTTTATAAAAGATGATATTTCTTCAAGATCAGCTTACTTCGCTGCCAATATTTCTGCATCAGTTTTAAAAAGTATAATCTCTGTCGGCGGTGTAGTTTCCCAAGATGAAATTTGAGATAATTTAACCTTTCATATTAATTAAATTAATATAGTATATTCATAAAGAGGTGAAAAAATGTCACGATCTAAAATAGCAATAAGCGTTTCTGAGCTTGTTTCTTTTATCAAAGATAAAACCGTTTCTAATATTCTTGAGTCAAGAAGAACTGGAAATATTGATATCGATGAAGATTCATTAAAAAAGATTTCTCATATCATTGATGTGTCCAGTCAGCAAGCGCTAAGCCTGGGTTATACCGGTGTAGAAAATGCAATCGAAGACTTTGTCAAAACCAGCGATAAGTAAAAATGCCTGGAACAAAACATCTTATTCAGTGTCATTGCGTTTTGCCGCAATACAGGAAAATGGATGATCCGGTGTTTCATAAATTTACTGTTTTTTCAAAAATAGGCGCTGACGGAGATATAGTTCCAAAGCTGGCTAGCTGTAATAATTGCGGTGTTACACATAAAATTGTAGATATTTGCAAATCCGAGTTAAATCACGGTATAGACGACTCAATTGCTATTTCTTCAGTCAAAGATATAAAATCTTCCCTTCCAGAGGATCTTTCTTCAATTCTTGAGACTCATAAGTGTGACATCTCAACGTGGGAGCAGATAGAGGATATTTTTGACAATGAAGAATGGGGATCTAGAGTTGTTATTTCCCGTGTTTCAACAGAAGATTCAACACAGTTAAAATGTCTGGTTATTAAAAATCAGCAAACATATAAAATTGAAACTCATTTACGACAAGATACAATAGGTTAAAAATGAATAAATATGGAAAAACAGAAGTTGAAAAAGACATAGAAGAGATAAGCAAGTGCAGGCTAATAGTAAAAGAAATTATAGACTATGGTGTAACTGAAGATCAGAAGAAGCAAATAATAAAATTGCTCTCGCTTGAGCTTGAAGATGTATCCACAATGAAAAAAATAGCTGCTATCCTCAATAACAATGAGGTTAGTTCAGATAAAAAGTTAATATATATAGAGTAGTTAAGGAGAAAAAGATGTCAGACTTGCTCGAAAAATGGAATGAACTTAAGGTTATAATTGATAGCCTGGATCTTGATATTCACAAAAACGCCAACGGAAACAAGTCTGCTGGCGTAAGATCCAGAAAAGGGTTACGATTAGTAAAGAAAAAGACTGCTGAGCTTGTAAAAGAGTCTCTTACAGTAGACAAGCAATGAGCA
>TARA_R110001583_G_scaffold348_5_pt1 | contig 11610 bp, 9 predicted proteins | sample TARA_R110001583 | Tara Oceans TARA_R110001583 (sample SAMEA4398432) | marine metagenome | biome: Polar Biome; feature: [MES] marine water layer (ENVO:01000295) within the mesopelagic zone...; material: water (ENVO:00002006), including particulate matter (ENVO:01000060) such as...... | reverse complement strand
CGAAGTCGGTCAACGTGAAATTCAACATAAAAATGTCATCGAGGCGGCAAAGGCCGCAGGCGTTTCTCTCATTGCTTACACCAGCATTTTAAAAGCAGATACTTCGTCACTTATCTTGGCAGAAGAACACGCAGCGACAGAAAAGCTATTAGCGGAATCTGGCGTGCCACATGTATTGCTTCGCAACGGCTGGTACTCTGAAAACTACACGGGAACAATCGGTATGGCACTTGAACACGGTGCGGTACAAGGCAGTGCAGGTGAAGGCAAAATTTCTGCGGCAGCACGAGCAGACTACGCTGCCGCGGCGGCTGTCGTGCTAACCCGTGACAATCAAGCTGGTAAAGTATACGAATTAGCAGGGGACAATGCGTTCACTCTTAGTGAATACGCTCAAGCAATCAGTCATCTCAGCGGCAAAGCCGTGATTTATCAAAACCTTCCAGAAGCAGAGTACACCAAGGCTTTAGTCGGCATGGGCTTACCCGAAGGCTTTGCTAGCATATTAGCGGATTCTGATGTCGGCGCGTCAAAGGGTGCCTTATTCAACGACAGCAAAGATCTGTCGACACTGATTGGACGCCCTACAACATCCATTGAAGACAGTATCAAAGCGGCGCTGTAAGCCGTATTAAGAAAAGAAAGGGACACAAATCTTACATAAGGCGCATCCATTTACGGGTGCGCCTTATTGGTGTATACGCTACTGGGGATTGCTCATTAGGGGTTATGTAAACACTATCCTTTCAAGAATGTTCCAATCCACGCCATCAGTTGCTGATTATCTATTCCTTCTTGCACAACGGTTTGACGTGCTTTCGCAGCGACCGCTGGTGTGAGAGTGACGCCGTCGTATAGATCAAGCAATTCTTTTTCGTAAGCCTTAGAAAACTCCGGATGCCCTTGGAAAGTTAAAATTCGATCTTTGTAGATTAAGCCAGCATGTTGGCAAAAATCACTACTAAGAAAACTTGTCATTTTTTCAGGCTTTTCCAACACTTGGTCTTGATGAAATGCACAAAATGCAATGTCTTTACGGCCCAAAGGTGTCGCGATATTATCTGCTACTTGGTAGTGGTGAACGCCGACGCCCCAACCACCATCAAATTTGGCCACACGCCCGCCTAATGCTCGGGCAATAACTTGATGGCCAAAACAAATACCAACCAGTACTTTGTTTTTGGCATCCACTTCACGAATAAACTCACACAGACGCGTGATCCATGGGTCATCTCCATAAGCATCAGATTTAGAGCCTGTAATCAACCAAGCGTCACAGCAATCTATGCTTTCAGGAAATTCGTCCAAACGCACATCGAATATCTCAAACGATAAGTCCGGCTCCATGGCCGCAATCTGTTGAGCAAACATTTCCGCATAAGTAGGGTACTTAGAGCGTAATACATCAGGCGTAATGCCCGCTGCAAGAATTCCTATTTTCATTAATAACTTACCTCAGAAATACAACGCTTATGGATTTTGAAATCGATTTTGACGACGCATTATAAAAATTGCCGCAATCACAGCAATGGAAACCACCAATATCATTAACGTCGCTAGGGCATTAATCTCAGGAGTTACACCAAGACGCACTTTAGAGAAAATCACCATAGGTAATGTAGAGTTTCCTGGCCCAGACACGAAACTAGCAATCACTAAATCATCAAGCGACAAGGTAAACGACAGCAACCAGCCAGACAGTATTGCGGGTGTAATCAATGGCAAAGTAATCAGAAAAAACAACGAGACAGGCTTTGCACCAAGATCCATTGCCGCTTCTTCCAACGTTTCATCCATCGATGATAAACGTGATTGCACGACAACCGCGACATACGCTAAGCAGAAAGTTGTATGGGCAATCACAATCGTCGTCATACCGCGACCTGCAGGCCAACCAAACAGGCTCTCCATCGCTACGAAGAGCAATAACAGTGACAAACCGGTGATCACTTCTGGCATCACCAGAGGTGCCGTCACCCAGCCAGCCATCATGGTTTTTCCACGAAATTTGCCCATACGACTCAAAACAAATCCCGCTACCGTGCCAAGTATCGACGCAAGCGTCGCGCTAATAAACGCAATTTTTAAACTCACCCACGCTGCGCTCATAATCTGTTCATTACGGAACAGTTCAACGTACCATTTAAGTGACCATCCACCCCATACCGTCACCAGTTTAGACTCGTTAAAACTGTAGATAATCAAAGCAACAATTGGCGCGTATAGGAACAAGAAACCAAAACCTGCACTGAACTTTAAAGCTAAGGAATGATCTTTCATTACATTGCCTCCTTGTTGCCATTTCGCATAAACATAATGGGGCCGACCAAGACGATCAGCATAATGATCGCGACAGCAGACGCTAAAGGCCAATCTCGATTAAGGAAGAATTCGTCCCACAGTACACGTCCAATCATAAGAGTATCTGAGCCGCCTAACAGCGAAGGAATAACAAATTCACCAACCGCAGGAATAAACACCAACAAACAACCTGCGATGATGCCAGGTTTGGCCAGCGGCAAAGTCACCAGGCAGAACGCGCGCCAAGGTTTTGCCCCAAGATCTTTTGCGGCTTCAATAAGGCTTATATCCATTTTTTCTAACGTGGTATATAACGGCAGAATCATGAACGGCAAATAGGTATAAACAATCCCAATATATACAGCCACATCCGTTTGTAGGATTTGCAATGGCTGATCAATCAAGCCTAAAGACATCAATGTGTCGTTGACCAAACCATTCTTTTTCAACAGCGACATCCAAGCATAAACGCGCAATAAAAATGACGTCCAGAAAGGTAAAATAACCAAGGATAACAATATCGTACGTGCCATCGAACCACTACGAGCGATGAGATAAGCAATCGGAAAACCAATGATTAAGGTGAAGAAGGTAGAAACGGCCGCAATACGCAAGGAGCTAAGATAAGCATCTAGGTAAAAGCGAGACTCAAACAAAAATAAATAATTACCAAACGTTACTTTCAGCGTCGCGTAAGCGTTATTTGGGTCCCACTCCAACAAAGGAGAATACGGCGGAACCGCAATCATCGCTTCAGAAAGTGATATTTTGAACACCACCAGAAATGGGATAAAAAAGAACGCTGCCAGCCACAACATTGGCATTAAGATCACAAGCCAGCGACCCAAACGAATATTTTGCAAACGCAGCAATAGGTTCGAGCGTGTTGTTTTGGTGGTTGCCGTTATCATGATGCTAACACCACACTGCTATCTGCATCCCAAGACAAATAGACATGATCATCCCAAGTCAGGCGTTCACCAGTATCACGCTGTGTATTAGGTTGAGTAATGCGGATTTCTTTACCTGATAATAAACGCACTTTGTAAATCGACTGACTGCCCATGTACGCCACCTCGGTAATAATACCTTCAGCGGCGTTATTTTTTTCATCTAGTACATCACGAGTAATACGCATTTTTTCAGGACGAATCGCCACGTTGACAGCTTGATTTGGTGCGCAGCTAATTCCATGGTTCAAATAAATAAGACCATTAATATCATCACATTGAATGGTTGCGCTATCTCGCTCATCAGAGACAACCGTTCCATTAAACAAATTTACATTACCAATAAATTCAGCGACAAAACGGTTACATGGGTGCTCGTACACTTCATGAGGTTCGGCAGTTTGTACAATCACACCGTTATTCATCACACCAATGCGCGTCGCCAGCGTCATCGCCTCTTCTTGATCATGGGTCACAACAACAAAGGTAATTCCGAGATCTTCTTGCAGGCGCATCAATTCAAATTGTGTTTCTTCTCGCAGCTTTTTATCCAAGGCACCTAAAGGCTCATCCAGTAATAATAGCTTAGGCCGTTTCACTAAAGATCGGGCCAAAGCCACACGCTGACGCTGACCACCGGATAGCATATGAGGCTTACGACGAGCAAGATGCTCCAACTGAACCATATCGAGAATATCCGCTACGCGTTTTTTCACCTCATTACTTGGTAAGCCTTCACGTTTTAGACCAAACGCGACGTTAGCTTCTACGGTTAAATGTGGAAACAAGGCATAAGACTGAAACATCATATTAACGGGGCGTTCCCACGGAGGCACATCAGACATGTCCACACCATCAATGATAATACGCCCCGAAGTAGGTGATTCAAAACCTGCTAACATGCGTAATAAGGTACTTTTACCAGAGCCAGACCCACCCAATAGGCAAAATAGTTCGTTCTTATAAATGTCCAAAGAGACATTATTTACAGCAGCAAAATCACCAAAATTTTTATTTATTTGCTCAATTCGAACAAACGGTTCAGCGTCTTTTTGGCGCCAAGCAGGCAACGATTGAGACGTTATAATAGGAGAAACAGAAGACACAGACATAACACACACCTGTCAGCATGATAATATTCGAGAAGGGTGGTGCTTCACAGCACCACCCACCGTACAGAAGGCTGCTTAACGACCGGTTTTAATATTAGTCCAAGCACGCGTCAATAAACGATCAAAGCGCGCAGCATGAGCAATTTGCACAAACAGTTTTTCTTTTACTTCTTGAGTTGGGTACACACCTTTATTTGTCGCCACTTCTTCATCTAAAAGCGATACCGCTGCAGTGTTTGGTACTGCATAGAAAACATAATTCGAGATAGCGGCTGCAATGTCTTTTTTCAGGATGAAATCGATGAATTTATGCGCCGCTTCTGGATGAGGCGCGTCAGCAGGAATCGCCATTAAATCAAACCACACCAAGGTGCCTTCCTTAGGAATGACAAATTTGATATCAACACCTTGACCCGCTTCTTCCGCACGACTCTGCGATTGCAAAATATCACCGTTATAACCAATTGCCACACACACATCGCCATTTGCTAAATCAGAAATGTATTTACTGGAGTGAAAATATTTTACGTTGTCTTGAGCAATAGACATAAGTTTGGTGGATTCTACCAACTCATCTTTGTCTTCTGAGTTTGGATCAATACCACGATAATTATTGACTACCGACATCACTTCCGCTGGAGAATCTAATACAGCGATACCACAATCATTCAGCTTAGCCGCGATACTAGGATCAAATAAGACGTCCCAAGAGTCGATGTCCGCAGTACCCAATCGTTCCTCGATCATTTTGGTGTTGTAGCCGATACCAATTGTCCCCCAAGCGTAAGGAATATTGTGTAGGTTGCCAGCATCATGTTTTTCAATTTGCTTAGCCAGAGTTTGGTCCAGATTGCCATAATTGCTCAGCTTGCTTTTATCGATTGCTTGATACACACCCGCCTTAACTTGACGCTCAAAAAACGAGTTAGATGGCATGACGACATCGTAGCCAGAACCACCAGCCATCAGCTTTGCTTCTAAAACTTCGTTGCTGTCATACACATCGTAGTTAACTTTGATGCCTGTTTCTTTAGAAAACTGCTCCAAAGCGCCTGGCGCCATATAGTCTGACCAGTTGTAAACGTTTAAAACGTCTTCTGCATAACTGCTAACAGCGAACGTAGAGGCTGCGCCAGCGATCAATAAACTCAATACATTGCGTTTCATGTGAGATTCTCCAATTATCAGCCAATTGTCATTGACTGGTTCCAGTTGTGATGTGATTTTTTATTTTGAGCAAAGCCTCTATCGGGCTCTATTTTCTAATGCCGTTCTAATCAGCAAAGCACTTTATAAATAGGCCTCATATTCCACATTGGAAATACGGCCGTGTATTTTTTGTTGCTCTTGTTCTTTCGCTGCACCGTAGACACGCACAAATTCTTCACCTAAATAATCACGTAAGAACGCGCTGTCTGCAAAAGACTCAGTGGCTAATTCCCAACGATTTGGTAAAAGTTCAAAACGTTCTGACATAGCATACGCATCACCTTCGATTGGTTGTGGCGGTGACATTTTGGTTTCGATACCATGTAATGCAGCGCCTAACACGGCAGCCAATACTAAGTAGGGATTCGCATCTGCACCAGACACGCGATGTTCAATACGACGTGCCACATTGTCACTTTCCGGAATACGTACTGCAACAGTACGGTTTTCATACCCCCAGCTGGCAAATGTTGGAGCGTGAGCGCCATTTTGAAAACGACGGTAGGAATTCATGTGGGGCGCAAACACCAGCATGGAATCTGACATGTGATTCAGCAAACCAGCAACCGCTTGTTGTAACAAACTGGAGCCTTCATCTGTACCGTTGTCGAACACATTGATACCTTGCTCATCCAACAAACTAAAATGCACATGAAAACCGTTGCCACTCTTATCCGCATAAGGTTTCGCCATGAAAGTGGCACCGAAGTCATGCTGACGTGCAACGCCTTTGATCAAACGCTTAAACATAATCGCGTGATCTGCCGCTTGAACGGCATCATTACTGTGTTTCATGTTGATTTCGAATTGGCCTGGGCCTAACTCAGAAATAATAGTGTCTGCTGGGATACCTTGGATTTCACATGCTCTACGCACTTCCGCGAAAAAGCCTTCTAGACCGTCCATTTCTTCGATGGAGTAGCAATCTGTTTTATTCAAACGCACACCGTTGCCTTCCACTATGATAGGAGGTGAAGGTTGACGCTTTGCTTCAGACTGGCCATCTAGTAAATAGAATTCAAGCTCCGTTGCCACAACTGGTGTGTAACCTAACGCTTTAAAACGCTTAACAATTCGCGTCAATATTTGGCGTGGGTCTGGGTAAAATGGTGTGCCATCAACGTTGTACATCATGGCCAAAATTTGATCGCGAGCAGACTCAGCCCATGGCACAGAGATGGGCTCAGGATGGACTGCCAAGCACAAACCATCACTGTCACCAGTCTCGAAAACCATGCCGTTGTCGAGAACATCATCACCCCAGTGATCAAAACCAATCACCGATTGAGGAAGCTTTACTCCTTGCGTCATCACGCTCTTTAAACCACTAGAGGGCATGCGCTTGCCGCGTAGATTACCGTTTAAATCTGTGATGAACAGATCAAACTCGTTGTTCCCTTCGTACATATCCGACATAGAATGTTCTCTTATGTAATTAGTCTAACTGTGAAAGAAGGCGCTATCATTAACTTAATAATCGAGCTTTAATTCGATTTTAATGTTGTTTGTACATGATTAAAGTCAAATTCTTCCGATATAAATTACCTTAACCCGAGCAAATGATACGAGTAACTATCCCCGAGTAGGTATATGCAAAGATAAAACCACTTGTATATAAATCACTCTAAAAAAGATATCGTCTTTTCTTCACATTCAGCTAATTTACTGATATGTATTAATAAAGAATCACTTAAAGTGTCTACACATCTGCACTTTGAATCTTCATAAGCCGAAAAATCATTCAGGTTAAGTATTCATTTTTACTACAGAAAGAATAAAAAAGTCGATGGAAATTTTATGCAAGACGTTTAATTTTAAAGACGAGAACAAAACCGAGTAAAAATTCGATTTAATCTCAATGACACACACAAATAAAAAGTAGCCTGTTGTTTGCATTTTATATTTGTTTCAAAAAAAGCAAGTTCAGCGCACGCTCATGTATTGCTTGTAAACAGCAGTACATGAGAAAGGACATAACATAATGCCGAGCAATACACTTAGAGGACAATTATCGTTACCCGAGCTAATGAAAGACCTTGGCTCACTCGCCAATCACATTCGAGTACCTAGTTTTCCCATTGCTTTAGAAAGCGCTCTTAGTAAGCTTTGCTATTTTGATACCATCATTATGGTCACGTATAAAAAAACGCTAAAACCGCTTTTAATTCATCCCAGTAACCCGAGTGAACAGAGCCACACTCTAAGGATGTATTTAAACCAAGCCTACCTGCTAGACCCTCTTTTTAATGCCATCCAACAAGGTATTACACCAGGCGTATATCGCTTGGTTGACATGGCACCAGATTCATTTGAAGAAACGCAGTACTACCAAACCTGTTACCGTAACTTTGATTTAGTTGATGAGATTAATATCTTAGTAGAATTAGACAAAACAACAACGTGTGCCGTTTCACTAGGTCGTCAAAAAGTAGTGGGATCGATTCGCCGTACAGAATTGAATAATTTGAAAAGTGTCTTCCCTATATTGGAAGCATTGATTCGTCAATTCTGGTTGACGCAAGCAGGGGAGTTTGTTGAACGAGCCTCTAGTTCAGGCCCACTCAAATATGCACTTAAGAGCTTTGCTCACGGTGTATTAACGACTCGTGAACAGGAAATTCTAGGACTCTTACTCAAAGGTCACTCGTCAAAGTCCATCGCCAGCGAGCTAGGAATCAGTGCCGGGACAGTTAAAGTTCATCGGAAAAATATTCACGCCAGATTAGACACTTCAACACAGTCTGAGATTTTTACCTTATTCTTAAGTCATCTGGATACATTAGATAGAAAAAAGAGTTAGCTAACATTCAGTTATCGTCTGTATTAGAGATGATTATTCAGGTTCATTAAGATGATGATCAAGTACACAAGTCAGCATCAACTTGAGATCGGCTAGGGTACGCGCAGCACGACGCTCATTTTGGTTTACTACGACCAAATACGTGCTATGAGTCACTTCTAGATATAAACGTGCAATACGCTCTCGCTCACGAATATGTTTTTTGAAGCCAATACGCTTAAACACTTTGGCCATTTGTGAGATCACCATGTCATCATGGCGTTCGTCCAATTCTCGCAATTCTTGCACCGAGAACATCGCTTGTACCAAGCGTAATACGGCACGCTGTTGGCGGTAGGTACGTAGATTGATATCCACTACTTGATCGATAAAGTGCGCCAGTGTCATGTCCTCTAGAGTCCACTCTTGGATCTCTTTAAGTACTTCTTCGATACTGTCGAGCCATGACTTACCCATGGCATAAAGAATGGCGTGTTTGTTAGGAAAGTAGTGGTACAACGACCCCACCGAAATGCCTACTTCTTTCGCTATAATCGCTGTGTTTAGGTCATTCAATCCAACGGTTTCAAGTAACTCACTGGTGACATCTAAAATTTGCTGAGCACGCTTAATAGAACGAGACTGAACAGGCTCACTGCGGGGTGAAACGGATTGCATAATTTTCATTGTCGTAGGGGGGGTGGCCATGGTCAGGTGTAGCTTCCTTATCAACAGAATACATCAAATATTTGTTTAAATTATACACATACCAAAGAGCACTAAATACACCAATACTTAGGCATTTTTCAAATCACGGCAAACGATCTAACATCGAGTAATACAGCATGCCAGCAACTAACCCCGGCCAGCGTAGCAATGTACCGCCGGGGAAGTCATGGGTAGGCAGCTTTTCAAATGCATCGATTTCTTCTAACGAACCTTGTACTGCCTTGGCAAAAATCGCCCCCGCATAGGTTGCCATTGCCACCCCGTGTCCGGAATAACCATGAGCAACAAATATGTTTTCCTGTTGGCGCGCAATATGCGGCATGCGATTAAGCGTGATGGCAAGCGTACCACCCCAAGCATAGTCAATATGGTAATCACCTAACTCTGGGTAAGTTGCCACCATATGTTTTTTGACGAATCCAGCGATGTCTTTAGGAAAACGTTGACTGTAGTTTTCGCCTCCCCCCCAAAGCATGCGTCTATCACGTGATAAGCGATAATAGTTCACCACAAATTTTGAGTCAGCAACCGCAATACGATCAGGGTTAATACGATCAGCAACGGCTTCAGGCAATGGCTCAGTGGCGATAATAAAATTATTAATAGGCATTATTTTGCGTGCTGCGGGGCCATTTAAATGCCCAAGATAACCATTGCAAGCAAACAACAAATAACGACATTTCACTCGGCCTTTCGCTGTCATTACTTCTGGATTCTTACCATCGACATATTCCAATACGGCTGAGTTATCGTAAAGTTTAGCACCGTGAGCCTCTGCGGCTTTTGCCAATCCAAGCGCAAAATTAAGAGGATGAATATGAGCACCTTCTTTGTACCACTCACCACCGTAATACCGATCAGTGCCAAGCTTATCAGATACGGCCTTTGCATCGAGAAAGTCGACACCCTCGTACTTTAGAATGCTGCGTTTATAATGAACCTCTTCTTTAATTTCGTCGGCATGGCGTGACTTAGAGGCCACGTGCAACACGCCCGCTGTTAAATCACAATCAATTTGATATTTCGTAATAAGATCCTTGACCATGGTCACAGAATCAATTGAGGTTTGCCACAGTAGGTCAGCCGTTTCTTTTCCTACTTTACTGACCATATCAGCATGGCCCATATTATGGCCTTGGCAAATTTGCCCTCCATTACGACCCGATGCCCCCCAACCAATTTCATTGGCTTCCAAAAGAATGACTTGGTAACCCGCCTCAGCAAGGTGCAATGCCGCAGATGCACCTGTAAATCCACCACCTATAATACAAATGTCAGCGCTGTGATCGCCCACCAACTGGGGACGACTTCTTAAATTTTTCGCCGTGGCTTCATAATACGATGGTTCGTGTTTATTCAAGATGCACTCCTGTCATAGTTCAAGACTCAATAACCGAATGATTGATCGATTTTATAGGTAGTGTCAATTGTAATCTGAACTTATTTTTTAACGAGGTGTTGATTTAATGATCAAAGTAAAATAATGTTTAAACCGAAGCATTATTCGGGTTAATAGAAAATAAAATTTGATACTCAGAGGCAGTAATTAATAGGTTACTGCTCCAAAAATATTCGTGAAGCAGCCAACTTAAGGTGAGTTATGACAGCGTTTGAAGCTTTTTTAAAAGAGCATGCAATTACTGAAGTCGAGTCAACACTTGCAGATATGACAGGGAACGCACGGGGTAAGTTTTACCCTACCTTCAAATTCCTTGCAGAGAAGACAGGTCGCATTCCAGAAACAGTTCTGGTGCAAAGTGTGACAGGTGATTGGGCCGACAACCATTACGACATTATCGACGCAAGTGATCGTGACATGGTGCTTAAGCCTGATCCAAACACTCTGCGTATGGTGCCGTGGGCCGACGAGCCTACCGCTCAAGTAATCAACGACTGTTATACCACCGATGGCAATCTTCATCCGTTGGCTAGTCGTACTATTTTGCGCCACATATTGTCGCTTTACGAAAAAGAAGGTCTAAAGCCCATCATCGCACCAGAAGTCGAATTTTATTTAATCCAACCCAATACGGACCCAGACTATGAACTGAAACCTGCCGTCGGGCGCTCAGGAAAAAGAGAAACATCACGTCGTTCATACAGTATTGATGCCGTAAATGAATTCAATGGCATCATTGATACGCTATACAGTTATTGCGAAGCTCAAAATTTGGATGTTGACACCTTGATTCATGAATCAGGTGCCGCGCAAATGGAAATTAACTTTATTCATGGTGACCCATTAGACCTCGCTGACCAAGTGTTTGTATTCAAACGTACTTTACGTGAAGCGGCGCTTAAACATGGTGTCTATGCGACCTTTATGGCAAAACCAATGAAAGACGAACCCGGCAGTTCAATGCACATTCACCAAAGTTTAGTAGACGTTAAAACAGGGAGAAACGTATTTAATGACAACGGTAAACCCAGCGAATTGTTTTACCACTATTTAGGGGGATTACAGAGATTCACGCCTAATGCGATTTCTTTCTTTGCTCCAAACGTCAATTCTTATCGACGTTTCTCGCCA
>TARA_R110001583_G_scaffold2908_4_pt1 | contig 11628 bp, 8 predicted proteins | sample TARA_R110001583 | Tara Oceans TARA_R110001583 (sample SAMEA4398432) | marine metagenome | biome: Polar Biome; feature: [MES] marine water layer (ENVO:01000295) within the mesopelagic zone...; material: water (ENVO:00002006), including particulate matter (ENVO:01000060) such as...... | reverse complement strand
ACCCGGTGATTGTTACGCCTTTATCATAGACGCTTACGAGGCTATCACCGCCGCCCTTAATCGTTATGTCTTCGCTATCATCCGTCGTATTAATCGTTATGTAGTCTTTTGCATCCGTCGATTCGATATCAAGCGCAACGCTGGTGTTGTCTGGGATAGCCGTAGAGCCCGCGCCAATAGGCTGGCCGTAGTTTATAATTTTTGCATTAGCCATAACTTACCCCTTTGCCGTTGTTGCTTTGATGAAAAGGCTGCCCGTCATAGCGCCGCCGCCGTCATCGTCATAAGTGCAGCGAACATGCTCAAGCTTCATATTGAAATTCACAATAGTAAGCTCATTTTGAGTTAGGTCGATTTCTTGAATATCTGCACCGGCAGTGTCGCCTGTTCCAAGGATGCCGCCCGTTTCTTCGTGCCCTGTGGTCGGATGAGTGAAGACAGACTTCAGCGTTACCCGCGTTGTAGTCCCTGTCGCCAAAAACTCCCAGGTTTGCCGCCCGTGTTCCTGAACCTTGAGGTCCATGCCGAGTATTTCAGCGGTTCCCGAAAGTCCGTGAATTAGTTTGGTAAATGTTCTCATCTCAAAATCCTCCTTGGGCACGAATGCCAGGCCATATCTTCAGCCTAAGTGTTATGTTTCCATCGAAGCCGTTACAGGGGTAACGCCCTGATTCACTATTTTTCTAAGGCCCGACATAGCTCTTCCGCTTTGCGGCTTTTGCTGTTGTCCTTCTACGGCCTTGTGAACTGCCTGCAATGCGCTCGCTATCTGCACGGGTACTACAGGCTGCCCGTTAAGCTTACCCCACATCTGCATTGCGTCAAAAGAGATTTTTTTGCCGCCTTCTGACTTCTTAGCCAGCTCTTCGTTAAACTTAGTTACGTAACGCCCGTAAAGAATGGGGTACATTTCCCTTGTGTTTGTAACGGTGTCGGCAGTCAATGCGCCGGTAGAAACTTCGCGGTTAAGTTGGTCAAGTGCCGGCCCCATGATAGCATTCTGGGCTCTGGTGTAATTAGACGCTCCCGCATCCGAGACAACTAACCTTGATTGCCCTGTGATGGGGTTAAGGCTTAGTGATGAGTTCTTTTGAGCCGACGCCTGCAAAAGCTGCGCGCCCTTAATGGCGTTTGTGGTCATCTCTTCTTTAAGCATTGGGGCATCATCTAGCGGCCCGAGGTTTTGCGCTACTCTTTCCGCTAAAGCGTCAGGGCTAGATATCGACGCAAGCGCTTCCATTTCTTTTGCAGTGTCTTCTTCGGCGTTGCCGGTAGCCTTGGCTCCGATAAGGCCCAGTAAAGAGGCCCGCTTTGATGGCTTAAGTGCGCTAAAAGAAGAGTAGCTGTTATTAATTACCCGCGATGTCGCGTTTTCGGCGTAGTCATCAATGGCCTTAGTAATCTGCGACTTCATGCGGTGAGCAACTACGCGCCGCCTGACTGCATCGCCGGGAGATGCGATATTGCGAATGTATCGAGCTGCAAGGGCACCAGGCAATCCGCCAAAAGCGTAACCGCCAACGGTAGCAAATGTCTCTGAAATAATCCCAGGCTGCCGGGATAAGCTGTCGAGTTCTTTCTTGGCTGCTTGTAGCGATTTGAACTCTGACCACTTGCCTTTTAGCCCCTTAGCCGCATTTACGGCACCGGGGAAAGCGCCGTCGATGTTCATGCCTATCGAGTTCGCCACTGTCAGGTACTCGTCAAACGCTTCCATGTACTGGTCAAACATCTGAGCGCGGTGGTACTGCGTTGTTTCGGTCTTATCCAAGTTTTTAACAAACGCATTGACCTTGTTCGCGTCGGCTATAAAGCGAGGATCTCCCGGTTTTGCCCCCTTTTGCTTTCTAAGAAACTCGCGAGCAAAGTCTTTCTGCGTGCCTATTAGCTCGCTCCACGGGGCATTGATGGCCTTCTGCATATCGGCGGCATCGCCAAAAACGGTTGCGTCCTCAAGGGTGTCCTTGAGTCTTTTATACCCAGCAAGGCCGCCATCAAGCCGGCTTTGGGCTATCTTTAGCTGGTCCATCTGCTCAAATATTAATCGAGCCGTTTTGGGGTCACTCCCTAGCTGCATGGTTAGGTCAGAAAAGCTGTGCTTAAGCGGTGCCCCTGGGCGCAAGGGGTCGGTTGTAAATATCTGAACTGACCCATAATCCGGGGTGCCTTTTTGGCGATTGACGTAAACATTAAAGTCCCGCCCCGCGTATGTCTTTTTAAGACGGTCTTTTATCGAAGCGGCAATTGCGTCCTGAACGTCTCGGGCCTCTTTAATGAGGTTCATCGCAGCCCCGTGCTTCGTTTCGTCTGCGATACGGGTGGCCGATGCGGTCAAGTCGTCAATATAGAAATTCAACGCATCCATTGAACTATTAAGTGTAGCAGCTTCGTCGGCAGGGTTTATCTTCGATAGAAATACTCGATATTTTTCAGCGTTTACTGACTTGGTTGCTCCAAATGCCGCATTAAATAAGTCGCCAATGTGCTCCCTTGTGGACACTGAGAGGGTATCTTGAACATCCGAGAATCCCAAATAGTCATCTAAAAACTTAGGGTCACGGGTTTTAGATAAGATTTCAGTATCAACCCCTGTCATTGCAGCGGTGTACTTATCCTTAAAGTCTGCAACCTTCTTGGCCAGCCCTGTTGGATAGGTTGTTTTAGCCTGCGACTGGAATGCTTTAGCAACCACGGCAGGAGCAGCGGCGAATGCAGTTGTTAAACCGCCGCCAAGAACAGCCGACCAACCAATATCACCCGCTATCTGCTCGGCGGTCTTGTCGGTACGGCCAAGAAGCTCTTCAGAAAAATTCTCACCCGCACCGAACAAGGCACCTTCTACGCCACCAGCCAGCCCCATCGCCGGAGCGGCTCGAAGCATCTTGGAGCCCCCCACCGCGCCCTCGACGCCCAACATCTTGGCTGCGCCTTTTTCCACGGCTGCCGCCGAACGATGGGCAAAGCCTGCGGGGGTTCGGGCGAGCACTTGCTTGGCTGCGCCCTTTAACCCTGCGCCAGCGACCGCTGTAGCGCCGCCGCTAAAGATGGCGGGAAGCAGCACCCCGCCAATCTCACCGACGCCACTTAAAACAGCGTTATGCTCTTCAATCTTTTGAAGCTCTTCTTCATCGTAAACACCGAGAGCGTCAAGCGCTACATCCGAGCCGCCAAAGGTAAGGCCGCGCCCTATGCCTAAAAGAACTGCTGCGGTATCCTTGCCCTCGTATTCGGCCTTATCTGCCCGCTCTTGTCTTTCCGCCCCCGTGTCGTAAGCTGCGCCAGCCCGGAAAGCTTTACTAAGTTCGGACTCGTCTATGGTTCCAAAGCGGCCATCGGGGGCCTCGATATGGATTTTCTCGCCCTTGGCAAAGACAAACTTGCCGGACTCATACGCAGCCTGAACTTGCTCATCAGGTATTTCGCGCCATTGCTGGGCCTGCGTATCAAACATTTTAGGCATTTATTTGCCCTCGCCCTGTATCTCGTCAATCTCAGATTGAAATGACTTAAGAGCATCGTTTGTTGCAGCTTTGCCACCGGGGCGAGCGTCAAAATAATTGGCAATGTCGTCTTCAGCAAGATACCCCTTATCTCCTGCCGCAGCCATTAAGCTCTTTTCTAAATCATCGATAAGGGCAAGTCCGCTTTCCTCGTCAAAGGTCTTGTTCCAAGAGCTTGGGATTCGTGCCATAACCGCCGCTAAGTCTCTATCTGAACCACGCGCACCACTGAATGCCTTGTTTACAAACTGGGCCACACCAAAACGAGCAGCTGCGTATCGAGCCGCCGGTTTTGACGAAAGAGTCACTTGCGCATCGGGACCAAGAAAGCCCGCTATACCAGACCTAAAGGCTTCAAAAGTGCCCATCTTTTTAAACTTCTCCCGAAGCCCTTTAATCTCACCAAGAGCCAATTGAAAAAGTCTTTGCGTTTGCTCTGTCTTACCCTTACCCTTGCCGCCCGCCGCAAGCCTGGCGTCCCTCTGGCCAACAAGCTGTGCGAGCTTGGCGTTACCTTCCGCGTATTTGTTTTCAGCCTGAGCAATCAACTGCTGCGCCGCTGCTTGTTGCGCTGCCCCTTTGTGCCGCGTCGCTAATTCGCCGATTTTCATTTTGGCTACGTTGTAACCCATATTAATCGCTGCTTGCTCGGCCATGCGCTCATCGCCAAACCGCTTCATCATCTGCGCGTAGATGTTATTCTTGTTCACTAAGACATCTTTGCGCTTTCGCATTTCTTCTTTTTGGGCAAAAATATCTCGATTAATTGCGCCGTCAATAATTTGCAGAGCCGTGTTCGGAATTTTCCCGCCCGAAATACCTTGAGCAAACGCACCGATAGCGGTGGCAAAAGCAGCGGCGACCCGCCCCCCTAATCCGCCATATGCTCGGTTGGGGTCAATAGTCCCATCTTTAAGCTCTTGCTCGGCCATACGCATTTCTTGCTCGGTCTTGTCGAGTGATAACCGCTGGCGCTCTTGCATGGCTTCGTATTCGCGCATCTCGCGGTCATACTTTTCACGGGCTTCTCCTTGAGCACGGGCCATCTCGTTGGCTTGCTCTTGGTAGTCAACCGTCCCGGCTGCTTCTAGGCCGGCAGCTCTCCCGCGAGAAAGACCGGCCTGCGCTCGCCGTATAAGCTGATTAAACTGAGATGAGGGCACGACGACGTTGCCGCTCTTGTCTACCGTCGCTTTACCGCCGGTTCCCGTTTCTTTTGCGCTGGTTCCAGGGACAACCTTGTCTTCAATTCCTAAGATTTTGTTGCCAAGGGGAACATTTACCCCTGCCCCCATAATCTCCTGAAGCTCGCTTTCGTTAATAAGCCCTTGCTGAATAGCTTGCTGTGGATTTGCTCGGATAAAATCAACTTGTTTCCCGGTAAGGTATTTTTTCGATGTTGTGTAGCCAGGAATCTCTTTCCCTGTCATTGGGCTAACCGAGGGGGCACCAATAAAAGACTCAAGCCCCGACTCAAGCGCGTTTGTTGGGGTAGATAAATACATCCCCTCGGACCCTGGAAGTCTTGGGGGGCGTTCTGTTGGTAGTGCCCCAAGATTTAAAGCTTCCGCCTCTTCAATTCGCCGAAAGGCGGCTTCGTCCTCTTCTGCGACCTTAGAGCTTTGGAACTCGTTCCACCTGTCCACGAGAGCCTGCACGTCAACTGGCTCAGAACTTTCGACCGCGCCTGTTTCTCCCGCTGGAACAACAGCCGAGGCCATTCTTTGGCGACGCTCGCCCCCGCGTATAGCCTTCGCGCGAGGCGATTGCCCTGCTGGGTAAATATTGCGGTCAAGCGCCCCCGTGTTCATCTGAGCACGCAAGGCAGCAGCTTGGTCGGAAGTTAATCCAGAAGCTATTAAAGCATCAGCCTCATCGGCTCCAAAACGCAAAGCATCCGAGTAGGTTATGTATGAATCAGTTAAATCCGACATCTTCTTATCTCCTTAACCGAGGTATCGGCCTGCACCCTTGCCTGCTGATGAGCCTATCATTCCACCCACGACCGCGCCGCCGGCCCCGCCAGTAGCAACCGCGCCAACCACAGCGCCGACTGCGCCAAGGATACCGCCCAACACATTAGACCAAAGCGACCCGCTTGCTTGTTCTTCTTGAAAAGCAAGCTGTTGCATATTAAAAGCCCTGTCCTCGGCCCTTTGCTCTCCTGCAATCAAAAGCTGCTCTAGTTGGTCCCTCGCTGCACTTCTGGCCTGCTTGGCCGCCGCCCCAATGGCAGACTCACCCCCTAACTCAGTTTGCTGCGCCGACCTACCCGCCCGTTGCAAAAGTTCGGCGGCGTCAAAGCCACCCATACCCAAAGCCCTGCCGCGCTGCCCCTTTGCCAAAATATCGAGCTGCTTTTCTGCTTCAATCTGCCCTTCGGTTTTTCGGCGACCTTCGCCTATGTCCTTCAAACGTTCGGCGTAATCAAAAACACGGTCACCGCTCAAGCCAGACGCTCGCCTAGCGGCTTCCCGCCGAGCTTCTAGGTCTTTTTTGGCCGCGTAAGGGCTGCGTTCTACCCAATCCGCGTAGTTTTCAGGAGTGCGCAACGCGAGGTGCCCATAGGACTCATCCCCAAACACATCCTCATACTCTTCTTGTGTGGGGGTAGCACCTTCAACGTCCAAGTCGTCATACACGTCGTATTCGTTTTCATCAGCCATGCTGCACCTACCTAATTAAACCAATAAGTTTTTGAAACTCATCATCCTCAAGCACTTGATCGGTCGAAACAGAAGGATCCCGAAAAAGCTCGCCGCCCTGAGCCGCCCTTAAGTTATCCTCTAGGCTTAGGCCCTGCACTGATTCAGCGGTTCGAGCCTTTTCTAAAACATCGCCAACACCAGCGCCAGAGGGCAGCATCTGCTCGGGAGATGCCGCAGAAGTAGATGCAACCATCTCTTCCCTTGCTGGCATTTTTGCCTCACCCAAACCTTCAGTCAAGTCAGGCCCCTGCATCGCCATATGGGCACCAAGGGCACCGAGAGAGCTTGCAACCGTACCAATCATGCCGTGCAGCTTTTGCCGCCGAGCGATATCTTTCTGCATCTCAAGTTGAGACTTGCCAACCTCGCGGCGCGATGTTCGGTCTGCTGCGCTCTGAAGCGCTTGGCCCTTGCCCCGCAAGCTCTGCATGCTGCTGCCGACCTCTTGCTGCGCAATCTGCCCAATAATCTGGCGAGAAACCTGTTTTGCGATTTGGTCTTGCAGCATCTGGCCGCGCATTTCTGCAATAGCCTGCTGCCGTAAAGCGTCTGATAAAAATGCACCTGCCATTATAATGTCCTGCTTGCTATGGTTTTAAATGATGTCTTGTCTGGCCGCATTCCGACCTCAAGGGCAAAGCCTTCGATGTTGGCACACTGCCCCGCCCCATCCAGTTTAAGCAGTAACTGTATACCGCGTGATTTTTGAGTCCCAAGATGAGAACGAAACAAGTACAGACCTGTTGGGTCACTTGAAACCGATATCGAATCTTCTTGGTTTGGGTCGCCTTCTTCACCGTCATAGTCGTTGTAAACCTCGACCTCTAAGGCGTGAGTGCTTACAAACTGGCCAAGAACCATGTACCGGTAAATTCGGTCTTTCTTCATCAGTCCCGTAGGGGAGATAAACCCCGTCATTATCTCGGCCTTGTATTGAACGTTAGCCGAACCGTCCTGATTTGTATCGCGAAACTCTGTCGCAGATTGGGTTTTTACTCGGCCATCGGCAGTTAGGCGCTGAAAGCTGGCCCCATCGTAAACCTCTGCAACTTGATAAGCACCGCTGTAAAAAGTGACTTCGTAGGTGGTCCACTGCTTATAATAATAGTTAAATATGCAGTACCTATCAGCGCCGCCAGAACCTGGTGCCGCCGCTTGTAGCATTACGCGAACGACATTATCAGAGTCCCGCCGTGTCATACTGACCGCCGTTTTAGCTCCAACCGTATCTTCAACCGCTGCACCCACGTAAGCAATGGACATATCGCGGCCAATAATATGAATACCGCGCTCGGACTGATAAAAGACACCCAGCGGCGAATCTGTGTGTGCCGCGCCCGCCAATGCGCCCTGACCTGAAGCAAATAGGCGGGGATCGGAAAACCGCCCCTGCCCCAAGATGTCGGGGCCTGCGCCGGCAACATAGTAACCATCGTTATTTGTAAACACTAAAAGGTTGTCGAGATTGCTTTCAATCGCCGTGATTTTGCCCGGGTCACCTGAAAGCCTGATGGTGTTGAAATAACCAATAGGGAACCCCGGCGCGACACCTTCTCTTATTACGCTAGAAATATAAGCCTCATCGTCAGTTCCAGCAGAAATTAGCTTGTTCTGGTGGCGTATAAGATCTGTGGAGCAACCCGCAAAGCCGGTGCCCGGTAACGTGGTGGTGTAAAGTATCGGTCTTGATGTAATAGCTGTCTCATCTAGCGGCATATCGTTATATGTAACAATGGATGAGGTTAGTGCGGTTCTGTTGTTTACCGGTATGTCTGCGACAAAGTAGAAATCTGCGGCGTCGTCGGCTGTCCTATAAAGCTTTATGGCTACCCCGGTTTTTCGCGTAAGGCTGGGTACGTAAAGCTGGACTTGAATTATTGATTTACCTGAAACGCCAATAACAAATGTTCCGCTGCTACCACCGCCGCCCGTAACCGTGAGCGTCTCGCCATTGACATAACCCGTCCCTGGTTCATCAATGGAGACGCCGCTGAGCTGACCGCCGCTTACGGTTATCGTTACCTTGCACGTATTGCCGCCCGACCCGCCAGAGGTTGCCAAGTTTGACCCAGCGGAGTAGCCGCTGCCCACCGCAGAAATAGAGGCTACCGAACTAACCTTACCGGGCGTAACTACCTTCTCAACCATCGAAGAGGGAAGAGAGACATGCTCGTTCCCCTTTGCGTCCGTCCAAGAATAAGTGGCGACGTATTTTATTTTTTTACTATCGGAGTAACCCGCCGCAGCGGTGCTTCGCGTTGCCTCCAAAACCTGTTTAATAGCGGGGTAGCCAACAAAGTTATTTTCAACGACCTCGTTGCCGTCATAACTGTGGATAAATCCACCGCTCCCTAACCAGGCGTTTTCAATATCAACAGACGCTAAGGTTCGAGCTGGTGTAAAATCAATAGTAAATAAGCTGACACCGAACACGTTGTCAGGGTAATCACCGGGGCCGTAAACACCGGGGTCATGGAAAGCGTACTGTTGGTGCCGCGATGCTCCAAAAACAAAGACCGTCGACGTTTCACGCGCTGTTACGCGCTGCGCTCCAAACAACAAGCGGCGGTTTTCTCTCCCGCTGTCGAAATCAGAGGGGTTGTTTGTTAGATAATCGGCTGTCAAGCAAAGCGCGGTGTTGCCCGTCCTGAGTGCGGCAATAAGGTCGCCCTCAAGATTAACCATAACGCTATTGTTGTTCAGCCCCCTGTCGTTGCCGCTCGGGCTGATTGCATCAAAGTCCACGTAGAGCGCGTTGTCGTTTACTTGCGACAGCACGCAATAAAGTGACCCGTTATATCGAAACAAGTCTGAAGTAATCGAGGTATTAAACGCGACCGCATTAGAGGTAGTTGCGATGGTTGTACTGCCACGGGTTAGCGTGTAATGCCTAATAAAGTGCTCAGGAACAATTTTACCCTGGGTTCCCAAGTCAGTAGTCGGCGACCATGCCTCTACAAAAACGCCTATAGCACCCTCGTCCGTAACGGACCCCGCAGTACCACGCAAAAGCTTGAGGTTCCCCGAAGAGCTACCATCCGCTAACGTATTCTGCATAGCGTGGTCTACTTTTGCGCTTAAGTCATCCTTTACCTGAGTTAAGGCAACCCTATAGGCACCGCTATCGCTGGCAGTGTGCCCGACAACGATCGAATACTCTGAGCCCGCGTTTACGTCGTTCAGGCACTTTAAAAAGATCCCGTCCGGCACTCCGCCCGTTGCCTTGGAGTAAGGCGTGAAATAAACCGACCGGCTGCCGCCCCCTACGGTTATTGACTCCGCGCGCATCGCTACTACACCGGCACTGCCGGACACCAGGTACTGAACCTTGATGATGTTGCTGCCTGCATAATATGCAAAAATAATAGCGTCACTATGCGTAACACCTAAAAATTTGTCGATTTGATATACCGGATAATCGGTGTCGATCGCAACCTGAACATCAGAGGCATCAAGCAAGTTTCCCTCTGCTGATACGGCGGCGGCGTTTGTTATGTTTGTGCAGTTTACCGAGCGGTAGCGCATATTGCCGCCTTCTTGGTAAACGATAAAAATGTAACTGCCGATAACAGCGCATTGAGGTTGGGCTTGCTTGTAAATTGCAGTTGCGTCGGCAGCAGTGCCGCCCCCGCCCGGACCGTCAATTGTTATTGTTACACTGCTAATTTCTGTCGTATCAATTAGACGAGCGCCGCTTTCAATGTGCTCGATGTCTACAAAAGTTTTATAGGCTGTGCCTTGAAACTCGTACTCTTCCCAAACATAAACACGGACGCCGTTCTTTTCGGCAATCTGGCAGTTGCCTTGCCGCCTGTCGCTCTGCACGTGCTTGAACTCGTGCTCAATGGTGCATGGGACATAGACACCGCGATTCAGTAAGCCCTCGCCACCCGCGCCCTCTTTAATCCAAGAGTACATATTCTTGCCGTCTAGGATTAGAGTCTCATCACCGTATTGCGATATAGCCTTACCGGATGAAATGGTTCCCCCGCCGAACTTAGTAAGCGTCATGTTGGTGTCGTGACGAAACCCACCACGCTTAACCAGCTGCCCGCGTTTTCCAAAGTCTACATTTTTCAACGACTTCAAAGCATCGGGTGGCCGAGTCGAATCCGAAGACTTCTCATCCACGCCCTTAAGCAATGCAAACGAAAGCGTTTTCTTTTCTAATGCCATTAAAACACCCACAAAGATGCAGTGCAGTTGGTTCCGTAGCTCTGCAAGGCAAGAAATTGCGCCTTGTTGTTGTTCTTGGTGTCGTCCACTTGAATGATTGCTTTGGCGTTTACCGAAACGACGATGTAGCCTTGGTACTTGCGCCCCAACCCGTGCTGAATATTCCGTGTCGTACTCGCCGCAAACTCGATGTTTTCAATCAAGCGCCCGTCTAACAGGCCGGTAGCTTGAAGCGTGCTGGCAAACTGCTCAATCTTGTCTTGTACCCGAGTCAGTGGATAGTCAGTTGTCCTGTATCGTTCAAACTGAATCATCGCTAAACCCAATTAACATAGCTATCGAGGTATCCCACGGTGCCCACGTTGACATCGGTAATTGCGCTAGATTCTCCAGCGTCTCGTTTGCCTGCGGCCTGCTCAATGCGCTCAAGTTGCTGCTGTTTCTGCACAAGTAGCACCTGAACGTCTGATTCTTCTTTCTGAAGGCATTTAATGGCTGCGTCGATAACAACATACTCTTCATAGCCAAAAGCCACTGCGGGGGCTTTGTCGGCCACCGTCTTAGCCATATACTCCGATTCGCTCGTGGAGTATTGCTGTGCTTCAGGGACATACCAGAGGGTTGCCGTTCCTGATGCTGCGGGGGCTGGAATGAACTTAATAGACTCGCCCTGTATGTGGTACAGCGTATCGCTAATCATAGACGCCGCGACACCGGGGGAGTTGTAAGCTGCCCGCTCCTGAAACGAGTAGGGCCTTAGTCGATAGGTAATCCCGCCAGCATCGAAGTCGACACCGAGGGCCTTGTAAAATGTAGAGGGGAGAGCGAAGAGCCCTGCTGTTAATCCAGAGCCGGAACCAGGCAGAGTGTACTGCTGAGAGCTAACATAATAATCCTCGAACTTCGTTACGAGAACATCGTGAATCTCGGCCATCGCTACGTTAATATAGCTGATTACTTCAGCATCGGAGACAAAGGCAGAGCCGGTCATATCGGCCCGTTGCCGCACACGGTCAACAAGGTTTTGGAGCGTTGTTGTATTGTTCGGCATGCCTATCCCCCAAAAGGAAAAGCGGGGGCACGTAGCCCCCGCTCAATTAATCCATCATGGTTGCCAAGTCGGACATCGCACTGACGACCGCATCGGCATCATTATCTTGGATGGCCTTTAGGAATTTCTTCCCCGCCTCCGTTTTCATCATGCCGCTGTCGTCCTCTTCCGGGCTATCTTTTTTAGCCTTTTC
>TARA_R110001583_G_scaffold65162_3_pt1 | contig 11632 bp, 14 predicted proteins | sample TARA_R110001583 | Tara Oceans TARA_R110001583 (sample SAMEA4398432) | marine metagenome | biome: Polar Biome; feature: [MES] marine water layer (ENVO:01000295) within the mesopelagic zone...; material: water (ENVO:00002006), including particulate matter (ENVO:01000060) such as...... | reverse complement strand
TAAAATTAAATGGCAAAATAAAGTTCATGAGCAAATAGTTGGGATGTCTACAAGAGCTTTATTACCAGCAGAAGAAGAATGGGCGTTATATCACCCTAAACACATTTTAAGACAAGAAGCACAAAATAATTTTTATGATACTATATGAAAGAAAAAATAACAGTAATACTTAATGGATATAAAAGAGGAAATCAACTCTCTGAACAACTAGATGCTCTTAATAATGGTACTGTAAAACCCTCTGAAATATTATTATGGTATAATAATCCTGGGGATGATAATTTAATTAATTATGATATTATGTCTACTATACCCACTGCCTTATGTAATTATAATTTTGGGGTGTGGGCTAGGTTTGCTTTTGCTTTTAATGCACAACATGAGTATGTGTGTATATTTGATGATGATACTATACCTGGAAAAAGATGGTTAGAAAACTGTATTGAAACAATGAAAACTAATGAGGGCTTATTAGGTAGTGTAGGGTTATTATATTTAAACCCTCGTTCACCCGAATATTCTTCTTATTATGAACACTATTTAAGATTTGGTTGGCCTGAAAATGGAAATAATGATATCCCTATTCAAGTAGATCTAGTAGGACATAGTTGGTTTTTTAAAAAAGAATGGTTAAGTTATATGTGGAGAGAAATACCTAATCCTAAATATAATACTTGTGGAGAAGATATGCACTTTAGTTATATGCTTCAAAAATATGCTAATATTCCTACTTATGTCCCCCCACATCCTAAAAGTGATAAAGAATTATGGGGTAGTATTAAGGGAGCTGAATATGGGGGAGATCAAAATTCTCTATGGGAAACTAATCAACTAGGGATTGATGGAACACCTTTTAAACAGTTAATGAATGAATATTTTGTAAATCAAAGAAAAAAAGGATGGAAATTAATAAATGAAAATGAACAATAAAATATTAATATGTTTTGGTACAAGACCTGAATGGTTAAAGGTTAAATCCTTAGTAGAATTGTTAGATAAATCCCAATATAGTTTATTATTTACAGGACAACATTCTGACTTACTAAAAAATATTAATGTAGATTTTAAAATTAATATGAGTCAATCTAATAATAGATTAGACCAAATTATATCAGACTGTATGTTACAATTCCCTATAGGTGATTTTAATAGTGTTTTAGTACAAGGTGATACTGGATCTGCATTTGGTTGTGCTTTAGCAGCATATAATAGAAAGTTAAAAATATATTATTTAGAAGCAGGGTTAAGAAGTTATAATTTAGACCACCCATATCCTGAGGAAGCTTATAGACAAATGATAGCTAGAATTTCAGATGTAAACTTTTGCCCAACTGAATTATCTAAACAAAATTTACTAAATGAAAAAGTTAATGGTAAATGCTATGTAGTAGGCAATACAGTATTAGATAATTTAATTAATTATAAAAGTAAATCTGAGTATACTAATAAAATATTAGTAACAATGCATAGGAGAGAAAATCACCATTGGATGAATCATTGGTTTATAGAAATTAATAAATTAGCTAGAGAAAACCCACATTTAGAATTTATTTTACCTATTCATCCAAATCCTAATGTTCAAAAACATAAACATCTCCTTAATGATGTTACAGTAATAAACCCATTAACTCATTCTGAATTATTAGATATTTTAACTAAATGTAAGTTAGTAATAAGTGATAGTGGAGGTTTACAGGAAGAAGGTAGTTTCTTTAATAAAAAGGTAATTGTTTGTAGAACAACAACTGAAAGGCCTGAAGCGATAGAAACAGGTCATCTTCATATATGTAAATCACCAGATGATTTAAAAAATATTTTTAAAGAACTAATAAATAACTACCATATTAATACTAAATGTCCCTACGGAGATGGAAATACTAGCTTTAAAATAAAAAATATAATATAATGAAAAATTTTAAAAATCATTTAAAATTATTTAAACAAAAAATAATTAATAAAGAAAACTTTGCATTTTCTAGATTTTCAGATGGAGAAATGTATATATTACAAAATAAAGAATTAAAATTATCTCAAAACTCAATACAAATAGGAAATAAAACACAATCAGGTCCCTATAAAAAAGATGATTTTAAATATTTTAACCCCCAGGAACACCACCAATTTCAAAAACATCTAACGGAATCTTTTAAGTTTAAAAAAGATAATTATTATAAGGGGATAAGCTGTAGTTGCTGTGTAGGTAAAGAAAATTTTGATTGGCAAATTAAGTTACATGAAGGGGATGATGATTCCCTTACATGGGCTAATTTATGGGTAAATAACAACTATTATAATTTTATACAAGAAATTTTACCCCTGTTTTATAATAATAAATGTGTTTTTATAGGTAATGTAAACGCTAATATAACTAAATTTCCTTTTATTAAAAAAGATTTTAGGATTGGTTCTAATGCAATGATTAATGATATAAAAGTCATAAATGATATTAAAAAATGGATTAAAGAAAATAAGATAAAAAATCATTTATTTTTATTTTCAGCCTCTTCCTTTAGTAATATAGCCATATATGAATTATTTAAAGATAATGACAATAATACTTTTATAGATATAGGTACTTGTTTAACTCCTATGATGGATATGCCTACAGAAAGAGATTATTTACAAGGATTTTGGGATTATAAAGGGTCAAACAGCTTAAAATTAGTTTGTAAATGGAATTAAAAGAATGTACAAAAGAATATTGGGAGTTTATTAGAACTTTACGTAATGATAAAAGAGTATTAGATGGTTTTATAAATTCTACTCATATTACAAAAGAAATGCAAGAAAGTTATATGCAAGACCATTCTCAATTTTATAGAGTAGCTTTATATAAAGAACAACCTTGTGGGTATGTTGGTGTTATTAAAGATGACATTAGAATATGTACTCATCCTGATTTTCAAGGGCATGGCATAGGTAAATTTATGTTAAAAGAAATAATAAAAATTTTCCCAACAGCTTATGGAAAAGTAAAAATAAATAATGAAGCATCAAAAAAATTATTTTCTAGTGTGGGTTTTAAAGAAAAATTTATTATATACAAATATGACAACAAAAACAAACCTAAAATCAACAGTTACCGTTAAAGGAAAATATGTTTCTCAAATACTTCATTTTATTAATGGGGAAAAAAGAACGTTTAATAATGTAGATACCCATTCCATTAAGCAGGGACAGTTTACTAAATTTGAAACTAAAGATGGAAGATTAGTAATGGTTAATGATAAAAATATACTTTGTATTGAAATTATAACAGAAGAAAATGATTAATAATCCCTATAAAATAGTAAAAATGTTTGAGGAAGAAATTTCTCATTACACAGGTGCCCCATATGTGGTTACAGTTGATAGTTGCACTAATGCTTTATTTTTAGCATGTAAATATCTTAATGTAAAAGAAGTAACTATACCTTCTCAAACATACTTATCTGTACCTCAATCTATTATACATTCGGGGGGAGAAGTAATATTTGATAAAAGATCTAAAACAAATCATTGGAAAGGTATATATCAATTAAAACCTTATCCTATATATGATGCTGCTAAAAGACTTACTACAAACATGTATATAAAAGATTCTTATATGTGTTTGTCATTTCATATTAAAAAACAATTACCTATATGGAAAGGTGGAGCTATTTTATGTAATAATAAAGAAGCATATGAATGGTTTAAAAAAGCTAGATATGAGGGTAGAAGTGAAAAATATTATAAAGAAGATGATATAACATTTTTAGGATGGAATATGTATATGACTCCTCAACAAGCAGCACAAGGCCTAGCTATGATGCAAAATTATCCTGAACATAAAGAAGACTTACAGGAAATAAATGGTTATAGAGATCTAACTGAATTTACAGTATTTAAAGACAATAAAACAATAAAATAATGGCTAACGGTATATATAAAATAACAGAAGATTTTGAAAAACTATTATCAGAATATACAGGGGCTAAACATGTAGTTACTGTAGATAATATGAGTAATGCATTATTTTTAGCTTTATACTATGAGCATTATGTTAATAAAAGTATAAAAACAGATACTATTACCATACCTAACAGAACATATCCTTCAGTACCTTGTGAAATTATACACGCGGGACTAAAAGTAGGATGGGAAATATCTAAAAAAGAAACACTAACAGGTGCTTATCAATTAAAAGGTTCTAATGTATGGGATTCAGCTTTACGATTTACTTATAACATGTATATACCTAATAACCATATGTGTGTTTCGTTTACAGGTCCTTATAAGACTTTTAAATTAAGCAAAGGGGGAGCAATACTAACTGATAACCATGATGCTTATTTGTGGTTTAAACGAGCTAGATTTAGTGGTAGACGTGAGTGTGCTTACCAGGATGATAATTTAGATATGTTAGGATGGAATTTTTATATGATGCCTGAGCTAGCAGCTAGGGGGTGTTTATTAATGAATCAATTTTATGACTTAAAACAAAACCCAATTCCACAAAAAGATATAACACATAATTATCCTGATTTAAGTAATTTCAAAATATATAATCAGTAATGAAGGTAGCTATTATGCAGCCATATTTCTTCCCTTATATAGGATACTTTCAATTAATAAATTCTGTAGATAAATTTATTATATATGATAATATACAATATACTAGAAGAGGATGGATTAACAGGAATAGGATATTAAATAATAATAATGATAAAATTATAACATTACCTATTAAAAAAGGCCATCAAATCGATTTAATAAATTTTAGACATTTAGCTGATACATGGGAGTTTGATAAAATTAAAATGTTAAGATTAATAAAAAACTCATATAATAAATCACCAAACTTTAAAACAATTTTCCCCATCATAACATCCTGTTTAGAATCTCCCCATAATAATTTGTTTGATTTTATTTTAAACAGTTTACATTTACTATTATCTTATTTAAGGATTAATACTGAAATCATTAAATCTTCAGATGTAAATATAGATCACACTTTAAAATCCCAAGATAAAATAATTGCAATTTGTAAAAAACTTAATACTACTACTTATATAAATGCTGAGGGGGGTCAAAAATTATATAATATTAATGATTTTAATAACAAGGGAATAAAATTAAAATTTATTAAATCTTTACCTATAAAATATAAACAATTCAATAATGAATTTATTCCTTGGCTTTCAATTATAGACGTATTAATGTTTAATAAAAGACAAGATATAATTCTCTATTTAAATAAATATACCTTAATATGAAACAAAACATAAATAAAATTATTTGTCACATAGACATGTCTTTAGATAATAAAAATATCAAAGAAAAAATAAAAGAAGTTTGGGGAGATCACATGATTTACCATATACATAATGTACCTAACACTAATTATGTTAAGTTTTATGAAGAACTAGCAGAAAGTTTAGGAACAATTAGACTTTGCCCCCCAGTTAATGGTAGTTCAAAATTATTAAAATCAACTGACATAAAACCGAATTCGGATTTATATCATTATTATTCATCAACAACAAGACAACCCCTTCATACAGACTACTCATATTATGATAAAAATGATCATCCTGATTGGTTAATGTTATATTGTTTAGGAACTGCTGAATATGGAGGACTTACTCATATATTATCTACTAAAACATTAAAAACTATATTAGAAAAATATAATCCTAAATTATTAGAAAAAATGTATGTTGATGTAGTATGGAAATATAAAGATCAAGATGGGGAAAAAATCCATACTAAACCCTTATTTGATGGTACATCTATAAATTGGAATTATTACCAAATAAAAGAAGAACTTAATAATTCTAAAGTTATGAAAATAAGACAAGAATTATTTGATTTTTTAGAAAATACTATAGTAGATGGAAGTATGTATGACTTTTCGAAACAATGGAATGTTGGAGATTGTATAATTTTTAATGACCATCTTACACTTCATGGTAGAGATGCATTTTTAGGTAATAATAGATGGTTAAAGGACCATGCATTTTTTAATAAAAAATAAAACATTATGAGTAAATTAAAAATATACGTTTGGTATACTCCAAATATAAAAGAATATATAGAGTTATTAGAAGAAAGTTGTAAAGACATAAATAATCTAGAAATAGTGCATTGTGTACATACAGAAGAAGTTAAAGATAAATCTTTAAAAATGGGAGAAACTACAAAATCCTCTTATCAAGATTTAATGATAAAAAGATGGAAAGTATTACCTAGTATAATTCATAATAATTTAGGTAATAATATTGTGTGGCTTGATGCTGATTGTGTGTTTAATAAAAACCACAAGGACTTTAATAAAATAATATCATTATATTTAGAAAATCATGATTTTGTATTTCAATATGATAATAATTCAGGATTATGTGAAAATTTAAACACAGGAATAATGGGGATTAAATGTTCCAATAAAACACTACATATGGTTAATTTATGGTATGCAGATATTACTACAAAAACAGATAGAAGAGATGGATATCCCTTGCTTGAATGGAATGAAATATTTACTAAACATCCAGAACACGAAGCTACGTTTGCTATACTTCCTCAAGATTATTGTAGTGGAAGAGGAGATTGGGGTATATATCATGCTATTGGTATTGATAATAAACTAGAGGTTTTAAAATCTAAAATATGTTAATAAAAGAAGACCTATCAATCGAGGAACTCGACACAAACGCCCACCATTGGGATATAAAATCACTATCTATAGATAATAACCAAACAGTTTTAATGTATGGATTTAATGCTGCTATAAATAAAGATTTTCAATTACAATATAAAGATTATAATAGAAAAATATACTTTAATAATTGGGCTCCTTGTGAATTTTGCCATATAGATGTTATGGGGGGCTTAAACGCATTTGAATATGATTTATTCTTTGATGAAATATATAGTATATGTCCTTATACAGTTAAATGGTTAAATTCAATGTATGGTGTAGATAGATATAAGTATATATTTTATCCTTTTAATAAGAGATATATTTCACCAAGTAAAGTAAAATCATATGACGTTATATACCATGGTAATATCCACTGCCAGGAACATATAGATTGTTTAGAAGTTATAAGCAAATTTAACCACAGATATATAAGTCAACGAAATAACCAATATAGTAAATATATAACTGATCAAAATATACCTTATAAAGAAAAATTAAATAAAATTTCTCAAAGTAAAATCTCAATATGTTATAACTTTTGCCCTATTCGTCCTCAAGATATAAATCCAATCCAATCATACCAATCATGGAATACAAATGAAGCATTTTCAGAAGTTGGTAAAAAAAATATCTTTCCACAATTTAAAGGCGCTAGAATGCATGAAGCAGCTATATCTAAGACATTAAATTTAGTTTATCGAGATCAGTGGAACGTAGTAGAAGATTGGTATACACCCAATAAGGAATTTATATATTTTGATAATAAACAAGATTTAGAAAATAAAATACAAGATATATTAAAAAATTGGGAAGACTATGAGTATATTATAGATAATGCCTATAAAAAAGTAATGAATTATACAACAGAAAAATTTATAAAAGAAATACAATGATAGAAAAAAAACAAATATTTTCATTAGGAGAAAATAAATTAACAACAGATTATGAAATCGTTTTAGATTTAGGCAAACAACCTTGGGCTAATGGATTTTTAAAGGAAGATGAATGTGGTAAAGAACCTATATACCCTTTACAATTAGTCTATTGTAATAAGTCTGAATTACTACAATTAAGTTATTTTGTACCTAAAGAAACAATGTTTTTAAATCATACTTACATATCAGGTACAACAAAAACTTTAATTGATCATTTCTATAAGTTAGCAGTTGAAAATAACGATCAATATAACTTAGATAAAGAAAATGATATTATATTAGATATTGGGGGTAATGATGGATCTCAATTAGAACAATATAAAAAGTTAGGATTTAAAGAGCTTATTAATTTTGAATCTGCAACTAATATTTGTACGTTATCTGAGGAAAAGGGTTTAAAAACCATTAATAATTTCTTTAATGAAGAGAATGTAAAGGAAAAATTAGAACCTAATAGTGTTAAATTAATAAATGCCTCAGGAGTGTTCTTTCATTTAGAAGAATTAGATAGTGTTATTAAGGGAATTAATTATTGTTTAAAAGATGATGGTGTATTTGTAGCACAATGTATGTACGTTGGTGCTATGGTTGATAACTTAAATTTTGATACTATATACCATGAACACCTATGTTATTATACATTAAATAGTTTAACCAAACTACTAAAAAAATATAATCTTTATTTAGAAGATGCATATTTTGATGAAATTCATAGTGGTAGTATTATTTGTAAGTTTAGAAAAAATAAATGTAAAACTACAAAAAGAACTAAAATACTAGAAGAAAGGGATAAAAAATATACTTTAGATTCATTTAAAGAATTTGGAAAAAAAATTAATAACGTTGTATCAGATTTAAAACAATTATTAATTAAAGAAAAATCACTAGGAAAAAAAATCTGGGGATATGGTGCTCCCGTTAAAGGAAATACATTATTAAATTATATGAAAGTTGACTCAAATCTTATTGAAAAAATTGTAGAAGTAAATCCTTATAAGATAGGAACTTATGCCCCCGGTTCTCATATACCAGTAATTAAAGAAACTAAAACTAATTTTCCAGATTGTTATTTATTATTATCTCATAATTTTGAAAAAGAAATATTAGAAAAAAATAAAGAAATTATTAATAAAGGAACAAAATTTATTATTCCATTCTCTCAAACAAAATCATAAAACAAATATGAAAAAAGCACTAGTTACAGGAGCATCTGGGTTTTTAGGAACCCATTTAGTTAAGAGATTAGAAAGAGAAAATATACAAGTATATGTTTCTAATACAAAAATAGCAAATTTACTTAAGTATGATAATTTAAAAATATATAATGGTGAAAAGTTTGATTATATATTTCATCTAGCTGTAGTACAAAAAGCCGGAGATTGGTCATTAACCCACACGGGAGACCAATGGTATTATAATCAAATCATTAATACTAACATTTTAAGATATTGGAAAGACGAACAACCTCAAGCTAAATTTATTAGTATGGGAACTAGTTGTTCTTACTCACCTAATATTCATATGACTGAAGATAATTATCTATTAGGAGAACCAGAACAAAGTTTATACACATATGCAATGCTTAAACGTTTATTACTTATTGGATTACAATCATTTGAAAAACAATATGGATTAAAATGGTTATGTTTTATACCTTCAACATTATACGGTAATGAATTTCATGAACGTGATAATCATTTTATTTTTGATTTTATTAAAAATTGTTATCAAGCTAAGTATAATAACAAAAAATTTACAATATGGGGAGATGGCACAGTAAGACGAGAATTAATTCATGTAGATGATGCGTGTGATGCAATGGTAAATTTATTAGACCATAATAATGAAACATTCAACTTAGGTTCAGGGCAGGATTATACTATAAACGAGTTCGCTGAATATGTATGTAATTCATTTGATTATGATTATAACAAGATTGAACGAGATTTATCTAAATATGTAGGAGTTAAGGAAAAATCTTTAGATATAACAAAAGTATCTAAGTATTGTAAAAATACTTACATTAAAATACCACCTAAAGATGGAATTAAATTAGTTACAAATTGGTATATTAATAAAAAGAAAAAAACAGATAAGTCTAAAATTGAATTAAATAAATTATTAGGTACTAAATTAGATAATAATTCTAAATTTATCATTCCCGATAATATTAATTCAATAAAAATTGATGTAGGACTTGCTGGTGAGGCTCCAAATTCAGCTATATGGTTAGATGAGACTACAGATAGATTTGTTATTGGTATAGAACCACTTCCATATCATTGGGGAATGATAAAAGATTTAAAAACATCTAATAGTAAAAGAGAATACCCTAAAGATTTTAAATTTCTTCAATTAAATAAAGGAATTATTGAATTAAATGGTCAGGAAATATCAAAAATCGGAGATAGATTTTGTGGTATAGAATGTGCTATTGATAATATAGGAGATAATGTAGAATTCGCAGAATTTTATGAAATGGATAGGACAGATGGGGCTTCAGGATCATCAAGTTTATTAAAACCTAGTACTCATCATCCCCACTTTATTCAAAATATAGTTAAAACCCCCGTTATTAGCCTACAGTCAATATTAGATTACATTGACTGGGAGAGATTTCCCTATATAGAACATATTAAAACTGACTGTGAAGGAAAAGATTTTGATGTTGTAAAAAGCATTGGAAAATATTTACCTAATATTTTATATATCACAAGTGAAATGACATCAAATATCCACCACTGGCAAAATTCATGTAATCCCCAAGAATTTATCAATTTTATGATAGATAATGGGTTTAGTTGTTATCATACTGGAACTGATTTAATATGCATTAATGATAAACTTGAAACTAAACATCATTTTGATATAACACAAGGATTGTTATTAAACTATAAAACATTAGGATATTAATGGATAATATTTGTTTAATTATTAATACAAACACTTCAGTACAAGATGTATGGGAGATGTTTTTTGGAGAACTAGAAAAAAGATTTCCACAAATAAATAAAAAATACATTTTTGTAGATGATACAAATTATAAGTTTAGGGATGATTATAATGTAACTTTTTATAATAAAAATTTACAATATCGAGATCAATTATTAGAATGCTTTCCTGAAGTTAAGGAAAAGTATTGTATATACATTCAAGAAGATTACATTTTATATAATGACGTTAATTGGGAACAAATATGTAATATTATTGAATTAATGGAAATAAACTCAACGATTGATTTTGTAAAATTAATGCGTGGTACTGATACTATCCACCCTATTGAACAAAATTTAACTAGGGAGATCCCATTATATTACATAATAGAAGCAGAATGTTATTATACTCAAGGAGTTACATTATGGAGAATGGATAAATTAAGACAAATATTTAATGAAACCCCTAATTCACATATTGGAGGTGCTGGAAATCATATACATTTTGAAGTTATTGCAAATGAAGCATGTAAGAAATATTGCTCTGGATTACTTTATTATGAGGATGAAGAAAAAAGAGGCATGCATCACTATAATTCTACAATTTTCCCTTATATAGCCTCTGCAATAGTTAAGGGCAAATGGAATACATCAGAATACCCCACAGAATTAATTCCTTTATTAAATAAGTATAAAATTGACATAAATAAAAGAGGAACCTGTTAAAAAAAGTGGATTATTAACAAAGTTATATTACATAAAAATAAATAAAAAATAAATTAAAAATGAGAAAATACTTACCTACACTATCTGAATTAGTAGATAGATTATCTATTGTTCAATTAAAAGAAGTATTCATTACAGATCATAAAGAAGAGTATGCTAAAGAAATAGCAGAAATAACTCATGATATAGGAGAAATACTTAAAAAAGATAAAATTCAATTAACTGGAGAAGATGTAAGAGCAATTATAGTATTATCACAGATGAACCTACACATATGGCACAATGAAACTAAGTATCGTGAGGGAACTGGTGATGGTAATTTAGGATTAACTCATGGTCTTAATGGTATTAGAAATACTGCTAAAAATAAAATC
>TARA_R110001583_G_scaffold1565_3_pt1 | contig 11632 bp, 9 predicted proteins | sample TARA_R110001583 | Tara Oceans TARA_R110001583 (sample SAMEA4398432) | marine metagenome | biome: Polar Biome; feature: [MES] marine water layer (ENVO:01000295) within the mesopelagic zone...; material: water (ENVO:00002006), including particulate matter (ENVO:01000060) such as...... | reverse complement strand
TTAATTGCTTTATTACGTTTACCACGTGGTGAAGGGCAGATTAATCAAGGTATTTTACATTGTTTAGTCAGTGATTTTTCATTACGAGTTAATGACCAGTTATTCGATCCTTTAGAGGCTGGGCGCGGACAGTGGTTAGGTAATCAACCTGAGTTATTAGTTAATATTAGCGATACCCTATGGCGAAGCGAAGCAGATACACGTGAGCGATTAGAGTTATTAGCACTTAAGTGGGTGCAACATTATTTACTCGAAGACAATAATTTAGAAGAACTGACAATATACTCAGCGACTTACGCTTTATTAATCTACGCAAAATCAACCATTCAAAAAGCGTTACAGCAAAGTGTTGAAAATGAATTAAGTGCGATTGTTGACGGCCTAGATGGAAAGTTCATTGAAGCAGGTCCAAGTGGCGCGCCTACTCGAGGCCGTTTAGATACGCTGCCAACTGGACGAAATTTTTATTCCGTTGATAACCGGGCTATTCCTTCAAAAGCCGCTTGGGTATTAGGGCAGCAGTCAGCACAAGCATTAATTCATCGTCATTTACAAGAGCACGGTGATTACCCTAAACAGCTCGGTTTATCGGTTTGGGGCACGGCAACTATGCGCACCGGTGGCGATGATATCGCACAAGCATTTGCCTTGATGGGGGTTAAACCACTTTGGGCACAAGGCAGTAACCGAGTCATTGATTTTGAAATTATTCCGTTTCAGCTATTGAATCGTCCGAGAGTGGATGTGACGTTACGTGTTTCAGGTTTTTTCCGTGATGCTTTTGCTAATGTAATGGCGTTGTTTGATGCGGCTGTAGTGGCAATAAGTGAATTAAATGAACCGGGTAATGGTAATTTAATTCAACAAAATATTAAACAACGTGAAGCACAATTAATTGCTGATGGTTTGGCCATTAATGAGGCTAAACGTGAAGCCAGTTATCGTGTGTTTGGCTCTAAACCCGGTGCTTATGGTGCAGGTTTACAAGGTTTGATTGATGAGCGCTGCTGGGAAGAAAAAAGTGATTTAGCAGAAGCTTATTTAAATTGGGGGGGGTACGCTTACGGCAATAGCGAAAAAGATGGTGTAGAGGCTAAAGATGCCTTTTTACATCAACTAAGTCACATTGAAGTGGTGGTGCAAAACCAAGATAACCGTGAACATGATTTATTAGATTCCGATGATTATTATCAGTTCCAAGGTGGCATGAGCAATGCAGCACAGGTTTACTCAGGTAATGCGCCAACCATTTATCATAATGACCATAGCAATCCAAGTAAGCCGGTTATTCGTACTTTAAAAGAAGAACTGAACCGAGTGATACGTTCTCGTGTATTAAATCCAAAATGGATAGCAGCAATGCGCGACCATGGTTATAAAGGGGCCTTTGAAATGGGCGCAACCGTAGATTATCTCTTTGCTTATGATGCCACCACGGATTTAATTGCCGATTATCAATATGAAAAAGTGACGGATACATTGCTTTTTGATGAAGTTAATCAGCAATTTTTAAAAGACAATAATCCACAAATTATGGAAGAGATGGCCGAGCGTTTAATGGAAGCGGCACAACGTGGTTTATGGCAGGCACCTGTTTCATATCAACAAAAATTACAAGACTTATTGCTACAGTGTGATGAGATGCAAGAAGCTAAATCATGAAAAGTCAGCATAGTTATAGTCAACCGGAAAAAGATGCCGTTTATCGAGTCATTAAAGAGCGTCGGGACATGCGTCATTTTAATAACAAACCACTCGAAGAGGGGTTGTTATTGCGTTTATTAACCGTTGCTAATCAAGCGCCTAGTGTTGGTTTGATGCAGCCGTGGCGATTTATTCGTATTACTGATAATGATTTAAAAAATGACATTAAAAAATTGGTTGAAAGCGAGCGAAATGCAACAGCCGATTTATTAGAGCAACGTAAAAATGACTTTTTAAAACTAAAAGTAGAAGGTATTTCTGAGTGCGCTGAATTGCTTGTAGTGGCATTACCCGATGGTCGAGAAAAACATGTTTTTGGGCGTCGTACTATGCCTGATATGGATTTGGCTTCTGTTTCCTGCGCTATTCAAAATATGTGGCTTGCTGCGCGCGCTGAAGGTATTGGTTTGGGGTGGGTTTCATTATTTGAACCGATCGAGCTCGCTAATTTATTAAACATGCCAGAAGATAGTCGACCGATCGCTATTTTGTGTATTGGCCATGTTGAAAAGTTCTATGAAAAACCAATGTTAGTTGAACAAAATTGGGCTCAACCAGCTGCTATCGAAACTTTTTTATTTGAAAATAGTTGGCCCGAGAAAAGTGACAGAGAGGTTGAATAAAAAGTTAACTTTAACCTTAAAAACAAAATTTAAAAAATTGTAGATTGCTGTTTCGCCTGTCATTGATAACATAGCGGCCTAAATGAGCTATCAGCATTAAATAAAAGACAAAAAGAGATTTAAAATGAATAAAGAAGTCGTTAAAAAAGGCATTATGGTTTGTGGTCACGGCAGTCGTGATAAAGACGCTGAAGTTGAGTTTTCATTAGTTGCTGAAGGTTTAAAAAAACGCTTTCCCGAGATGCCTGTTGAATATGGTTTTTTAGAGTATTCAGCGCCTAATATTCACATGGGATTAAACCGTTTAATCAAACAAGGTGTTGAGCATATTTATGCTGTACCAGGCATGTTGTTTGCTGCTACTCACGCTAAAAATGATATCCCATCTGTTTTAACTACTTTTGAAGAACAAAATGAAGGTTTGCAGGTTAGTTACGGTCAAGAGTTAGGTTTACAGCAGCCAATGATCAATGCATTCCAAGCACGTATTTATGAGTCATTAGGGTTAGATGCAAATAATCCACCGACTGAATTGTACGATACGATGTTAGTTGTTGTTGGTCGTGGTACATCAGATACTGAAGCTAATGCAGAAGCTGCTAAATTAACACGTATTGTTAGTGAAAATATGGGCTTTGGTTGGGCTGATACCGTTTACTCAGGGGTTACTTATCCTTCAGTAGGTGTTGGCCTTGAAAAACTGTTAAAGCTTGGTTATAAACGTATTGTAGTTGCACCTTATTTCTTATTTACAGGTCGTTTGATTAAGCGTATCTCTGGTTATATTGATAAAGTGGCAAAAGAAAATCCAGGCGTTAAATTCGTTAAAACACCTTATTTGCGTGACCATGATAAAGTGATCGATGCTTTTGAAGTCCGTGTTCGCCAAATTATGGATAATAAAATCACTGCAAGTGAAGATTTAATGGCGATATTTAAACGCCGTTTAGCTGCGGGTGAAATTGATGTTCATCATCATCATGCTGAATATCAAGAACCTGAAGCAGATAACCACAACCAAGCGAATGATCATAAACACTCTCATACTCACTCACACGAGCATACACACTCCCATGAACATCACCATTCGGATGCTTCTGATAATAGTCATACTCACGAGCATGCTGAGCAACATAGCCATCAACACAGTCATTCGCATAACCATAGCGGAGCGCACAGCCATGTAGAACCCCATAGCCACGGAGTTTATAAGCATATCGCTCACCCATTAGGGCCAAGAACCATGATCGGTGAAGGTATTTGTAATTGCTTCATGAGCCAGTTCCCACAATCGTTATTGGATGAAGAAAAAGAATGTATTGAAAATGGTGTTAAAGGCGAAGCATTAGCACATAGAAAATAATGTTTATGAGTGATTAGAGTGGGTGATTAGTTGTTAGCGATTATTTTTTAACAACTAATCACTGGTAATCATATTTAAAACTTAAGTTTTTTGTTAAAAGCTGATACTTATACTTATTTTGAAACTTTATCATTAAATTTCCTCATTAAAATAAGAGTTAACATTGAATAACAAAACTACTTTTTATCTTGCCCGTCATGGGCAAACTGAATGGAATGTTGAACATCGTATTCAAGGCCAATTGGATAGTCCGCTTACTATAGAAGGTAAAGCACAGGCTTTACAGTTAGCAGAGCAGTGCAGAACTTTAAATATTACGCAGATTTTAACGTCGCCTTTGGCTCGTGCAGTTGATACTGCAATTATTTGCGGACAACAACTTCAGCTAACTCCAAAGCAAGTCCATGGTTTTGAAGAACGTCACTTTGGTGTATGGCAGGGCAGATTAGTCAGTGAAGTCAAAGCAGAATTAAACTACGTGGAAATCACTTCACAAATAACAGACTGTAAACCTGAGCTAGGTGAAAGTGCCAAAGAGTTGTTAGCACGTTTTGAAACAATGCTTAAAAAACAATTACAAGTAGCAAGTAATGAAACATATTTGATTGTGACTCACGGTGATATCTTACGATCTTTTATGGCGCAATTTAATACAAAAATATTTTTAGAGCCGAAAAAAAGTACTGGTTACGATTACAAAAATGCACAGTTAGTCCCTTTTAGTTATGATCAAACAACGACAACCTTTTCAAAATTATGATGGTCTTGTTCACTTTAATTACAGCTTTGATTATTGATCATTTTATTGGCGAACCTACTCGTTTTCATCCTTTGGTGTTATTTGGAAACCTCGCTAATAAGCTAGAGAATAAATTTAATAAAGGTAGCCGTAAACAACAATTTATAGGTGGCCTTATTGCTTGGTGTTTATTAGTGCTACCAATCCCATTATTATATGCTCTTCTGTTTTGGGTTTTACCGGTTTACCTAATCGTCTTAATTAATATTTATATTGTTTATTGGGCAGTGGCATTAAATAGCCTTAATTTACATGGTTTGCAAATTTATAACCCTTTAAACAATAACAATCTTGAAAAAGCACAACATTATTGCTCGTATATTGTTAGTCGTGATACTAGCCAGTTAGATGCTCAAGCAATCAGTAGAGCAACCACTGAATCAATGCTTGAAAATGGTCATGATGGTGTCACTGCAACACTTATCTATTTTGTGATCGGTGGGGCGCCTTTAGTTATAATACATCGTTTGAGCAATACCCTAGATGCTATGTGGGGTTACCGGACTGAGCAGTTTAGTTATTTTGGTAAGTTTAGCGCCCGTATGGATGATTTATTAGGATTTGTTAGCGCTAAAATAACCACTTTGTTATTTGCTGCAATTGGCTTGCTTAATGGCACAGCTAAACAGGCTTTATTCAATGCTTATCATCAAAGCAAATCTTACAAAAGCCACAATGGCGGTTGGGTGATGGCATCGGGAGCTACGGTGATCAATGTTTGTTTAGGTGGCCGTGCTGTTTATTTTGGTAAAACAGTTAATTCTGTACAGCTAGGCCAAGGTCAAGCTGTAAAAAGTAAACATATTAAAGCGAGTTTAACCTTAGTCAAACAAGCGGTATTATTTTGGTTATTATTAGTGTTTTTTTGGTCGCTATTGGTATTTTAGGATTATTTTTTAATGAATTTAAAGCAAGTGCATAAAAAAGAGTTATCTAAGTAATGGCAATATTACATGGTGGACAGCTCAGTCGTGTTGCAAAACAATATCGAATTCCAGAGCAACAGTGGTTAGATCTTTCGACGGGAATTGCGCCGTTTAGTTATCCAATTCCAGAATTCCCGCTGCAAGTATGGCAAGATCTACCCACTATTTCTGGTCGCTTAATTGATGCTGCTAAAGCCTATTATCAAGCTGATTATTGTTGGCCATTAGCTGGTAGTCAGGCTTTAATTGAAAAGTTACCAGAGTTATGGAATGAGAAAAAGAGACTTACTAATTTAAACAATGTTAATGGTGTTAATAATCTCAACAACCTAAGCGCAGAAAAACATGCTTATTTACCTAAGGTTGGTTATAAAGAACATCAACAAGCATGGTTTAAAGCGGGTTATCAGCTGCATTTTTATCAGCAATATTTACCTACTGATATCGAAAAAAATAGTGTGGTGGTGGTGATCAACCCTAATAATCCACTAACCGATACTTTCAATGTCAAACAATTAAAAAACCTACAAAAACACTGTCAACAACAACAAGCGTTATTAATTATTGATGAAGCTTTTGCGGATATATTAGCACCTGAGTTTAGTTTTGTGACAAACCTTTCAACATTAAATCAAACTGCAGACGTTATCGTTTTACGCTCTTTTGGTAAGTTTTTTGGTCTTGCTGGGTTACGTATTGGTTTTGTATGCAGCACCAAACAATGGTGTGAAAGCATCCAACAAAGCAATGGCCCTTGGTCAATTAATGGCGCTGCTTTATTTATTGCCGAGCAGGCCTTACAAGACAAAGTATGGCAAGCGGAGCAGCTGCAACGGTTACAAAAGCAAAGCGAAACAATGCAAGCGCTAATCCAAACTTACCTACCGGTATTGCGACTTGAAGCAAACGCATTATTTATCACTGTCTTCTTAGATGATGCGCCAGCGGTGTACGAGCAACTTTGTAAGCAGGCTGTATATGTACGTTTAACCGATGAAAATGATTCATTACGCTTTGGTATTACAAATCAAAGTAAGATGGAACAATTGATTTTAGCGTTATCTGTAATTAAATAGTTTTTTACTTCTATACTCTTTTTATTTTGTGTTTTTTTGCGATAGTTAGAAATTTTTTATTTCTTAATTTTCTCATTTGATCAATATGTTTATTCGCTAAGCGTTGGAGTTTTATTTGTTAGAATTTTTTGAAGATCCATTACAACGATATGAAACAAAGATAGCGGTGTTAACACTACAAGCAGATGGCACTATTATCGAGACTAATCAATGTTATTTAGAAATGCTCAATATAAATGAAGCTCACAATAGCAGTAAGCAAATTATCGGTAAAAATATTGTTGAATTTGACCACGTTCTTGCAAGCAATAATCTATCAACACTTCAAAACTCTACTTTTGGGCATTATCACTCTAATTTAGTGAAAGAAGATAAAGAACTTATTCCGATAGAAGTTGTTTTCTTTCGTAGAATTGATCAAAAAGAACGGATCACTTTATACATTAAAAATTTAGATTTTCTTAAGGATGTTAAATGTAATTTATCTTTTTTATCAAAAATATTTCAAGCTTCAAAAGAAGGCATATTAATTACTGACGCGTCTGGTTATATATTATGTGTAAATGAAAGTTTTAGAAATATTACTGGATACTCAAACCAAGAAGTATTAGGTCAGACTCCTGCTATTTTAAAGTCAGGAAAACAAAATAAACATTTTTATCATCAATTTTGGCAAGATCTAATCACTAGTGGTAGTTGGCATGGCGAAATTTGGAATAAGCGTAAAAACGGTGAAATATTTCCCGAATGGTTAAATGTTTCAAGTTTAAAAGGGGGAAATGGGGAAATAACACATTACATTTGCCAGTTTAGTGATATCTCTATATTCAAAAAATCGATAGAAGATAAAAAGCTTTACACCTATTACGATTCTCTGACTTGTTTGCCTAACCGTGCTTTATTATTTGAAAAATTGGCCATTTTACGTAAATCAAGTAAAGCACTATCACAATGCTTCTCTGTTCTATGTTGTGATTTAGATCGCTTCAAATTGATTAACGAAAACTATGGTCATCATGTTGGTGATGAATTACTTAAATGCATCGCTAATCGACTCAACGCTAGATTACGTAGTAATGATATATTAGCAAGAAGTGGTGATGATGAGTTTATAATCATTGTTGAAGGTGACAAATCACTTAAAAATATAGACAAAATTTGCCTTCATATTTTATCTATATTTGATCAGCCTTTTATCACTACTTATGGTGATTTTAAAATGTCGATGAGTATTGGTATAAGTCAGTTCCCATTAGACTCTGTAGATGTTCGGGAACTTATCTCTTTTGCTGATGTGGCTATGCAAAAAGTAAAAAAATCTGGTGGGAACCATTATTCTATTTTTGATCCTTCAGGAAAAGATATTGTTAGACAACAACACTCATTAGATCAAGATATCAGGCTTGCTTTAGAAAAAAATGAATTTGAAGTGTGGTATCAGCCACAAATTAATTCAATTACTCATGAAGTTGTTGGCGTTGAATGTTTATTAAGGTGGAATCATACAAAGCAAGGTGTAATATCTCCTTTTGTATTTATTCCTATTCTTGAGTTAAACGGGATGATCAAAGAAATAGGGGATTTTGTTCTTAGAGAAGCCTGCCTGCAAATTAAATTATGGCAAAAAAATAACCTATTTAAAGGTATTGTTGCGATTAATGTGTCGTTACGGCAGTTAGAAAACCATGATTTTTCGGGGAAAGTAGAGGCAATCTTAGCCGAATACGAGGTAGACCCTCAGTTAATAGAGCTTGAAGTTACGGAGTCTCTATTTTCTGATGATAATAATCACCTCATTCCTACATTACTTAATCTAAAAAAATTAGGGGTCAAAGTATCCCTTGATGATTTTGGTACAGGGTATTCGTCACTACAGCGTTTAAAAGTATTACCCGTTGATAACGTGAAAATAGATAAATGTTTTATCGATAATATTGCTGATTCGGAAAAGGATGCTTCAATAATCAAAGCATTAATCATGATATCAAAAACTTTTGAGTTTGGTTTAATCGCAGAAGGTATTGAAACTAAAAAACAAGCTAATTGTTTAAATTCGTTAGGTTGTATTAATCACCAAGGTTATTTGTATAGTAAACCACTGCGAGTGGATGACTTTAATAAATGGCTTATTGATTTTAATCATTAATATTCATAAGTTACCTTAGGAAGTTTAAGACATCGCAATTGAACAAATATTAATCACCCATTATGAAGAGAGAAAAAGCTATGAAAAAACTTATTACATTAATATTTCTATCGTTTTTTATTTCAAGTTACGTAAGCGCAAAAGAGAGTTTGATCTCTGTTGAAAGTAAATACTCAGTAAAAGAAACCGCTGATAGATTTGTATCAATATTAGAAAACAAAGGGTTAACTTTATTTACTAGGATTGATCATCAAAAAAATGGAGCTAGTGTTAATTTAGAGTTGAGAGAAACTGAAGTGATTATTTTCGGTAATCCTAAAGCGGGTACTCCTCTGATGCAATGTTCTCAACAAGCTGCGATTGACCTTCCACAAAAAGCGCTAGTATGGAAAGGTGCAGATAATAAGGTGTGGCTGTCATACAACAACCCAGAATACATTAAACAGCGTCATAATATTCAGGGGTGCGACAAAGTGATTACTAAAATTTCAAATATTTTAAGTGCTTTAACTGATGCTGCGGTTAAGTAAGTGTTAAATGCCGATGAAACATTTGTATCTAATTAATAAATATCTCTGCTAATAAAGTAGAGGTATTTCGACTAGCGCAAAATTAAGTCAAAATTAACCTTCTTAATTATTAGTCATTGCGTTTATAAAACAGTATATTCAATGATTATATGGTTCATTTTTTTGCACCAAAGCCTATCGAATAATGACTGCAGCAATAACAACTCACCAATAAGGATATTTATGAAATTAACTTACCTCGCTTTAATTGCCATCACTTCTTTTAGCTATACTGCCCAAGCAGATTTGCTCGACGATATTAAAGAAAAAGGCGTGTTAACTGTTGGAACAACTGGCGATTACAAACCTTTTACTTATTTTGATGGTAGTACTTACTCTGGTTATGATGTTGATGTTGCAAAACATTTTTCTGAACAGATAGGGGTTGAGGTTCGTTTTGTTAATACCACATGGAAGAACTTAGTGGGTGATCTTAAAGATGGAAAGTATGATATTGCAATGGGTGGGATCACTCGTCGTATGTCTCGCCAATTAGCAGCGGAGCAATCTCAAGGGTATATGACTTTTGGTAAAGTGTTTTTAGTTGCTAATGGCAAAGAAGCACAATACGACACCTTAAAAGAAGTGAACTTACCTAGTGTAAAAGTAGGTGTAAATATTGGTGGCACTAATGAAAAATTTGCCGAGCAGTTTCTTACTAATGCAACAATTGTCAAATATGAAAATAACCTTGATGTACCCAAAGCGGTTTCAACAGGTAAAGTCGATGTAATGGTAACCGAAACACCTGAAGCGCTTTATTACCAAACCATTGATAAAACATTACAAGCTGTCAGAGAAGAAAATCCATTTACTAAAAGCCAATTTGGTTATCTAATTCCTACTGGCGAACAGCGTCTATTGAACACGGTTAATTTCATTATGGATGAGATGCAATTAAAAGGAATTGATAAAACCTTAATGAAGAAAAACTCTTTAATGTAGTTATTTATTCCCTTAAGGTATAAATTTAATCATTAGATTAAAATTTCATTGATTATCAATTTAGTTTTATAAGGGATTGTATTATTTTTAGTTTTGTTGCTAATACATATAAAAGGATTTTCTAATGCACAGTAAATATATTTTTTCTGTTCAGCACTATCCTTTTTTTCTCCAATACCATTAGCTGCTAATCGCGCTAGGGCATTAATAGTGATCTTGAACTGTATTAAACCTATTCAATTTGTTCTATTTCGTTTTAATATATAGAACAGTGAGTTTATTCATAATAAGCTGTGTGATGTCCATAAATAACAATAATATTGATTTTACCGTTTAGTTAAAATTAATTTAATCTTTAAAGGTAGTAAATAAAATATGAAATATTTAGTGACAGGTGCAGCAGGATTTATTGGTAACTTTGTTTCAGAACGACTCTGTGATGCTGGACATGATGTTGTTGGATTAGATAACTTGAATGACTATTATGATCCTAATTTAAAATTAGCTCGATTAAAACGTCTTGATAAGTTTGACAATTTCAGTTTTGTTAAGCTTGATTTAGCAAATAGAGAAGGTATGGCGTCTTTATTTGTCGAACAACAATTTGATCGCGTTATTCATTTAGCGGCTCAAGCTGGTGTGCGTTATTCAATTGAAAATCCAATGGCCTACATTGATTCAAACATAGTCGGTATGGCAACTATTTTAGAAGGGTGTCGCCATAATAAAGTAAAACACTTAGTCTATGCTTCATCAAGTTCTGTCTATGGCATGAATGAAAAAATGCCATTTTCAACGGAAGATGCAGTTGATCATCCCGTTTCCTTATATGCAGCAACTAAAAAATCAAATGAATTAATGGCGCACAGCTACAGTCATTTATACGATTTACCAACAACAGGTTTACGTTTCTTCACTGTATATGGTCCATGGGGACGTCCTGATATGGCGCCGTTTTTATTTACCGATGCTATTTTAAACGATCGTGAAATTAAAGTATTTAATCACGGCAAAATGAAGCGTGATTTTACTTATATTGATGACATTGTTGAAGGTATTATACGTATTCAAGATGTAGTACCAATTCGTAATGCAGAAAACCCAAATACTTCACCATCTTCAAGCAAAGCACCTTATAAAGTATTTAATATAGGTAATAACGAGCCAATTGCGTTAATGACCTTTATTGAAGCGATTGAAAAAGCCGCAGGCAAAGAAGCGACAAAGAATTACATGCCAATGCAAGCAGGTGATGTACCTGCGACATTTGCAGATATTGATAGCTTAAAAGAAGAAGTTGGTTTCAAACCAGATACAAAAATTGAGTTTGGTATGCAGCAATTTGTTGATTGGTTTAAAGGTTATTACAAGATAGGTGATACTCCCAATTGATGACAGATAAACTTAGCTAAAGGTTTCGAACATTATTCTTGTTTATAGTGGAGAAGCATTTGTTGATAAGTATTACTCACAAAGCTCTG
>TARA_R110001583_G_scaffold39842_4_pt1 | contig 11634 bp, 5 predicted proteins | sample TARA_R110001583 | Tara Oceans TARA_R110001583 (sample SAMEA4398432) | marine metagenome | biome: Polar Biome; feature: [MES] marine water layer (ENVO:01000295) within the mesopelagic zone...; material: water (ENVO:00002006), including particulate matter (ENVO:01000060) such as...... | reverse complement strand
ACCAGTAGTACCACCGGTTGGAGGTTTGTACGCGGCCATTGCAGCTCCACCAATACTTGAAATTCCACCTCCTATAGCATCATACATAGCTTTGTCTGCTGCCATTTGATTTGCTTGTGCTCCAGCATATGCAGTTTCTGCTCCAGCTGCTTGACCCATTTGCATACCAAGTAATGTAGACTGTCTACTTATTTCTTGTTGTTGAACAAATTGATCACCTTGTCTTTCTAGTTGTTGTACTTGAGCAGCACCAGCAGCTTCTGCTTGAATGTTAGCAGCAGCACCTCTAGCTCTTAAAGCTTGATTTCTTGATTCTTGTTGTCCAATAGAAGCTGATATTTGTTGAGTAGCTAATTGACCTTGACCAGCTAATGCTTGTGCAAGACCCGCGATACCAGAACCACCCGCAGCGCCTCTTAAATTTTGCATTATATTTGCTCTTTGCTGTGCACCTTGTTGAGCTTGAAATTGTGCTTGCTGTTGATTCACAGTTAAGTCTTCATAAGGATTTTCTAAATTAGCATATTTATTTTCCATACGTTCAAATGGATTTCTAAACTCCATAGCTTCGTATTTAGCTTTTTCTTTATCTAAAAGAGCATTTTGAGCGTCTCTTTCTATTTTAGCTTCCGTTGCCATATCATCAGCTGCTTGTCTGTTTTTTTCCGCGCCATATATACTTACAGCACTACCAACTACAGCAGCACCAACAGCTATTACACCCATTGACATAACTCATATGTTTTAATTAATACTTTTTTCATTTTTTAGATTTTAAATATTCTTCGTATTCTTCCCAATTAAATACTACATTAATTTTTTCTATCTCTCTTATATCTTGAGTATTTGTAGGGTTTGCGTGTACAGTTGTTATAACACAATCTTCTACAGCATATACTATTCTTTTAGATCCTCTTGGCGATACAATATAACAAGGAGCTATAAACTCTTCAACTCCTTCTTCTTTTGACGATGCTAGCACTCCTGATAACAAAAAAAACCCGTAACTATGTTTATGTATTGCTGAAAAACCTAGTTGTCCTTTTTTCATTTTCATTTCCCTGATGTAAATACCATCAGCAAAAGAGTGCTTGTAACCCCACATTTCTGGATATATTAACTCACTCCCATTACCAACTACAACTTCTTTACCATCTGCAATACTTATAAAATAATCTTCTATTTCTTTTACTTTTTCTTTGTATGATAAAGCAACAGTATTATTGAATATTTTTTCTAATTCATTTTTAGACATAATTTAATTTAATTTATATCTAATATAGTCACAGTTTTCGCTGTTTTTTTACTTTACGTTACTGTTATAAACTTTTCTAAATCAAAAAATAAAGTTGTATTATCAATAGCAACATTTGTTATTGATATAGTTCCTGTCATTGTTAAAACATTACTAGCTCCATCAAAAAACAAAGTTTGTCCAGATTCTAACGTTTGAGCAGCACTTGCTGTTAAGTTTCCACTGCCAGTAGCCGCGGCTTTTAAAGAAACAGTAGGATTTTCGGCCGAGGGGTTTATACCTACACCTCTAATAATACTAGCAGTAGATATACCAGCCATTTCTTCTACCGGTATTGTTGTACTACTACTAGTGGCACCTGTTGTTGTTGTTGATATTTGCGTTGGAGTAATAACAATATTACTTATTTCAACACCCATGCCAGTCATAGTTTGTATTTGTCCACCTCCATACGCGTATATTCTTATACTATCATCATCAGCAAGCACTGAATTTTGTTGTAAGTTAAATGTTAAGTTACCAGCTTGAGCAGTAACTCTACCATTTCTATCAATAGCAGTAACGTCATTATTAACAGGATCTACACCAGGAATAGTTACGTCTTCAAGCGTAGTTGCCAAAATATCTGTATAATATTTTCTTTCTTGTAATTCTGAGCCAGTTATTGTTGATTGATACTGTGATATAAAAGCGGGTGAATTTATACTTGCGCTTAACTCATTACGTGTATCTAAAGCCATGCCTGCAGACAAACTAGCTATATTATTTACTGGCCATCTGTAAAACAAATCTCCACCAGCTTCTCCTGCGCCAGGAATTGCTAATGCTGCTGATCCTATAGTAACTTCTTTGAAAGCAAGTAAATCATCTGTTGTAGGGATTCTACTTGCAAATAAAGTTCTACCAGAAGCCGCTGTAATTGTTATAGTAAAATCAGTTGTTACATCTTCTCCAGATGATAATTCTAAAGTTTGTTTACCTGAAGTTGAAGTTCTACCGGGAGTCGTACCTGTTAAAGCACGCGTAAACGTTATTGCAACCCCGTCTCCAATACTATCTGCTTTGTTTATTTCTATTTCTTTAATATTATCTCCATCTGGGTTTACTTTTGTAACTAAAGCGTGTACACTAGCAGCTATCCCAGTTCCAGTAACTAAATCTCCAACAATAACATTAGGTGCTTTAGTAGTGTGTACTAAATCAACGTCTGTAATAATTTTAGTGCCACCACTAACAGCGCCATCAACTGTAGTTGCAAAACCAGTTTCACCAGATGGAACTATACAAGATAAATGTATAAGTTTTTTTACATCTTGATATAATATTTTTTTTAACAAACTAGAGTGAGAACCTGAGGATTTATTTATGTTTATACTATTGTCTTCATTTCTAACTTCAACTAATTCACTATGTGTTGTTCTTATATTATAAACTGTAACAGCACGTAAATCTATTGTATATGTTTTTAATCCACTAAATGTAAGTGTACCATTTGTAACAGCGCCACCCGTTGTTGACACATCATTACCCCCTCCTCCTGCTGTATCTCCTAACTCAAAGGCAGTGTCACTAGTAACACTTTTTACAAAAGAACCTTCTGGAATACCAACACCTTCAACAAGCATTCCAACTTTAATTTTTCCATCATCATCATCATGAGCAATAGTTGGATCGTTATTATAATCACAAGTTGCGTCTGTAAACTGTATAGTAGGAAAAACTATATTAAATTCATATGCGCCATCTTGTATTTCTACATTATATAAACCTGATTTAGTTGTAGACCAAGCTTGAGTAATGAAATCATAATAATTAGGTGTAGCGTCATCATCATAAATTTCTAAACTAAAAACAGCACCACTATCTCCTTCAACTGAAAAACTTCTTGTTTCGCCAGCAAAGCTTATGTCTTTTGAGTTAAAATTAAAATTATCAATTTTTTTATCAATATATCCAAACATTGCAATATGATCAGCATCATTCATTAATTTACCATTAGGCATGTAATGAAAACCTTTTGGTGCCGCTACACCATTTCTTATTTTAACAAATTGTTCTGCCATGATTAATTACTATTTATTATTACTTCACTGCTAACAGCAAAAAGTTCAGCTTTTTCTATAGAGTTGTTTGTGAATTTAGCTCTAGCGTAATATCCAAGAACACCACTGTCTCCTTGAGAAAATTTAGAAAACATAATAAAATCTTCAGCAAGCGGTATGTAATATTCACCCCCATAAGGATTAGCACTAGAAAAAGGAAAGCTATTTTTGTTGTTATCAACATGTAAATTGTATGAATTAGAGTTGAGTTTTTCTATTTTTCTTAATACACCTACAAATTGATTTACACCAGTATCGCTATTGGTTTGTCTATCATTAGCACCATTTTGTATACTTGTGCTATGCGCATAAACGCCATCACCAACCTGCAAAGATGTATTTAAGTTTTTAATATTTTCAAAGTTAAGTATTATCATATTTTTTTATTTATCCAGTATAACCTGACAAACCACTTCCAGGTAATGGTGGGGTTGCAGTTCCTATACCAGGTTCTAATCCATTGTCACTACCACATATTGGCTCAGTATTACTCCAACCTTCTGGACATGTAACAGGCTCTAAACTATCTTCTTCAAAAAGAGTAATTACTTCATTTCTATCATCACACTGGTAACAATTAAAAAACTCTATTATTGCTCCAGATGAAACTTGACTTAGCTGAGCTATACCTTGAAAAGAAAAATCACTAGTATCAGCCTTTTCTAAATTTAAATCAACTTTTCTTTTTATATTGTTAAACCATTTACCTTCTTTATCTAAAAATTCATCTATATAACCATCTTCATCATTTGTAATTATTGACTCAACGTTCCAACCAGTTTTTTGTGATAAGTTATAATATTCTTGATCGTTATACGTTTTTGATTCTTGAAGCGGTACGTTTATTTGTCTTGAAGTAAATTTATTTACTTTAGATTGACTACCTTCGTAGTTCAACGTGTTAAACTCTTTTATATTACTAGGGCTATCATTTAATACTACGTCAACAGATGATGACGTAAAAGCAAAACCAAGATTATCTGGATCTAATACGTTTTTATAAAAAGTATTTCTATTAACATCTTCTATATGATGTTTATATAAATTTCCACGAAAAACAGTGAAATAATCGTTAGCCATACTAAGTGCAACATCTGGAAAAAATGATTTAAAACTAACCCAACCTTTAACGTTTTCTTTAAATGATACTGTTTTTGGAGCCATTGCTTCGTTTGCAATAAAAGCATCTATAAAATTAGTAGTAGGATTAATACAATGAAAAACTATATTAGAAGTATAACCTAAAGTTAACTGTGTTAACGAAGAAGAAGTGTTAAACTCATATTCGGTAACACCAGTTGGTATATTAGAAGTTGTCCAAGGAACTACGTTTAATGTTATTTCAAGGTAATTTCCAAGATCAACAATATTAATAACTTTTACTTCGTCATTTAAAGAATCAGCAAAACCACCTAAAACCGTACAGCCTATACTTACATCTGTATCTTTTGGTACCATAATTTTGTTAATAGGTGGTTGTGCACCTGGTGGTTTAGTTGTTGCCATAGTTTAATTTTTATTATTACGTATTAGTAACCTCCTGCTCCTCCGCCGCCTCCGCCGCCACTTCCTGAGCTTGCAGAGCCAGATCCAGTTTCTCCTGTTGGCGCTGGAGGTTTTGCTACTGGTGGTGGTGGTGGTGTTGAAAAACTTGAAGAAGCTGCTGTCATACCTTCATAACCAATTTCAGCTGATACCGCTGCGCTAGAACCTGTTGAACCAGTTACTACACCTATTTTATCAGTAGTGTAAAATATGTTTTTTAAAGTTAAGTTATATTGTTCTTTTTTATCATCATAACTACCAATTAATTTATTTGATAATTTTAAATTATCTCTAAACCAATCTTTCATACCATGTTCAGATATAGGTGTTAAACCATCTTTTGATAATCTAAGCACAGTACCTCGTGTTTTATCTGCAAAGTAAACTCTATAATTTTCTGAAGCAAAAGATTCTGGATTTGTAGATATACCATATTCACCAGAAAAAGGTACCGTTTGACCAAGTACGTTTTCTGTTGCTGTTAAATTTGGATTTCCATCAGCATTAAATACAGCGTCTTTATTTGCTAATATTCTTAAACATTTATCTTCACATAAAGTTACTAAATCAGTATCTCTTGAATGAAGTTTTTGAATACTACCATATATTGGATTTATATCTTTTGTAATTTTTTCTGCTTGTATAAATTGATTTAAATTATTTATACCACTAATAGAATTATATAACCCAGAATATATTAAACCATATTTCCTATGTTCTTCTTTATATTCTTGCTCTAGTGTTGTGGATGCTTTAACTCCATTGGTAATAAACGGTAAATTAAAGTTATCTCTAATTCTATTTGATTCAACTCCATTACCAAAAGCAAAACAATTATGCCAAGTTAAATGGAAAACAGAATTAAATAAATCTGGATTTATTTTTATTTCTTGAGTTGCTATAATTGCTGTAGCTCTTAAAGCATCTGTAGCAGCCAAATCAAACCACCATGTTAGATCCATCCTTTCGTAAAACTTCAATCCATCAGGAGTAATAATTTCTAGTTTATTTAAAATTCCAGGTGAAAAAGCTAAACCTACAAAAGCAGTATCAAGAGTATTAAAAACCAAATTATCACCATTATGTCCTATTACCTCATAACCACCTACTGTAGATCTAATAGGTATTGCATGATGAATATTAGAAGAATCAATATTAATTGGCATGCCTCTAGACGCTTCGTAATATATATCTAAACCTTTTGTTTCTTTAGGCTCTGTTTCCCAAATAGCAGGATTTTCAGATAAAACACCTTCTGTTTCAGCTTTTTCTAAAAACTCTAATGTATAACCAACAGCTCCAATTTTACCATAAGCGCCATTACCTACATAGTAAGCCATAGTATTAAAGTTAAACTCAGAATTATCACTAAAACCATTCATGCCAACCTGTACAAACCTATAATTTGTATCTACTTTTGGAGATTTAGTAGTTGTTAAAGGTATATGCTCAATTGTAGTGTGAGTTGCTGTTTTATAACCACCTAAAGATAAAGCAAAAAATGTATTACCACTTACTGTGCGTTCTTCTATATGATACACAACTAAATATTCGTTTGCAGTACTTCCAAGATGTGTCTGTAATAATTCTTCACTTCCGCTTGTACTATCTGTGTAACTTTTTAAAGCCATACCTACTTGAAGTACACTGTTTTCTTTGTTTGCACTATTAGCGTTACCTAATAAACTTTTTACGTATATTTTAAGAATATCACCACCTACAACGTTTTGTCCGTTACTTGTTGTACTAAGAGCAGTGGTACCATAATCATTACAAGATTTAATTTTTATATCTATTCCTCCTGTAATTTGTCCATTTTGCATAGGATTCCACTCTATTGCAGGTTCTATACCTGTTGCTCTCCATCTTTTAGTAAGATTAAATCCAATTTCTTCAGCCATAGCCCAGTGACCCCAACTTCCACCTTGTTGGTAGGCAGTTAGTGTGGCTTGATCATTATCATAGTTGTGACCTTTAACAAAATAATTAAACTCTTGCATTACAGTTCGCTTACTAGGACTAATATTAATTTGGTTTTTTTCATCATCATTAATTTTAGTAACCACTGTAGAATGTCTAAGTAAATTACCTGACCCAGCGCCTCCAAAAACATCACCACTCATAGTGTATACAGTTTGATTTGGATCTTCTTTAAATCTAAACTGTGTTCCAGGGTTTATTCTTTTTACAAACTCTTTAGTTTGTGAATCTAAATAAAACTCATTTGATGAATCTGCTGGATCAGCATTCCATTGACCAATATTAAAAACACCTTTCCAATAATCTGTTCTTTGAGTTCCTGTATTGTCACTACGACCATGTTCCATCCTTTTAGTTTGTATACCTCCAAAAGCAAGATCCATGTTCCAACTTATTGATCCAGCTTGTATTCCAGCCCCATAATTTACAGGATACTTTTGATTACCTCCTAAAACTTGTGTTGCTTTAGAACCAGTACCTAAATTTCCTAAAAAATCTAAATCATTTCCGCCACCTATATAACCAACATAAGGACCTGAATCTATAAACCAAACCTCTGTATCTCTAGCGTTTTCAGCATTACCTCTGTTTTGACTTTTCGCATGAATAATATTATTATCAAGAAGTGAAGTGTTGTAACCTGAAGATTCTGCAAAACCACCACCACTTGGTGTATCAGCAAACATTTTCCAGTTTGCCGTATATCCATTTCCAGTTGGTATATTTTCTGCCCAAGTTAGATTATCACCACTAGTATTAAAGTAGTAAGATATAGAACTTATTAAGTTATTTGCATTTTTTGCGCGCTCAGTTTTATTAGGTAAAATAGTATTAACACCATGCCAACCCGTGTAACCTAAAGGTGCACTACTTCCAATTAGCCATCTAACACCAAATTCTTGATCCCAATCGTCTTGAGCCTTCCATCTTTCAGGTTGTACTTTACCACCAGTTTTATATTGTAAACCACCTGTATTTACAGGTTTTAAATGAGCCAATATTCTTACAGGAAAACCATTTGATGGTATATTTGGAGCTTGAGATGTACTTTGTCCTGAGTAATTGTTAGTATTTATATATCTTCTAAAATACATTGCCATAGCCGCAAATCTATCAACCCTGTAATAACCATAATTCATGCTTTCGGTTTCTAATCTATCATTGTAAAAAGGAACTGCTAAATGTAAATCTGAACCGCTAAAACTTGCTGGAGTACCTTGACCACTTGATAGTGTTGTTAAAAAGCGACCGTGATCTTTAGTGTGAGCATCTACGGCATTATTATTCATTGAATAAATTTTTCTAGTATCACGAACGTTATATTCTACTTTTTTTCTAGTAATATCTGCAACGTTATTTTTAAATATATCATCATAATATATTTTAACAAAAAATCTACCGTCAAATTGTGGTCTATTTTCTACTTTATACTCATACACATTTAGTACTGCAAGATCACGAATAGAACTTCCATTTGAACCACTAAGGTCATTATTTATAAAGTTAACATCATCCCCAAGAGGTTCATCTAATCTAAAAGAGTATACAGCGGTATTTTTATCATGATTAGCTACATCAGCAGAAAATGGATTATAAGTATTTGTTAACGAAGCAACTCTATAACGTTTAGAAACTTGCTCTGATCCAATCATTGCAAATTCAACGTATATATCATTTTCAATTAAATCTAAAGTTTGTCCAGAAGTACCATAATATTCTTTATAAAGCACATTAAATTCTGATGATCCTGTAAAAGGCATGTTAGTTGTGCCAGTTATAAATATAGGTTTTGAAGCATTTAAAGTGAAATGTGTTTTTGTTGACGCTATTCTTTTTGTTGTTTTTACAAAATCAGGAGCTTCATTTTCTATTGCTAAAACTTTATATCTAGCAGGTTCTGTTACTAAATTATCTGAATCAGCGGCTTTTTTTAATATTAAAAAAGTGTCTATATCTATTTTATTTCTATCTGACGAAGGAAATGCTAGCCAAATATTATTATCTTCCGCGTCATACCAACGATCCATAGCCATATTATAATATTCGCCAGCAGTTTCTTTAATAAAAAATTTAAAGTGTGTTAATTTTTCTGGTGCTTTACCTAAAAGTGCCACTGAAACTCTATTATTTAAGCTAGATCTATTTTTTTCTAAATTTATAGTACCACTTTCACTAGATATAACAGGTGTTTCTCTACCATATTTATCTAAAAAAACAACACCTAATTGATATTCTCTTAATGATTTTATTGACTTGTTAGATCCAGCGGCAGTGCCTGGAAATGTATTCCAGTTTGCATCAAAAGAAGCTATAAAGTTTTCGTTTAAAGAAGTTTTAAGGTCATAGTTTTGAACGTAGTTACCGTAAATAATTCTATTACCTGAAACATCTTGAGCTAGTGCTTTTCTAGGTACATTGTCCCAAGGTCTTAAAAGTTGATTAGATGGAACAACACTGTTAATAGTTTCTTTTCGTATTTTGTAAAATCCACCATTACGCACGTTATTCCAGTCGTTAACACCACCACTACCTGGTAAAATCTCATCGTCAGGTCGTAAAGTGTCTACAACATAAATATTAGGAGAAACTTCTTCTTTAAATAAAACATCTACAGAAACAACATCATTAGGCATGTTGTTATAAATAAAATCACTTAACTCAATTTCTTTTATTTTATTAGTCATACCTATATTATATCCTTTTCTAGGATGATAGTCAAATGCTCCAGGAGAAAAAGCTATTTGTGTAAATGGTGCAAAAGGAGAATACTCACCGTCTTCATATTTGTATCTATAAGAAAATCTAGGAAATTTAAACTCAAAAAGCTTTTCTGTTTCATCAAACAGATCTACAGCGTATCTTATTGTTTCACCAGCTGTTGTTGGTATTCTAGGTATTCCAACTATACTATCTATAGCAATAGTAACAGCGTCTCTAAAGTTTACTTGATTAGGATTATCTGGTTTAGAGTCAATTACACGACCTTTAAGCGTGTAGTCTGTAATAGGTAAACTAGGTGGAGTTCCATCTTCATTAAATTCTTTAAAAACTAATCTAGTTCCTACTGGAATATTGTTTTGAATAAGGTTAGGAGAAGTTCCATTTGGCGTACCGTTTTGCCATCCAGTCATACCTTTTAACTCATCACCAATTATATCAACTACGTTAATATTATCAATAAGAAACTCTTGCCCCGAAGTATTAAGTATTGAAGTCAATATACCAGTACCAGCTGTACCACCACCCATTTGAATAATAAGCGTGTTGTTGTCTTCATCTGTACCAATAGTTCCAAAATTAAAACCACTAGTTGTTGTTTCTAATACTGCTGTGTAATTTTTATTAGGCTCTCTAGTTGATACTAAGTTCATTTTTAACGCTTTCAAAGGTGTTCTTTTAATAACGGTAATATGTTTTTCTTCAATATCTATATTAGAAGCAATGGTTATACCATTAGCATCATTTATCAATTTTGTATGTGCGTTGGAATTTGCTGGTGTACCGGCCTTACACCTTGGGATATTTATTTTTTTAGGCTCTGATCTATTATCTGTCCAAAATAACAAATCATCAATAATATTAATACCGGTAATAACATCACGTGGATCAAATTTTAGAGTATCTTTATTCATGTCTCTAAAAATAGTTTCAACACTTGTAGCATTTCTTTTATAAGAAAATATATAATCACACACTGGACTCCAAACAAACCAATATAATGTATCAACTTTTTCATCAGCTATTGAGGCTATAGAAACAGCTTCAGGCGGTAGTTCTCCAGCAAAATTATGTAAATTATTTGTTATAAATTCATTACCTAATATATTTTGAACAGTACCAACATCAGAACCTTCTGAGGTTGAGACTTGTATATTCATTGCGTCTCTATATTGTCCGTTTGGAATAAGTCTTTCGTCAAGATCTTTATTCATTTTACCACCGGTAAAAGTATGCTTTATTTCTGGCATGTACTAGTGTTTTATGTGTTTCGATTTACCTCTTAAAATTTGAGTAATTTCTTCTAATTTAATATTTGACAGTCTTAGTTTTGCTTTTCTTACCTCAGCAAACCTTTCTTTTTTAAATCTTGCTACTTGATATTCTGGCACGTTAGATCTAGCATTTAAAATAGCATATGCTACCCACTTGTATATTGCTTCTTCTGCAAGCTTGTGAACTTGCATTTCTCCATCTGTACCAATACTATCGCTTATATAATCTAATACTACAGTTTTTCCAGCAACATTAGAACTAAAATGTATTTTTCCACTTAATTGATCTATATAAAAAGATCCATTAGCTTGTGCGTGCTGAGGATCTAATCCGTATCTTTCGCCATCTGCTGGCCAATAAGTATCGTCTTGATAATCATTGTTTTCAACTTCGGCTGGAGTTGCTGATTTGTAATTAGCCCAAGTTGTTGAGTCTTTTACTTCTGGAGAAATGAATGTTACCTCGCCACCAGATGTTACAGCTATGCCTGGTAGTTGATCTACTACTATTGTCGTTGTAAAAACATTTGTCACAACTGTACCTATAGGAAAGTTGTCATGAGAAACTATCATACCAATTTTAATATCTGTTAGTTCAGATGCAGTGCCTGTTATTTTGTAATCAGTTAAATTCCAAGATAGATTTTCAACTATATGAGATTCTTTTTGTGGTAACAATAAAGATCCATCAGTTTTTGTAAAAGTTAAAGTTGTGCCTGAGTTACTCTCCGTGGGAAATACTGTTTGTTGTATTCCAGCA
>TARA_R110001583_G_scaffold4204_1_pt1 | contig 11638 bp, 10 predicted proteins | sample TARA_R110001583 | Tara Oceans TARA_R110001583 (sample SAMEA4398432) | marine metagenome | biome: Polar Biome; feature: [MES] marine water layer (ENVO:01000295) within the mesopelagic zone...; material: water (ENVO:00002006), including particulate matter (ENVO:01000060) such as...... | reverse complement strand
CTTCCCGGAATGGAATCTTTAAAGAGCGATTTGAACGAATTAGATACAGCTAATGTTGCATTGCAGTCTGCTTTGGCAGAAGGCACTGAGCGTTACAAAAACGACATGGCTCAAGTTGGTTTAGCTAACTTTTTAAATAGACGCCGCGCTTTACCTAAAGACGGTGAACCTCCTCGACTTGAAAACGTCAGCATAGTGATAGGAGATATTGCAAGTCAGGATGATCCTGTGGCGGCTTTAACCAGATTAGCTAAAGAAATTAAAGAATACGCTCCAGAAGAAATACGCCCTGAGATGGAGCGAGGCTTATTTTCTGCTTTAATGGAGTTTGCAGAACGAAAAGCTACTAATGCAAATGGAAACGGCATTAATTTTACCAAGATGTATAACGTTTTGTTTGATACGGGGCAAGATCCTTCCATGACAAAATTTGGTAAAACGTCTCCGTCAATGATGGATGTTTTGCAAAAAGAAGGTGTTTTTCAAGCAGAGCAAGTTGACAATTTAAAAGATATTTTAGATCGCGGTAGGTTACTTCAAGGCGCGTTTGACTCGGGCATAGATGACTTTATAAACGTACAGGATACGCCAGCTTTAAAAGATTTCTTTCTTCGATATGCCGGAGCAAGAGGTATTTCAGCTCTTAGTGCTAGAGCCGGAATGGTCCCCTCTATTCAAGAAACCGGAGCGGGCGCACAATTAATTAGAAATGTTTTTGTAAATTTTCCAAAGACCGCTCTTCAAGATATCTTAGTGGACGTGGCTTCCCCGGGAAGGGCTTCAGCATTAGCTGCTTATTTAAGGCGCGGCGCGGACAAACAAGCCAGTGCTAAAGATCTTTCTGGCGTTTATAATTATGTAGCGAATACTTTACTAGGGTCAAAAGCTTTGATAGCTGCGGCACCTAGTCGTTTAGCTGATGATAATTTAGGAGCGCAAACAGAGCGCCGTTTTGAAGGGCAAGAAACTCCTTCCAAAAACTTTTTTAGAAATAACAGCGGGATTCCTGTTTCATCCCCAGTGCCCCCGGCTCCTGCACCAATGGCAGAGCTTAGTATCCCACAAGGAATGCAGGCTACGCCTCCGCCCCCGGCTCCCGGGCCTCAAATGGCAAGTCAACGTCAACAGTATGCCCAGATGTTCCCGTTTGATACGGCTTCCGATGTCATTAGACAACAAGGCGGGATTGGAAGTTTAATGCCTTAAAGAAGCCAGTCTTTGGTTTCTTCCCCTAATACTTGACCCGCAATACTGATTTTGTTCTTCAGAGCCTTCAATATTTTCTCATCCACACTACCGGGGCTAATTAAATCCACATACAACACGTGATCCCCCTGCCCAATACGATGAGCCCGGTCTTCTGATTGAAGACGGATCTCCAAGTCATAGCTGTTGTTGTAATAAATTACGTTAGTCGCCGCTGTCAGTGTTAGGCCATAACCTCCTGTACGCGGGTTAGCGACAAAGAACCGCAGCTCACTGTCCGGCTCTTGGAACAAGCTAACAATCTCGTCTCGGTCATCCTGTGAGGTTTCGCCATAAAAAGTAACCACGGACCCGGGGCCATAAGCGTCCGCCAAAGACTTCTCTATGGCTTTAATGTCATACACAAAGGAAGCCCAGATGATAACCTTTCCAATCATTTCATCTATAGTGTTGTGCATTTCATTCAAACGGTTGTGAGGCAAAGCTTGTATTTCCCCGTCATCTGTTCGTAAATGACCACAACAGATCTCTTGTAAACGCATAATTTGCGTTAATACGTTTGCGGTTGTGGATAACTCGCCTTTGTTTAGTAACGCTACCGCATATTCAGACATTTGCTCATACGCTTTCTTTTGTTCCGGGGTAAACGGTACAGCGCGACTGGTGTAAATTTTCTCCGGTAAGTCCAAACAGTCTTCTTTTAAAATTCGATGGGAAAACTCATCCAACTTTTCGTGAAGCTCCTCTAATCGTCTATACCCAACAATGTGCTGGAAACTACGATTGCCCATTGTTCTTGTTTGAATTACAGCGTACCGACCTTGAAAAGCATAAAAAGATTTGAACCCTAACAACTGATCGTCCAAAAACTCACATTGAGAGTATAAGTCCATTGGGTTCTTGGTAATCGGGCTTCCTGTCAAGATACGACGATACCGGGCATATTGTGCAGCTTTAATAACGTTTTTCGTTCTAGCAGCTTTCCTGTTCTTTATCGTAGTGCTTTCATCTACAACGCACATGCTGTTTGGGTTAATTTTTAAAAACTTAGTAGCTACTTGAGAACCTTTTGGCGTAGACAAGGCTTCTACGTTCATAACTAAAATCCGCAAAACATCTTCGTTTCCGCCGTAAGCTACGCTACTCAACTCTTCTTTAAACTTCTTGGTTAGGTTGGGTTGCCACAAAACTACTTCTCTTTCTATGTCATCCGGTAGATGTAATGGGATCTCCTTGGTCACCCAGTTTCCGTACACGCCCTTCGGAGCAATGACTAACGCGGCATTTAACAAGTTTTCCTTGAACAATGCCCCCATAGAGTCTATCGTTACTTTCGTTTTGCCAGTTCCCATCTCTAGGAATAAAGCATAATTTTGTTTTTTCCAAGAGGCGTCAAAAACCTCCTGCTGGTGTTCATACGGTTCCGTTTTAAATTTATAACTCATGTGTAATCCTCGCTTGACATCTGGGATTATATAAGATTATTATACCTAAAGCTAGTGACCCAAACAGTCACTTTAAACACGAACCACGAACAAGGAGAAGCTTAGTGAGTGATCTACTATCAGAAATGGAAAACGATTCTTTTTCCCCTTCTGACCTTCCTGACAATGCAGAGTTACAAGACGTTAGCTCTATTGCCGAAAAAGTCCAACAAAAACAAAAAGCTATAACAACGTTGGAACAAAACCTCAAAGAAGAAAAGCAAGCTTTGTTGAAGCTTACAGACGAAGATCTACCATCTGCGATGGCTGAAATGAATCTGTCTAGCTTTCGTCTAGCTAACGGCTCAGAGGTTTCTGTCAAAAATACCTATGGCGCACACATCAAAAAAGAAAACCAGAGTAAGGCTTTCGATTGGTTACGTGGGCACGGGCATGGAGACATAATTAAAAATACTGTTTCGGTAGATTTTGGGAAAGGCGAAGATAATGAGGCCAGTGCGTTTATATCTGAAACGAAAGGGCTTGGTTACACGCCAGCACAGAAGACTTCCGTTCATGCACAGACGCTATTGGCGTGGGTGAAGGAGCGGTTGGAAAAAGGAGAAGAGATCGATGCAGATCTTTTTGGAGTATGGACTGGCCAGCGGGCCACAATAAAGGGGAATTAAATGAGCGAAGATAAAAAAGAAGTTGGAGAGAAAGCAAAAACTGCCGTTGCGACAATGGACGTGTCCATGTTTGAAGCGGACGCGGGCGCTGGAATGCAAATGGACCAAGAAGATCTGGCACTGCCATTTCTAAAGGTTTTGTCTGCGATGGACCCGGGCTTACAGTCTGGTGAGATCGATGCCAAGGCTGGGGACATTTACAACACCGTTACTGGGGCTATTTATGCTGGCAAGGAAGGCGTACAGGTTATACCTTGCGCGTATCAGCGTCGGTTTATTGAGTGGTCTCCCCGTGGTCAAGGCGCGGGTGCGCCAATAAACATGTTTTCACCGTCAGATACTCGTCCGGTTACCGAGCGTAATCCAGACGACAACAAAGACTATGTCAAAGGCGGGGATGGTTCCTACATTGAGGAAACGCACCAGCATTACGTGGTTATTGTTGAGCCTGACGGCACATACAACACGGCTCTGATACCAATGAAGTCAACCCAGCTCAAGAAGAGTAGGCGTTGGAATTCAATGGTAGCGTCACAGATGATGCACAACAAAGACGGTGAGGCATTTCAGCCACCAAGATTTTCTTTTGTTTACACCTTGAAGACTCTTCAAGAGAAGAACGACAAGGGATCATGGCACGGTTGGGATATTACCCGTGATAGCGAAGTCGCTGACGCCGGTATTTACCGTGCAGCAAAGGCTTTCTCTGAATCCATTTCCGCTGGAGATGTGGTAGTTAAACACGTCCAAGACGGGGCGGATGACGAGGATGACGCTCCTTTTTAAGGAGCCTATCGGCTCCGGTGAAGTCGTTACGGGAGGGTCGGCGCTCTCCCGATCACCGCGTTTGTTAGCGAGGCATCATGGATTATATACGATTTTCAAGGATTTTCGACGGGTTAGAGCAGGCTTACGGCACTTATCGCGTTGAAAGAAAACAAAGCAATGGGAAGTCTACTGGCAAAGCGACGGTAGTTAGGGAACCCAGAACCGAAGAACTGTGGCAGGGGCATCTCTCTGGCAACGGTCAATCTATCGGTGTCATTCCAATTAATGAAGACAACTCTTGTAAATGGGGTTGCATCGACATTGACCAATACAATTTTGATCACAAAGCTTTAATTAATAAAATCAGACAGTTAAAGCTGCCCTTGGTGATTTGTCGGTCAAAATCCGGCGGCGCTCACGTCTTTTTATTTACAGATGATTGGGTGCCTGCCAAAGACATGCAGGAAGTGCTTACACACCTTTGCGCTGCGCTGGGCTACGGCGGCAGCGAGATATTTCCGAAACAGATTACATTGAACCTAGATCGTGGCGATGTGGGTAACTTTTTAAATACTCCGTATTACGATGCGGAGGGCGGCCTTCGGTACGCATTTAATGACGATGCGACGGCAGCTACGTTAGATGAATTTTTTGAGTTGGTAGACACGCACGTGCAGACGCATGAGCAGATGCTGGCTCTGACAGTGGATGAAGACGAGAGTTTGCCCGTGCCTGACGGGCCACCTTGTTTGCAGATCCTTTGTCGAGAGAAAATAGGGGAAGGCGCACGGAACAACGGCCTGTTTAATATTGGGGTTTACTTACGCAAGGCGTACCCGGATTCATGGGAGGGGGAAATCCTAAATTACAATATGCAGTACGTTGATCCGCCGCTTCCGCTAAACGAAGTAAACATTGTAGCAAAGCAACTTCAGAAGAAAGATTACGTTTATAAGTGTAAAGACGCCCCGATCAATGCGTATTGTAACCCGGAGTTGTGTCGGACACGTAAGTTTGGCATTGATGCGGCAGTAAGCGGCATTCAGATTGCTAACCTGCGTAAGTACAACTCGGTTCCACCCGTTTGGTTTTTGGATGTGAACGGTCAGCCGCTAGAGCTGGCAACCGATGACCTGATGAATCAGGCTGCGTTTCAGAAGGCTTGCGTTGAGCAGTTAAATTTCTTACCTAGAACGGCCCAGAAGGCTGTCTGGGAGCAAAGAATTAACGGGCTGCTCAGTGACATGACAGATACCGAAGGCTCTATTGTGGAGGTTTCAGAGGACGTCAGCATTACGGGTCAGTTTGTAGACCATTTGGAGGAGTTTACGACGGGTATGCAGCGGGCAGAGGACAAGGAAGACATTCTGTTGAAGCGGCCTTGGACTGACGAGGAAGAGGGGATTACTTACTTCCGACTCAAAGACCTTGAAGCTCATTTGGTTAAAGCTAATTTTAAAGTTTATAAATCCCATCAGTTGGCTCAGAGGCTTCGTGATCTAAACGGGGAAGCCAAGCAGTTAAGAGTGCAGGGAAAAAAGATTCGTGTTTGGTCTATTCCAGCTTTCGACATGAGCGAAACATCTGTTAAGACTCCACAGTTCACTAACGACGAGGAAGTTCCGTTTTGATGCGGATATTTGGTCCCCCGGGGACGGGCAAAACCACAACGTTATTGGACATTGTGGATAAGTCTTTGTCATCCGGGGTGCCTCCCCAGCAGATGGCTTTTTTTGCATTTACCCGTAAGGCTGCTAACGAAGCCAAGGAAAGAGCCTGTGCGCGGTTTGGGCTCGATTTACGTTCTGATCTACCGTACTTCAGGACCATGCACAGTCTGGCTTTCCACCTGACCGGTTTGAAGTCAGAGCAGCTCATGCAATCGGAACATTATCGAGAGATTGAATCCCGGATTGGCTTTGAGCTGGTGTCTTCGGCAGCTCATCGACACGAAGTTGATGAAAACTTGTCCAGTGCGTTAAGAAAAGAATCAGAAGTATTGCGTCTTATTACATTGGCGCGGTTGAAGATGATGCCGCTGCAGCAGCTTTACAATCAATCTAACGTGGAACACACGTGGCGTGAGGTAGACTATGTGGCTAGGGCCCTTGAAAAATACAAAAAGATTCACGGGTTGTACGATTATACGGACATGCTTGAGTTGTTTTCTGAAATGGGGCCCGACGTTTGCCCACACTTTAAGATTGCCATGCTAGATGAAGCTCAAGATTTATCGCCTTTACAGTGGAAAATTGCTCATGTAATTGATGACAAATCAGAAAGGATGTATTGCGCGGGCGATGATGATCAAGCGATTTATGAGTGGGCTGGGGCGGACGTTGAACATTTTATTAATTTACCGGGCGGCTCTGAGGTTCTGGAGCAAAGTTATCGTATCCCAGCAAATATCCACACTTTAGCTGAGCGAATTTCTAAACGAATAATCCGCCGATTCCCCAAGACTTACTTGCCTAGAAAAGATTTGGGACGGTTGGAATCTGTTCCCAGCGTGGAACATTTAACCTTTGAAGAAGGTTCGTGGTTGATTTTGGCGCAGGCGCGTTACTTTATGAACCCGGTTAGGAACTTTTTAAAACAGCAGGGTTATTTTTTTGAACACGGCGGATCACCTAGCCTAACTTTAAAAATCCGAACTGCTTTGGATGCGTGGCAAAAGCTACAGAAGAACGAACCGATCAATCTGACGTCAGCTAAAACACTGTACGCTTACATGACCGGGAACGGGGTGCGCGTTGAGCGGGGAAAGAAACGAATAGTGGCTGAAGATGATGAGCTGTTTACTTTTGCGCGTTTAAAAAATGAATTTGGTTTACTGGCGACGCTTGACATGGACTGGGAAACGGCACTGGATAAGCTTCCAGATGTTGACCGGGCCTATGTGAATGCTTTGATACGCCGTGGCGAAGATTTAAATATTGCGCCTCGTATCAAATTGTCCACGATTCACGGGGCAAAAGGCGGCGAAGCCGATAACGTCGTGTTGTTTACCGATCTAACCGTGGCAGCAGAACAGACTTTGGAAACCAACCCGGATTCATTGCACCGCGTTTTCTACGTGGCCGTCACGCGAACCAGAGAGAATTTATTCACGGTATCGCCCGAAAGATTTTACAGGAGTTACCCGCTATGAAATCGTTAGAAGAACAGATTGCAGGCGAACATTATAAGAACCAGAAGATTCAACCGATTGAATACATTCTGGCAAACAAATTGCCCTTCGTTGAAGGCAATATTGTTAAATACATCACGCGCTGGCGTGAGAAAGGGGGAATCGAGGACTTAAAAAAAGTCCAGCACTACGTCGAAATCTTAATGGAGTATGAGAATGAACACGATAAGTAGACTACAGTTCCCTTTATTTACCCCGCCTTCGGAGTGGGTTCCACCTGATCCGCTACCTGACTTGACCGGGGCAAAAGAAATTGCAGTGGACTTGGAGACACGGGACCCGGATCTTAAAACCCAAGGCCCGGGCTGGCCCACAGGAAACGGCGAGGTTGTCGGCATAGCCGTCGCAGTCGAAGGATGGATGGGCTACCTGCCTATTGCTCATTTGGGCGGCGGGAATCTGGATAAGCGCATTGTTACAAACTGGCTGAAAAAGCAGCTCGCTACCGATTGCCCGAAGATTATGCACAATGCCCAATACGACGCGGGTTGGCTGCGTCAGATGGGCATTACGATGAACGGGCCAACCATAGACACCATGATCATGGGTTCATTGCTGGACGAGAACCGATTTAGTTTTTCTCTCAATGCACTGGCTTTCGATTATCTGGGCGAAGCAAAGTCTGAACGGACCCTTACGGAGGCTGCGATAGATTTCGGAGTTGATCCGAAGGCTGAACTTTGGAAGTTGCCCGCCCAGTTTGTTGGTTCCTACGCAGAGCAGGACGCTAAGTTGGCGCTGGATCTGTACAAATTTTTTAAAGTTCGGTTGGCGTCGGAGGATCTTTCCACCGTGTTCGATCTGGAAAGCCGGTTGACCCCGTGCTTGATCGACATGACATGGCGCGGTATTCGCGTGGATATGGATCGCGCTGAACGAAGCAAGCAAGAATTGCTCAAGCGCGAGAAGGAAACCCTGAAAAGGGTGAAAAGTCTTGCGGGTTTCAACGTTGAGATCTGGGCAGCGGCGTCACTTGCTAAAGCATTTGATAAGTTAGGACTGCAGTACCCCAAGACAGACAAGGGTACGCCCTCCTTTACTAAGTCCTTTCTTTCTGAACATCCCCATGACTTTCCCAAGTTAGTCGTCAAGGCCCGGGAGCTGAACAAGGTTCAAGGGACTTTTATTACTTCAATTATGAAGCACGTTGGCCCTGATGGTCGAATCCACGGGCACGTCAATCAGATCCGGTCTGATGACGGAGGCACCGTGTCCGGTAGGATTAGTATGAATAACCCTAACTTGCAGCAGATTCCGGCCAGAGATCCAGAGCTGGGACCAATGATCCGCTCGTTATTTCTTCCGGAGGAAGGTGAGCAGTGGGCGGCCATTGACTTCTCGCAGCAGGAGCCACGGATCTTGGTTCACTACGCCAGCGTCTTTGGCGAATGGAAACGCACCACGCTTCAGGGTGTTGATGAATTCTTGGATGGCTACCGAAATAATCCTGACATGGATTTTCACATGATGGTGTCAGAGATGGCTAACATTCCAAGGAAGCAGGCCAAGGTGATAAATTTAGCAATGATGTACGGAATGGGCGTCAACAAGCTTGCCGCGCAGCTCGACATCGAGCCCGAGGAAGCGAAAGAGTTGACCAAGCAGTACCACTCCCGAGTTCCCTTTGTGAAAGAATTAATGAACGGCGTAAGTTTAAAAGTTGAAAGCTCTTCCGGGGATGGGGCTATACGTTCCCTAAAGGGCCGTAAGTGCCGTTTTGAGCTTTGGGAGCCCAGAGGGTTTGAATTACGCAAAGCGTTGCCTAGACAGGAAGCGGAGGCCCAGTACGGGTCCACGGCTTCTTTGAAACGAGCTTATACTTACAAAGCGTTAAACCGATTGATCCAAGCGTCAGCGGCTGATATGACCAAGCAAGCAATGGTTGATATGTACGAGAGTGGGGAAACCCCCTTGGTGCAGGTCCACGATGAATTAGGCTGTAGCGTGTTGGACAGAAATCACGCGGTAAAAATTAAAGAGCTTATGGAAAATGCCATTGCGCTTAGGGTTCCTAACAAGTGCGACATCGATCTTGGACCCAGTTGGGGCGAGGCGGAAGAAGTAAAATAGTTGTCTTTTTTCTTGCCAAATGGTATGAGATTACCTTAGAATAACGCATATGGATACAACAAGATGGAAAAGTATTTTGGTTCCTATAGAGGTCTATAGGCAAATACGAGAGATTGCTCACTTGGAAGGGAGGACCATTTCCGGGCAGCTTCGGCTGATTTTTGAGCAGTGGAAAGACGATAGAAAAGAAGAAGCAAGAAGACTTGACGGCGTAGCTTAGGGTTGAAAGAATATAGGTCTCCAAGTCCCCTTTTGGAGACCCCCTCGAAATCGGCAAAACCTCGCTAGTTTAACGCCGACAAAGCTCCGGTACAGACAACACCCTGTATCGGAGCTTCCATTTAGACCAAGGGAATTAATAACCCCTTCATACGCAGCTTCGCCCTCTGCGGGTCGTAACGGGCTTATTTTAGACCAAAGAGTAAACTCACTCTTCGGAGCAAGCCCGGTCCACTTGCGGTCGAAAACGGACTATTTATACTCAGGGTTGTACATGAAAAAAACAAAAGCAGAAGAAAGCAAAGAGTTAGAAGATCAGGTAGCCGCTTTTTTAAAAAAAGGGGGCAAGATCAAGCAGGTTGACACCCAAGAATCTAAACAAAAACGAACATGGAAACATCTTGCAAAAACGCATTACGACATAGCTGAGTCTAATAAAAAAAGTAGCCCTTAGTTTGCCATCATTTTTGTGTAAACCCCGGTCCAGTACGTTCTGGCCCAGTCGTTTAAATTAGGTTTTTCTAAAATGTTTCTTACCGCCATTAGTTGAGAAATCATTCTCCATTCTTCTTGATTAAACATTACATTCTCTCCGACGATTTATTAAGGTTGTACTCTTTGTCTACAAATCCTAGCTTAGGATCGCCACGAAGCATAGGACCAACCCAACGGGTTATTGGACCGTTCTTGGTGTGATAGGTCCTTTTGTGCCGAACAACCTTGTGTTGACGCATTCCCATGCGTTCCTGACGCGCCACGGCCTTCTGAGCAAACTTAATACCTTTGAACTTAGGCAAATCCACGTCCACCACGCAATACGAGTCAACTTTCGGGGGCTTTTTGTCCCGAAACTTCCTGCCTTTAACGCCTGTAACAACCTGCCGTTCTTGAGTAACCCACTCAAAATTAAATAAATTCATTACATTTAGAAACGTTTGAAACAATTGGTTTTCAAAAAACGTTTGAAGTCTGTTAGCCCAACCAGCGTGTTCTTGGATGGCGTCGTCCCAAAAAAGCATGTTGAAATCACCCAGAATGTTTGCAGAGTAACGCCTTCGTTGACGCTCGTCTTGGCCCATTGCATCCACAATTTGTATCGCGTCGTTTGCCGCATGAACCAATTCGTTATCTCCAATGGTTTGAGACAAAAAACTAGCTGCGGCTGAGAAATCCAGCTCAACCCGGGATTTTTCCATAACTTCAATCTGCTCATAAGCGTCTTCTGCCCATATTGGCTGGATCTGAGAAAAAACTAGCGTATTACGGCTGACCGCAATCTTATCCGCCGTCCTAAAAAATAAAACCATTGTGTTAGGTTTTATCTCCCCCGGGGTAAACAACGTGGTAAACCCCGTTCCCGCCTTGACATACGTTTCATGGCTCCCGTCCTCCCCCCGGGCATAATGTCCGCCTTGCATTTCCATTGCAGACACATCAATCCAAGCCCCAACGTGCGTTACATTTTTAAAAAGCGGGTTGTTCTGATGGCTAAAAAGCTCCATCTCACTTACATCCATCTCAATCCACATATCGTCAAAAGGCGGACGAGCGTTAAAAAAAGCGTTACTTTGGTTACGCTGTTGACCGTGCATAGAAAAAGTCAAGTCAAAGGCCGTCTTCGCCAATCTTGGGGTTACATTAAAACGGTTTGTACCCCGCGCCCAACGGCTCATGTGCGCCGCTCCTTTCTTCAAAGCTTTCTTCCCAGCGGAACTCCACAAAGGAAGCAACGTCCCAGAGGGCCCGTTAGAATTGTAATCCTCTGCGCTGCTCGAAACGTCTTGCATATGAATTTTAAAAAGGTCAGAAAAATTAGACGTCATACGCATTTTTGGAGCTTGCATAGCATAAACCACGTGATCCAACATGGAATCGTGTTTAAGATCTTCCGATATTTTGCTAGGCACCGTTTCGGTTCGCCAGTTCGAGGGGCTGCCTTTCGCTTTTTTTACAAGCTGGTCCTTGTTGAATTTGTTCGACACGGCACGGTCGTAAGTAAAAAAATCCTTAAAATCATCTGACATACCTAATCTCCGTTATATTCGCATACGTGTACTGCAAAAAAGCCGCGC
>TARA_R110001583_G_scaffold125058_2_pt1 | contig 11648 bp, 11 predicted proteins | sample TARA_R110001583 | Tara Oceans TARA_R110001583 (sample SAMEA4398432) | marine metagenome | biome: Polar Biome; feature: [MES] marine water layer (ENVO:01000295) within the mesopelagic zone...; material: water (ENVO:00002006), including particulate matter (ENVO:01000060) such... | reverse complement strand
TTTGTTCAACCATGAATCTCCTCGTCGTGGTGAAACTTTTGTAACGCGTAAAATCACCCGTGCCATTGCCAATATTTCTCAAGGTTTGGAAAGTTGTTTATACCTTGGCAATATGGATGCTCTACGTGATTGGGGTCATGCCAAAGATTATGTGCGTATGCAATGGATGATGTTACAACAAGATGTTGCTGATGATTTTGTTATCGCGACAGGTAAACAAATTAGTGTGCGTGAGTTTGTTAGTTTGTCAGCTAAAGAAGCGGGAATAGAACTAGAGTTCACTGGCGAAGGGATTGACGAAATAGCTACAGTTAAAGCTATTACTGGCAATAATGCTCCTGCACTTAAAGTAGGTGATGTTATTGTTAAAGTCGACCCACGTTACTTCCGTCCTGCTGAAGTTGAAACACTACTTGGTGATCCATCAAAAGCTAAGGCTAAACTTGGCTGGGTGCCGCAAATAACGGTAGAAGAAATGTGTGCTGAAATGGTCGCTAGTGACTTAGACAAAGCTAAACAGTATGCTATTTTAAAAGACCATGGTTACATTACTTCTGTTGCTGTTGAATAGGTTTAAATTTCATGAAAATTTTATTAACGGGTGCTAACGGAATGGTTGGCAGGAATATTCTTGGAGTTGCTAATCAGCATAACCATGATTTTTTGTCACCAAGTAGTACAGAGCTTGACCTGCTCGATGCAAACTCAGTTACTCAATATATAAGTAAATATAAACCTGATATGGTCATTCATGCCGCAGGCATCGTTGGTGGCATTCAGGCGAATATGGCACAACCAGTCAAATTTTTGGTTGAGAATATGCAGATGGGGCTTAATATTCTCACTGCAGCAAATGCTAGTGGTATCAATAAATTTTTGAATTTAAGTAGCTCTTGTATGTATCCTCGCGATGCTTTAAATCCATTGGCTGAAGATTTAATTTTAAAAGGTGAATTAGAGCCTACAAATGAAGGGTATGCGCTAGCAAAAGTCACTAGTACACGTTTATGTGAGTATATTTGTAAAGAAAATCCTAACCTATTATATAAAACGATTATTCCGTGTAACTTGTATGGGTGCTTTGATAAATTTGATCCTAATCATTCCCATATGATCCCTGCAGTTATCAGAAAAATAGATGCAGCGAAAAGAAATAATTTACCCGAAATAGATATTTGGGGTGATGGCGAGGCCCGCCGTGAGTTTATGTACGCCGAAGATCTTGCTGACTTTGTTTTTTATGCAATAAATAACTTTGAAAAAATGCCTCAAAATTTAAATGTTGGCTTAGGTACTGATTTTACCATAAATGAGTATTATCAAACCATTGCAAACGTAATTGGTTATCACGGTAGGTTTAAACACGATTTAAGCAAACCAGTAGGAATGAAACAAAAGCTAATAGATGATAAAAAACTAAAAGAATTTGGCTGGAGTTATAAAACAGAGTTAGAAGCTGGTATCCAAAAAACATATAAATTTTATTTAAGTGAGTATTGTAATGACTAATTATGCACTAGCAAGCAGCACATGGGACGAAAATGAGTATTCGGCGATTCAAAGAGTTATAGACTCAGATATGTTTACCATGGGGAAAGAAGTTGCACAGTATGAAAAAGATTTTGCAGATTTTTTTGGCTCTAAATATGCACTAATGGTTAGCTCTGGCTCAACAGCAAACTTATTAATGATTGCGTCGTTATTTTTTACTAAAAATGAGTCGTTGAAACTAAAACGAGGCGATGAAGTAATTGTTCCAGCCGTTTCATGGTCGACTACTTATTTTCCGCTTCAGCAGTATGGCTTAAAAGTTAAATTTGTTGATATTGATCGACAAACATTAAATATGGACTTAGATAAGCTAGAAGAGGCTATTACGGATAATACTAGAGCGATATTATCGGTTAATTTACTAGGTAACCCAAATGATTTCACTCGTATGAATGAAATTATTGCAGATCGAAATATTTTCATTTTAGAAGATAACTGTGAATCAATGGGCGCAACCATCGATGGTAAGCAAGCTGGCACATTCGGTGTAATGGGGACGTATAGTTCTTTTTTCTCTCATCATATAGCCACAATGGAAGGTGGTTGCATTGTTACCGATGATGAAGAACTTTATCACATTTTACTTTGTATACGTGCGCACGGTTGGACACGTAACTTACCTAAGTTTAATAAAGTTAGCGGTGAAAAAAGTGATGATGCATTTGAAGAATCATTTAAGTTCATGCTACCGGGTTATAATGTTCGCCCATTAGAGATGAGTGGCGCATTAGGCATTGAACAGCTAAAAAAATTGCCTAGTTTTATCGAAACGCGACGTAAAAATGCAAAGCTGTTTCAATCATTGTTTACTAATCATCCATATATTGATATTCAACAAGAAATAGGTGAAAGTAGTTGGTTTGGTTTTTCATTAATTTTAAATGAAAATTCCCCTTATAGCCGTTCAGAGTTAGTTAAATTATTAACTAAAAATGGTATTGAATGCAGACCGATAGTGACAGGGAATTTTTTGAAAAATAAAGAAGTACTTGAGTACTTTGATTATGAGGTTTCAGGAACATTAAAAGCCGCAGAATATTTAGATAATAACGGGTTATTTGTTGGTAATCATCAAAATGATATTGAAAACGAAATCCAACTATTAGCTAAACTATTGTGTAATCATAACTAATTAATATAATAATGAGGATTATTGTAAACAAAGCTTACAAGGTTCCGACTTAAAGGCACCCCCATTAGATGTAATTAATTATTCCTGCTTTTAGCCCTGAATTATAGGATATTATGAAAGAAATTAAAATTTCAATTGTTATGCCAAATTATAATGGTGAAAATTTTATTTATTCAACAATAAATACATTTGTAAATATACCATATTACAACAAAGAACTAATTATTGTTGATGGTAAATCGAAAGATAAATCCCATGATATTATTCAGGGGTTTGTAAATATACATGAGAATATAAAGTGGTGTAAGGCAGAGGATGTTGGGATATCCGATGCCATTAATAAAGGTATCGATTTGGCTACCGGTGATGTAATTGGTTACATAGGAAGCGACGACTTAATAAATGATGATACTTTTTCAATCATTAATAAATATAAAAAAAATATTGATTTTGATGCAATTTACTTTGATTCTTATACTTATTATGACAAAGATAAAAGTATCAAATTGAGGAAGTGTCCCAAAATAATATTTAACAAATTAAACTTGATTAAATATGGAACCATAGTAGGTCTTCAAAATATTTTTTTTGATAAAAAAATATATGATCAATGCAGGTATAATAAAAGTAATAAATATAGTATGGATTATGAAATTTATTTCGATATCGTAAATAAATTTACTAGTTTCTTGTACGTAGAATACCCAGCGACAATTAATATATTTCATAATAATATCTCTAATCAGTTTGTAAAAGAACAGATGAAAGAGGCATATTCAATAGCGTTTAAAAATTCAAATTTATTTGAACGTATTATTTTGATTAAAAAGTTAACTTTGCTGTTTATATCAAAAATGTTACAGACTTTTAAATTTTGAATAAAGATTTATTTTTGATAGTTACCGGACGTTTTATTTTAATAGGCATATCTTTACTTGCTTTAAGATTGTTTACGTCATTATTAAATCAAGAAGATGTGGGTACGACATATTTAATCATTACAGTTTATACTTTTTTTAATATTTTCTTAATTAACCCTATTGAACAGTATCTCCATAGGAATATTAGCGTTTGGAAAAAATGCGGTAATATTGTCCATGTCGTGAATATGCAAACGATATATATAGGTTTTATTACTGTTCTTTGTACTGTAACTATATTTTTTATTAGCCTACTTTACGAAGATTACTATAAATTTTTAATAATTTTACCACTGTTTTTATTTTCGCTTAGTGTAAATAAATTAATCATACCAATGCTAAACATGCTTGGACATCGAGGTTGGTTTATATTGTTTAGTGTTATTACTGCGGTACTTAGTTTAATGTTTTCATGGCTTATGATTAATGTTTTTTACGCAGATGTAACAACTTGGATTCTAGGGATTGTATTTGGGCATTTATTTACATCATTTTTTGCTTATTATTTTCTCTACAAAAAACATGGTAAAAGAACAAGTAATCACCTATTTAAACCTATGAATTTATTGTCTTCTCGACGGATATCAAAAATTTTTTATTTTTCATATCCTCTTGCAATTGCGACGTTTTTTATGTGGAGTCAAAATAATGGGTATAGAATACAAATAGAAATGTTTTTTGGTTTAGAGTATTTAGGATTTTTAGGGGTAGGGCTTGCTGTAGCGAACCAACTGTTCGTCGTAATTGAATCGTTAATTAGTCAGTACTACTATCCCTTATTATATCAAAAGATAGGAACGAGAGATTTAACACTAAGATGTAAGGCTGTAAATGAGTTTATTACATCGAGCGTACCTATTTATTTCGGTTTAGCTATTTTTTTAACATTTTCAATAGAATACATCTTACCTTTATTAGTCGATGAGACCTATAGTGATAAATTTATATTTGCAATATATGGTGTTTGGATCGAGTTTTTTAGAGTATCCTCTAATCTATTAGGAATAAGTGCTCACGCAGAGAATAAAACTAAAATATTAGTTATTCCATATGTATTCGGAGCACTCTTTTTAAATGTAAGCTTGTTTGTTATATCCCTATTTTTTGAAAATCAAAACTTTTTACTACCTATACTAGTATTGAGCGCAGTGATAACTTTATTGACTATGTATATTGTTATAAAAAAGGTTTTGAATATATCTATACCGTTTAAAGAAATGGCATTATCTTTTGTATTTGTTGCTCCAAGTGCAGTATATTTTTTTATGGTAGATTTCCCTCGGAAATTGGATCTTAGCTATTTTTCTTATTTAAGTGTTGGAGGTTTAATGTTTTTATTTGGACTCTTGGGGTATTTCTTTGTGGTGTTAAAAAAATGATAAAAATAAAACTTACAGGTGGCCTTGGGAACCAGATGTTTCAATATGCTGCAAGTTTAGCACTAGCGAGAAAACTTGATACTATGCTTGTCATTGATATCAGTTTTTTTAAAAAGTATGATCTTCATCCATTACGAATTACAGAATTAAAATGTAGCGCGTGTTTCAATATGAATAATCTATTTTTATTTAGATTTTGCACATCTTCTAAAATAAGAGCATTTTTGCCATTCTTAATTAGATGGAAGAAATTTTACTTCGAACCTTCACTTGCTTTCGACGAAGGATTTTTAAAGCTTTCTGATGGTTCTACTGTCCTAGGTTATTTTCAATCTGAAAAGTATTTCTTAGATATTAGGGACGAATTAATAGCCGAGTTTAAAATTAAATATTCAACACCTACCCAAGTGGAAAAACTAATTAATAAAATACAAGTCTCTGATTCAGTCTCGATCCATATTAGAAGAGGGGACTATATATCTACAAATAGCGCAAGTGATGTTCACGGGACTTGCGATAAATCTTATTATAATAATGCCATAGAATACCTTAATATTTCAGGTGTACTGAATGAAAATACGATTCTATTTATTTTTTCTGACGACATTGATTGGTGTTCAAAAAACTTAAATTTTCCATATAAATGTCAATTTGTCAAAGGTTCCAATGAGCGACCTGAATTAGATATGTTGTTAATGTCGAAATGTAAACATAACATCATTGCTAATAGCTCTTTTAGTTGGTGGGGGGCATGGCTTAATGAAAATGAAAATAAGTTAGTTGTTGCACCAAAAAAATGGTTTAAATCCCATTTGCATGATTCAAAAGATATTGTGCCTTCTCACTGGAAAAAAATTTGAATTCATTATTATTTACTATATTTAAAGGTTATTTATTAAGATGAACACGCCAATAATCAGTGTTATTCTTCCAGTCTATAATGGTGGGGAGTATTTAAATGAAGCTATTGACTCTATATTAAATCAGACGTTTAGTGATTTTGAGTTCATTATTATTAACGACGGTTCTACGGATGATAGCTTAAGCATAATAGAGTCGTATTTAAATGTAGACGACAGGATTACTCTAATCAATAGAGAAAATAAAGGGTTAATAGCTAGTCTTAATGAAGGGATAAATTTATCTAGAGGAAAATATATTGCCAGGATGGATGCGGATGATGTCAGTTTTAATACTAGGTTTGCAAAACAGTTAAAATTGTTAGATTCAGGGTATGATATTTGCGGTTGTCATTTTATAACTATTGATATTGATGGAAAAAAAGTCGACTCGACACTAGTACCATTAGAAATCAGCTCTATGCTACTCAATCTATCTCTCACCGTACCTTTCGCACACGGTTCTATAATGGTGAGAAGATCATTTCTTGATATTCATAAATTGAAGTATGGCGGACGAAGCGCTAAATCTGCTGAAGATTATGATCTATGGGTAGAAATGTATAACAAAGGCGCAAGGTTTGCCAATGTAGATGACTTTTTGTTTTATTACCGATGGTATGCTTTATCAGTATCTAAGATTAACTCTAATAACCTTAAGGCAGATGCCCAAAAGCTATCACTTAAAATGTTCCAGACTCATTCTGTTCAAATTGAGAATGCTATTAACCAAAGTATGAAGTTAAGTTTAACTGAGGAAGAAAAAGACCTAACTATCGGATGTGCTTTATACTTGCTACGATACAAAAAAAGCTTAGTTATTTTTTCTGTTATCAAGTTATTACCAGCAAAAAATGTTACTACAATTTTTTTTAAGTTTTTAACTGGTCGATTTTTTTAAATAAAACTTACACAATGAATTAGTTGGAAAAGTTGTGGTTATAAATAAAATATATGAAAAGACTTTGGCTTATTTTGCTTATGGCTTATTAGCGATAGATACTGTAAATGGTTTTTTTCTTCAAGTATTTAAAATAGATATAAAAATATCAATTTTATATAAGTCTGCGTTTATATTTATTGGATTAATTTATTTGTCGAGGGTAAACTTTCGACTTTTTCTGATTAGTTGTCTTTTTATATTTTACATTGTCAGTTGGGCATTTATTCAAAGTATTATTGGTTCAGGTTCTTATTTATTAACTGATCTTGGAGAAGGTCTTAAACTAATCAGTACAATATTAATTTTTAATATTTTTAGCTGTTTTTATAATCTAGATTGTTGTAGGTTTGCTGTAAAATTTGTAATAATATCATCTATTATAATAGTTTTTAATATTGTGATGTCTATTCTTGGAGTTGGTTTTTCATCTTATGGTGCTTTTGGTGCAAAAGGTTTTTTCTATGGTGCTAATGCACTTTCTGGTTTAGAAGTTATATTTGGTACCTTTATTTTAGCTTACTACTTCCCTAAGGGGAAAATTAAGTATTTAACAGTTATTTTCGCTTTATTGTTTGTAGGTATAGTTGTAGGTACTAAAAGTGGTGTTTTAGGTTTGCTTCTTTCCAGTTTATTAATCCCCTTATATTATTTTAAATTTAACATAAAGAATGTATTTAAGTTTCTGGCTGTAATGATTTTGGCTGTAATTTTTGGTGTGTTAGTTTTTGAGTATATTCAAGATTCTTCTATGATTACTAGAATACTTTATTTTTACGAAACAGGTGGGTTAACTAGAGCTTTATTATCAGATAGAGATACTTTCTTTTCAGCAATATACCCATTGTTTATAGACTTGGATTTCTTTAGGCTCCTGTTTGGATTTGGTTTTGAACAACTCCAAAACTTTGAAAAAATAACAGTTGAGATAGATCCTATCGATATTATTTTTATTTTTGGTTTGATGTCATTCTTTTTTTACGGGGTTTTTATTTTATTGACAATAAAACTGGCATTATTACCCTTAGATAATAATGATTATGTCATAAAGTATTTTATATGCTGTGTTACTATTTCTACGTCAATATTGATACTTATTTCTTTCGTTGCAGGACACATATTATTCAATGGGTTTGTAACATACGTATGGGGTATAGTTTTAGCATTCCCTAAGTGGCGGTATAATAATTTAAATCATTTCACTTCAGGTGTAAACAATGCAAGAAAATAGAGTAACAATATGAAGCTTTTAGTCATAAGTAATATGTACCCAAACAAATCTAATCCATATTACGGAACTTTTGTTGAAAAAACGACCCGCGGATTGGAAAGTAATGGGGGTGAAGTAACTTTAGCAGTCATTTCTTCTTTAGAAAAAAATTTTTTTTATAAAATTATTAATTATTTATCACTTTATTGTAGAGTTATTTTCTTATTATTAAGTAATCGATTTGATTATGTTTATATACATTTCCCATCACATACTTTTTTACCTGTTTATATGATAAGTTTTATATTAAAAGTTAAATTAGTTATTCATTTTCACGGTGGGGATGGATTACAACAACCTGGCAGATCAAATTTTATTCATTTCATAAAGAATAAAATAAATCAAAAAGCAATAGATTTAGCTGCTGTTATTGTCCTTCCTAGTACTAGTTACCTGAATCAGCTGAATAAGGAATACATACTCGATAAACTTAAAATATTTATCAGCCCATCAGGGGGGGTGTCTTTAAAACAGTTTGCTTATAAAAAAAGGTTCTATTCAAGACATAAATTGTTATTCGTTGGTCGTATGGTTGATGTTAAAAGACCTTTGTTTTTAGCTCGTTGTTTGAAACAACTGTTAAATAATAGTGAGATCAAGTTTAAGGTTACAATTGTAGGTTCAGGCCCGTTAGAGAATAAATTAAAGGAAAACCTCTCTGAATATGATTTTGAATTCATTCCATCAGTGAGTCAGAACGAGTTATACGATATATATAAAGAACATGATATGTTGATACAAACATCATCAAGTGAAAGCTTAGGCTTAGTTCCTCTGGAGTTTATGGCTACAGGTGGCATTCCTATTTGTTCTTTTATTCCTGCATTTTCTGAATATATTGATGATGGGGTCAATGGTTATTTATTTCAATCTGAGTTGGAGTTTGCTAACAAAGTGGCTATTTTTTTTGGATTAGATGAAGTAACACGTAATGCTATGTCGGGGTCAGCCTGTAAAACTGTAGAATTAACCTATGAAAGTCAAATTGTTGCGGAGAAACTGTATTGTGAACTTAAAAAAAAATAAAACTTTACTTGCTGTTTATGGAGTCGGTGGGCATGAAACACAGATGAATAGACTAATTGTTTTGTTAAAACCTAAGCTTAGTGATGTTGATGTTATCGCTTTATCAGATTCTTTATTTAAGCCAGAATGGTGTAATGATTTAGTTAGTATTGATGAAGTCAGGTCTAAATATAAAAGTGATTTTTTTGGAATGTTTAAACGTTTATTTAAATGTTTAGTTATTGTAAAAAAAGCTTCAAATAAATACAGTTTTAACGCATTAATTTCTACTGGCCCTGGAATATCTGTTCTAGCTAGTATTTATCTGAAATTTTTTTATAAATCTAAAATAATTCATATCGAGACATGGTCAAGGTTTAATTCAAAATCTTTAACGGGGCGCTTTATGTATATATTGGCTGATGTATTTTATGTTCAAAATGAAGAAGCATTAAAACTCTATCCAAAAGCTATATACAGTGGGCGGTTATGAAAATTTTTATAACTGTAGGTACAACACGTTTTGACTCACTTGTCGAAGCTGCTAGTCATTTGCCTTTCGATGATATGTTTATTCAACATGCTAATCCGTTGATTGAAGATAGAATAATAAATGGGACCACTTTTACTGAACATATAGACAAGTACTATAAATCGGCAGATGTAATTATTACTCATGCAGGTGCTGGTTCGATATATAGGTTATTAGAGATGGGAAAAAAAATTATTGTTGTACCAAATTTAGAGCGTTTAGATCAACATCAGAAAGATATCTCGGAATATGTTGAAAATAATGGGTATTGTATGGTTTTATGGGATATTGAGCTTTTAGCTAAATATATTGTTGATAGTGAGTCTTTTAAACCTAATATATATATAAAACAGCCATTTTTTAAAGCTGATGAAATATGTGAAATAATCTTAAAGTCTGAGCCGAAAAGAAAAAAATAAATTATGAAACATTACCCTATAACTACTCATTTACGTAATAAGTTGAGAGATAAGATTGTAGTCTTGAGAATATATTTACTTAAAGCAATTTATAAAATGTCAATTGGTGATAATACAGTTATTAGTATAAGAGCTGTTTTAGATAAAACCAATCCTAAAGGGATCCATATTGGAGAGTATTCATATATAGCTTATGGTGCCATAGTACTTACACATGATTTTATTAATAGTAAGCATATGGATACTTATATAGGAAATAATGTTTTCATTGGAGCTTATTCAGTCGTTATGCCTGGAGTAGTTATTGAAGATAATGTCATAGTTGCGGCAGGCTCGATAGTTACTCGTAATATTAAATCAGGCGCAATAGTCGCGGGTAATCCCGCCCAAATAATTAAAAACAACGTATCTATTACAAAATATGGCAAAAAGGCTTTGTAAATAATTTGTACAGAATACCATTGGATTTTAAATTATATTCATTTTTGCTAAAAAATGAATATTTATGATATTTTAATTAACTCTAATAAAATATAGTGATGTACTCGTCCATCTGATGAAATTAACAATAATTATGATTGGAGGTTCTGGTTCGCGTTGATGCCCTTTATCACGCCAACAATTTCCAAAGCAGTTTTTACCTTATTTTGTGAAAACTCAATGTTATAAGCTACAGCCTACGTTTATCAGACCATCAACATCACGCGCCTATGGTTATTTGTAACGACAAACACGGTTTATCAGTGGCCGAACAATTAAGAGTCATAATATACTAATAGTGTATAGTATTAGAGTCAGTTGGATGAAATATCGCTCTTGCAATATTTGAACCCTGAAAGAATGTGTTGAGCTACTATTACTGGTACTTCCCCCAGATCAAGTAAGTACTGATGAACGTGTTTCGTCAATCAGTTAATAAAGGGTTTGGTTATGCAACTAGTGATGAATTAGTTACTATTGGTATTGCGTCAACATTATCTGAAACTGGTTATTATTATATTAAACGTAGCTAGTTAGTAAGTAATTAGGTGTATAATCATGCTAGCATTACATTGAAAACTTTACTGTATTTGTTGAAAAGTGAGATACTATAACGTATTTAGATTGCAGTGACTATTACTTGAATAGCGGTATGTTTTTATTCAAAGCTAGCGGTTATTTAGAGTAATTGAAAAATATCGTCTTGATATATATCAAGCTTGTGAAAAAGTTATGATAGTTATTCAAACTGATGTTGAGGTCAATTTTGTTCGGGTCAATAAAGAAGTTTTGAGGTTTGTCCTGATGAATCAGTAGATTATGCCTTCATTGAGAAAACCATTCAAGCGATGATTGTACCTATGGATTGTAGTATATGATCGGCACTCTGGGAAATAGGAAATAAAGATGCAAATGGTAATGTATGAAGAGGCGGTGTAATCAATATTGAAACTAAAGTCATGGGTACATATAGCTTACTTAAAGCGACTGAAAAAGTGTGGTTAGGCGGCGAAAGTATTGTTGAAGGTCATCGTTTTTATCATGTATCTACTGATGAATATTATGGCACTCTTTCACCTACCGCCCCTGCTTTTACTGAAGATAAAGCTTACGCGCCTAAT
>TARA_R110001583_G_scaffold42879_12_pt1 | contig 11654 bp, 15 predicted proteins | sample TARA_R110001583 | Tara Oceans TARA_R110001583 (sample SAMEA4398432) | marine metagenome | biome: Polar Biome; feature: [MES] marine water layer (ENVO:01000295) within the mesopelagic zone...; material: water (ENVO:00002006), including particulate matter (ENVO:01000060) such... | reverse complement strand
ATACCACTTCTCCATCCCGCTATACTTTTATTTCTTTACTTTAAAGCCATCCCAAATGAGACCAGCTCCACCTACTAACATCAACCAATACCAAGGCATGGTATGATGATATCCTACTTGTTGATAGTGCATATAACATTGCAATGTAGCAACGAATACTAATAGTACTGCGAATACTCTAGACATATTTCCTCCTTGAATTTTGGGTCTTTAATTCATTAAATTCGTTAAATGTATCATTTAGAGTTTTATCATCCATAAGTTTGATATCCTCCATTGAGATACCTTCACCTTTTCCTGTGACTTGATATACTGCCAATATAAGCATTTCTCTTGTGTTCATAATATATATCCTTATTAATAACCAAGATGTGTTGGCCCAATCAAGGGTCTTACTACATGGATATCTGAGAGTAATCCATCAACACACACATGGTATAGGTTTGAGTTAAAGTTTATTATATAATCCGCGTGTATATACGCAGGAAAAGGAAGCCTAAGCCTCCTCCCCCCAAGCTTCCCCATCAGCAATTACTCGGTCTAACTTAGGAGTTAGTGAGTCAAGCATTGCAAGAGATAAGTGACGAACCTTCTGCGCTGCATTCTGGTGGATAAATTCACCAAATTCTACACCGCTAATGAGAAAGATTTTCCCAGTAAAGATAGCACTAACAGATGCATGTTGAGGTTGCCCTAGCTTGTCGGTCCAGGTGTAATTTAGAGGGTATGACTGGTCTTTAATGAAGCTCATAATGAACTCCTTTCAATTTAAATGAGAAATAACGAAATCCCATTGTGGAAAATCGCTTTCTCCCCCACCCCCATTTTAAGTCTACCCACACGATAAAATCCTCTAATTTTTGAAACCTCTTTGAAAGTTAACGAAACTGTTTTAGATTACCCTCAATAAACGGAGGAACAAATGGCATGGGAGGATTTAATTATAATTTTTTTTACGGTGAGTCTGATTACGGTTATGAGGCATATGGAGACTATGCCTGGTTATTCGTGTCCTAAATATTGTGGTGTGGATCACATGCATTACCCTTTGGATTCTCAATCCGGATTGGATTGAATCTTAAGCAATAATGATAACTTCAATAAAACCAAATACTTACGCATTATAAAAAAGAGTTGCATGTTAACTATATTGTATATAATATATACCCTATAAATAAGGAGCTATTATGATGAAGAAGTATATCTTGACTATTAAATATGATGATAACAAAGAAGATATGGAGTTCCTTAGCGAAGAAATATTAGAAACAATTAACCCTAATGATTTAGGTAGCATAGAATTAGACGAATATTACGATAAGGATATCCTCGAGTTTATGGACGAATGTTATATAATAGGTAAAGCATAATTTGCTTCGCAAATTGTCTTACCCCCTTCGGGGGCGCATTTAAAATAAAGGAAAGAGATGGAGATATGGAAATGGATGAATTGATTGATGAGTTAGTATATAAGGTTGATCAACTTGAGCATAGTTGCGCAGAAGCGCATGCTATAATATTAGAATTGAAACAGGGAGAAGATAATGGCAAGTTTAGACGGATACAGTTTAAACCAGAAGATAGACAAGTTACACTCAGAGATAGTAAATGAGATTAATGATATGCAGTTAGCCTTTGGGCACCTGTATGACTATCTTCAGAAGATGGAAGCTAATAATAAGCCTGTTAAGAAAGAAAGTAAGGCTAAAACTAAAAAGGAAGGAGCTAAGAATGCCTAAAGGAGGACTTAGTTACAAATCATATACAGCATGCGTTAGAGACGCAGCAGCTAATGGAGTATCTGCAAAATCATGCAGTGCATTAGCATCAGGATCAGGAATGCCTAATAGTTCAGGCAATAACATGCCACAACCACGACCGGGAAGCATTAAAGGTTATGGTGGTGGAAATACAATTACACCACAACCTGATCCGCGTAGACCACAAGGTAATCAAGCTATGTCAGGACAAGGTGGAAACATGGTCCGTAAGCCTGGTCAGAATTTACCAGTGCAGCCTGGAAGACCAGGACGTAGACCAGGACAAAATCAAGTAATGTCAGGTCAAGGACCTGCAAGCATGAGACCTGGTAATGTAACTGGACCAGCGCCCGGAAGACCAAGACCTTTACGTAAAAGAGGACGAGGACCTGCACCAATACCACCAGGACCAAATATGCGAAGACGGACATACTAATGCCTAAAATGCATACATGACCATACACTGGTAATGTTCATCCGGTGGGTGACAATCACAAGGTTACTGGTAAGCTAGCTAGGGATATGGGCTTGCCAGATGGCACTGAAGTGCATGGAGAAGAGACAGGTACTGTTGAGTATTTATATCAACCTACTAAGTATGTTGAAGGTAAATAGCTTAATTTGCGCTTTTATAAGGTAAACGGAGTAGAGCACAAAGTTTACGAGCCAGAAGATTCTCTGCCAGAAGGAATGATCGTTCAGTCTAATTGGCGAGATGGGAATGCTGGAGACTGGATAAGGGCGGATGATGAATGTATCATTCAGGTTCTACGTAGAGGTAGAATGCATAAAAAAAGAGGTAAGAATAGGGTTGCAGCATATGTAGGTACATGTACTGGGACCTTTTCTACGTCTAAGACTACTAAGATGGATACATCTAGAAGAATTAACATATATTCTTTTGGTGGCGATAAAAAAGCAGAAGATGTAGTTATAGATCGTTCGGATCTAAATTCTGCAGAGCGTATGTTTATAAACTACTTAGTAATGAAGATGTCTCCAGAAGTAGCATATATGAAGGCATTTCCTACTAAGAATATTAAATATGCGAAAGTTAAGTCAAGCCAGTTAGTTAGCACAGAAAGGGTTATTACAGCAATGAAAGAAGAACTAAAACCGGTTCTTGAGGAATTAGAAATATGTGATAATTATGTTCTTAAGAATATTAAGGAGGTAATCGACTCTACTGAAAAAGATGAGACGAAGCTTAAGGCTTTGTTTAAGTTAGCAGACATATTAGATATGGAAGATAAATCTAAAACTAATGTACACCAAATCACTGGGAATATTTTCCAGGGTTTTAGCGATGAACAAGTGTCATCAGCAGAAAGGCCTATAGAAATTGGGAACGGATCTTAAAGGACTCAAAGTATTGGCTCAAGGGAGAGCTAGGAAAGAAACAGCGAAAGATAGATGGGAATGTTGCAAATCATGCCCATATTTAACTAAATTAAATAAATGCAATCATTGTGGTTGCTTTATGAAAGCTAAAGTGCATTTTAAAAAGGCTTCATGCCCAATAGGCGTATGGGAGCAGGAGAAATAATGGAACCAATGGAAAACGGATCTCAAGGTCAAGCTCCAGGTATATCAGGAGGAGCAGCAGCAACAGAGGGTGCCAATGAAGCTATGCAAGGTCAACTTGAGGATATGATCATTAATGATTTTATATCTGAGGATCTTGCATTTACTACATTTATGAATGAAATCGATAATAGTATCCCATATAACTCATTAAACGAAGACAAAAGGGATACCTACGATCAAAAGGCATTCAACTTTTATAATGATAAGTATGTAAATGAGATAGTGAATAATGACTCTAGCGCTAATATAACCCTAGAGAACTTTATCTTAATGCATAACCCTTCATTAGAATTTAGATCTGATTTAACAGATTTCAGTTTAGGATCAAAGAATACATTTGCAACTGACTGGGAAAAGATTTATAAGAGTGACCTAGAATTGCATAAGAAGTCTGCTATTAAAGGTTATCAGGCTGCTATCTTAGCCGAAGGCGCAACTGGACTATAATAGCTAGCAATGGCTAACATAAACTTACATAATGTTTCTAAGATGGAAGAACAGCTACTCCTGGCTAGGAATGATTTAATTGCGTTTGGCAAGTTATTTCTTCCTGATGATTTCATGAGGTCTGAGACTCCATTCTTTCATTATGAAGTTGCAGATGCATTAGTGAATAAAGATATAAGGCAATTAGGTGTTATATTGCCACGTGGTCATGGAAAGACAGTTTTAACTAAATGTAATATTATACATGATTTTGTGTTTACTAAAAGCCCTCTTTTTTATGGGTGGGTAGCTGCATCAAGTAAAATATCGGTACCTAATTTAGATTATGTTAAATATCATTTGGAATATAATGAGAGAGTGTTGTATTATTTCGGTGATTTAAAAGGGAAAAAATGGACAGAAGATGACATTGAACTTAAAAATGGCAGCAAGCTTATCTCTAAGTCAAACCTTTCGGGTATACGTGGCGGGGCTAAGTTGCATAAAAGATACGATCTTATCATCCTTGATGATTTTGAAGACGAGAATAATACCGTTACACCAGAGTCTCGCTCTAAAATCGCAAATCTTGTTACGGCTGTGGTTTTCCCTGCTTTGGAGCCTACTGACGGGCGGTTGCGTATTAATGGTACGCCTGTGCACTTCGATGCGTTTACTACAACTATACTTAATGGGCATATCAAAGCTAAAGCACAAGGCACAGACTATTCTTGGAATGTAATTACTTACAAAGCAATACAGGAGAATGGCACACCATTATGGCCGGATTGGTTCGGACATGTGGAAATGGAGCGGAAGAAAAAGTTTTATGCGGATTCGGGTCAGCCGCAAAAGTTCTATCAAGAGTACATGATGGAGGTTCAGAATGAAGAAGATTCTATTTTCAATAGGAACCATATCAAGTATTGGAGCGGAAATTTTTATAAAGATGAAGACACTGGCATTAAGTACATTAAGACTCCTGAAGGGGATGAAAAGCCTATCAATGTATTCGTTGGCGTTGACCCTGCTACAGATTCTATGCGTAGGGATAGCGATTTTAGTGTTTTATTGGCTATTGGGATTGATGGGGATAACAATTGCTATGTACTTGATTACTTACGCAAGCGCTCACTATCTGTACTTGGTATTCCAGGGGAAGACAAAAAAGGGATCGTGGACTATATATTCGAGTATAACAGATTATATGACCCGAGTTTATTTTGCGTTGAAGACACAACTATGTCAAAACCGGTGTTCCAAGCTATTAATGCAGAAATGCGAAGACGTAATGACTTCACTATCAAATATACGGCAGAGAAGCCTGGCAACAGAATGTCTAAAAGGGATCGGATCCAAGAGATACTGGCACAAAGGTTTGCAATTGGTGGGGTCCACCTTAAGAAAGATCAGTATGATCTTCAAAGGGAAATAATGACTTTTGGGCCAAGAATGGGGCATGATGATACAATTGATGCGTTGGCATATGCGTGCAAATATGCACACCCAGCGAAGAGCTTAAAAAAGAAAAAAGATGGCACATGGTATAAGCATAAACCACAGCCTAAAAATTGGGTGGTAGCATAATGAAGAGAAAAAAACAAAATATAGCAAATAATTTAATAAAAAATCCAGTTGACTTAAGAAGTCAGAAATCTAGAGCTAAAGGTCAGGGTCAGTCCCTTAACAGCTCATTAGGAGCTCCATTAGCTGCTGGTTACTTTAGCAATGGTCGATCTAATAGAGATGTAAACCCAATTGATACAGGTGGGGCGTCTCAAATTGATATACCTGGTGAGGGATTTACCGATGAAGCATATCAACCCCCTAATTTTAACCCATGTCCTCCTGGATATACTCAAAATCCTGGAGCGACTGGTGATTATGACGATCCCTATTGTATTCCCTCTACTAATATGCCAGGAGGCGAATCATTTATTCCTGGGGTAGGTGATAGTTTAGGAATGGCTTTCGAAGGTGCCTTCGGGAACTCTATACCTGCTGGAGATCCATTTGCAGGTGGTCCAGAAGATCAACCTGGTTTTGGAGAAGGCGCATGGTGTCCTTCTCAACCAGGTGGATATGATGAGGATGGTAATGTTCAATATACGATAAATATGATGTATGAACCAGTATCAGGAACATGTGTTCCTGCAGGAGATCCAGTTAATACTATGCCTGGCTTTGAACAATATGCGGATCTCTATACTGGAATGACTATTGACCCATCAACTGGTGAATTAGTCTTAGGATGGGATGCTAACGATCCTAATAATCCAAATCCTCAATTAGGAACTCCAGAAGGAACGTGGACTGGAGGAGATATTGGTAGTGAATTTGGAATGAATATTGATCCTAATAATCCAGCCTTTGATTTCGATACATCAGAGATTGAAGCTTTTGCTTCATGGTCTGAAAATTTTGGTACTAATGTTAATGGTGGTGCTGAAGGCCTTGATCCAAATAATCCAGAAACATGGTGTCATTATCAAGGAATGAGTATGGGTGCAGATGGAGAATGTACTGGAGATTTCTATACTCCAGACAATACACCGGATGATTGGGACGAAGATTATTGCTGGAATGGGACTGGTGGTTGTGATTGTACGTATATTAACTATGATACCTTTTCAGGAGGAGTTGGATTCCAAATTAGTTGTGGTCATGAACTTTGTGAGGGCAGTGATTGTGCCTAGATTTGGGAAGAGTAGTAAAAAAAGATTAAAAACCTGTGATGAAAGATTACAGAAAGTTTTTAATGAAGTAATTAAACATGTAGATTGCAGCGTGCTGGAGGGACATAGAGGCAAAGAAAGACAGGATAGGTTCTATGACGAAGGAAAAAGCAAAGTACGGTTCCCTGATGGTAGGCATAATAAGTTGCCTAGTCGTGCTGTTGATATCACACCTTATCCCGTCGACTGGGATGACAGAGAGCGTCAAACTCTTTTTGCAGGGTTTGTGCTTGGGGTGGCTCGTGGGATGGGTATTGTGCTTCGCTGGGGTGGGGACTGGGACCAAGACTGGCAAGTAATGGATAATAAATTTGACGATTTTCCACATTTTGAGATAAAGGATTAATATATGGCAACACTAACACCAACATTAACACTAGCTAGCTCGGATGCTACTAGTGACGTTTTAAACATGACAGTCACTGATAGTTTAACAGTAACAGTCCCATCAGCAGGATTATCTAAATTAAATGTAACTGCTACAGGTGGTAACCATATAATAGTTCCGGCTGGTACAGCTGTAACCTATTTATTTGTTAGACATACAGGGACAACAGATGGTTCTACCGCAACAGCACAATTAGTAGATATAGAAGATACAGCAAATGTAGCTATATGTCGCTTGGCTGCTGGTGAATGGGCTTTTTTCCCTGCGAATAAAGCTGGCGCTAGTACTGGTATTCAACTTCAGGTAGCTCATGCTAGTGAAGTGCAATGTGAATTTGCATATTGGACTAAGGGGTAATATGGCGACATTAAAAGTAAATATAACAGAAGCGGTTACATTAAATGGTAGTAACTATGGTGCTAAAAATGCATTATCTATATCTGGCATTAATGGAGTCGATAAACGTATAGTTTCAGTTTTGCATAGCGCTAAGCAACAAATATATGCAGGAGGTTCTGTTGTAGCACAAGGAACGTATATATCTGCAAATGTGAAGTATATACGAATTACTAATTTACATGCTAGTAATTTTGTAGTCTTGCATTTTGAAGGAAACTCTCATTTCTCTCAACATAAGCTGGAAGCTGGTAAGAGTTTTATTCTAGGAACACCTGTTGGATTTGATAATAATGCAGATTTAGATTCCTTTAGTTCTGAAAGTATTGTAAAGATAGATGCAAAGGCCGATACTGGAACCACCGATTTAGAAATATACGTAGCAACCTCATAGGAGCTGTATGGCAAAAAAAGAAGATAAAGTAGCCAGTAGAGTAAGGACATTATTTAATAATGTTAATACTCAGACCCGTATTCAATGGGAGTACGTTAATCAAAAGGGTTTTGATTTTGCTAATGATAATCAACTGACTGATATTGAAAGAAGAGCATTAGAAGAGCAAGGCATGCCTACATTTACTATTAACCGCATAATGCCGGTAGTAGAGATGCTTAACTTTTATGCTACTGCAAATGACCCTAGATGGCAGGCTATTGGAGCTGATGGTAGTGATACAACTGTAGCTGCCGTATTTTCAGACATAGCAGACTATGTATGGTATATATCAGATGGAAGCACATTATATGCAAATGCAGTTAATGATGCAATTACAAAGTCAATTGGTTACCTTTTGATTAGTGTAGATGCTGATTCAGATCAAGGTATGGGTGATGTTAAAGTTAGCCAGCCAGAGCCATTTGATGTCTATGTAGATCCTAAATCAAGAGATATGCTGTTTAGGGATGCTTCTTTTGTTATGATTAGGAAAGTATTACCAGAAAGCCACTTAATAAGTTTATTCCCTGATAGTAAAGCAAAGATTAAAAAAGCAGCATCGGATCAAAATATAGATTATAGTTATAGTGAAAAATCTATGGGGAGCATGCAAAAAGATTTTGATTATAAAGATATAAGAGAGTCAGAATCTATTAATAATGAAACTGGAGAGCAAGGTAAGCTTCTAGAGTTATTTGAGGTATATGAAAAAGTTAAAGTAGCATATGTTAATGTATTTCATAAGGTCCCACCTAATGAAGAAGCTATAGCTGGAATCAAAGAGCAAGTTATTAAAAATATGCAAGAGATGGCTACTGAGATGGAAGTAGCTATGAAAGAGCAAGAAAAAGAAATGGCTATGGCTGTTGAGGCTGGAGAAATGATTCCAGAAAGATTTGAATTGGAGATGAAAAAATTACTTGAGGAGAATAAAGCTCAGCTACAGGGAGCCGAACAGTCAATGATGGCTGAACTAGAGAATGAAGCATCTAAGATTGAGAATAAGATTATAAGCAAGAAAGAGTACAATATAATGATTCAAGACCCAATTATAGCAGGCCTTATTGTAGACAAGGTAGATTTCTTTGGGACTAGGATTAAACAAACTTGTGTGATTGGCAATAAGACTATTTATGAAAAAACATTACCTGAAAAGATTACAGAGTACCCAATAATCCCATTACATTTTAAATGGACTGGTACTCCTTATCCTATTTCAGCAGTATCTCCTCTTGTGGGCAAACAAAGAGAGATGAATAAAGCTCATCAATTAATGCTACATAATGCATCATTAGGCTCTAGTCTTAGATGGATGCATGAAGAAGGTAGCATAGATACAGACTATTGGGAAAAATACTCTAGTTCACCTGGAGCATTACTCCCTATAAGACCAGGTTCAGTAGCACCAACAGCAATTCAACCTGCTCCATTATCTAATGCGTTCTTTAGTATTGTTAATGAAGGTAAGCAAGATATGGAATATTTAGCTGGTATTTATGGAGCCAGTCAAGGAGATACAGGCTCACAGCATGATACTTACAAGGGTATGCTTGCTCAGGATGAATATGGAACTAGAAGAGTCAAACAGTGGATGAAGAACTCAATTGAACCAGCATTAAAGCAATTAGGTAAAATACTATCAGAATATACAAGAACTGTTTATACTGCTCATAAGGTATTCCAGATAGTTCAACCAAACTCAATTGAGAGTGAGAAATCCGTTGAAATTAATGTGCCTTTATATAATGACTTTGGAGACGAGATAGAAAGATTTAACGATTATGGTACTGCTAAGTTTGATATTAGAATTGTTGCAGGATCAACATTGCCGGTTAATAGATGGGCATACTTAGCTGAGCTTAAAGAATTAATGCAGTTAGGAGTTATTGATGATATAGCTCTATTAGCTGAAACAGATATTAAGAACAAAGAAGAGCTTGTGGAGAGAAAGTCTCAACTATCTCAAATGCAAGGTCAAGTATCAAGCATGGAGGAACAAGTGAAAGACAAAGATGGAACTATCGAAACGCTTGAAAGACAGCTTGTTCAAGCAGGAATTAAGAATAAAGTTATGCAGGCTACAGTTGAAGTTGATAAGAAACGTAATCAAGTTAACTCTGGCATGGATAAACAGCTTAACGAGGCTAAAGCTCAAAACAAGGTCCTCATGGAGAGTCAGAAGCTAAATCATAATATGGCTAATAAAAAGCTAGGATTATTAATAGATGCTGAAATCAATAAAGAAAAACAAAAAAATAAGAGTTAGGAGAGTATAATGGCAAATCAAAATCAAGGTAACCCTAATAAAGGCACTGATGATTTTTTTGAAGGATTGGAACGCCAGGTAAATGGCGGTATTATGGACGATCAACCAATAGAGTCAACACCAACTAAAGCAAAGGCCCCTAATAAGGTAACGCCAAATGCTAAATCGGCCGCTCAAGGAAATTTGGTTAATTGGCAGAAGAGGTATGCAGATTCTAGTAGAGAGGCTACTAAAATGCGTGAAGAGCTAAATCAGCTCAAACCGTTTGTACCACTTTTGGATGCAATGAAGCAGGATGACGGACTTGTAAGTCACGTTAGAGGTTATTTCAAGGACGGAGGAAGACCTTCAAAGACTATTAAAGAGGAATTGGGATTAGGAGAAGATTTCGTGTATGATCACGATGAAGCTCTTAGTGATCCAGATTCTAAGTCTGCGAAAGTTTTTAACGCTCAAGTAGATAACGTAGTTAATAAACGTGTAGGTTCATTGATGAATACTGAGAAAGCTCAAGCTGCAAAACAGCAAAAGAGTTTTCAAAGGCAACAGGAAATTGCTGCTTTTATGAAGAAGCGCAATATGTCTGAAGCTCAGTTCAAATCAATGATGGATGGAGCTAAGACTCGTAAAATGTCTTTGGATGATGTATATCATCTGTTAAATAAAGACAAGGCTGCTGCAAGAGTAGCTAGAAATACGAGATCTGATATACTCCAACAAGCCAAGAATGTCCGAACCATGCCTGCTACAACGGCAAACGTAAATAGTCCACGTGCAGATGTTTCCCAGGACGATCAAGTATTTGATGAGTTATTGGGAGGTTCAAATGACATGGACGACTTGTTTAGTTAATCGTCTTACTTGAAGGCCATATAGGCAGCTGAAAGAAGACATATAGAATAGGAATACACAATGGCTGATATATTTCAGACTGGTGTGCAAGGTGGTACAGGTGCTAAAGACCTTACCGTAGCAGACCATTCGAATGCATTTGGGCCGGGTACTTCTACTGATTATGCTACTGGTGACTTACGTCGCAAGTATAATTTCGGTGAGCGAGTATCTGAATTAGCAATAGCTCAAGATCCTTTTTTTAGATTCGTATCGAAGGTATCTAAGAAATCAACGGACGACCCTGCTTTTAAATGGGCAGAAAAACGACCTTCGTGGAACAAACGCTACGCTTATGCAATAGGCTATGTATTAAATACAGGCGCTGATGCATTTGGTGATGCAACATTATTATCATTTAATGCTGGTGCAGCTCCAACTGCTGGTGATTCACTTAAGCTTTATATGGCTGGTGACTATAAAACTGAAGGTAATGTACAAAATATCTTTGGTAATACAGCGAATAAGATTGATGTTGGTGATGCAGGAACATCTCCACTGTTTTTCTTACCAGGACAGTTGATTAAAGTACCTATGATGACAGATGGTGGTACTGATTCTTCTACATGGGGTTCAGACTACGTCTTAGCTAAGGTTACTGCTGTAGGCGCTGAACAAACTGTAGATTCTAAGCAAGCAGTGGCTGTAACAGCTGAAGTTGTAAGAGCTTCAGGTTCTAGTTATGCTGGTTTAGCAGGATTCAATGTGGATAACTTCAGCCCAGGTATTACTGCTGGTGATGAAGCTGTTTCAGACATCTCTATTGAGG
>TARA_R110001583_G_C5668565_1_pt1 | contig 11656 bp, 8 predicted proteins | sample TARA_R110001583 | Tara Oceans TARA_R110001583 (sample SAMEA4398432) | marine metagenome | biome: Polar Biome; feature: [MES] marine water layer (ENVO:01000295) within the mesopelagic zone...; material: water (ENVO:00002006), including particulate matter (ENVO:01000060) such as...... | reverse complement strand
TGCCGGGGTGTGGCTGGTGGGGCTGCCTCCATTTCTACTGGAAGCTGTCGTTTGCACCATAACCCTGCATAAATTGCGAAATAGTCTGCATAATTTGCAGCATAAGTCTGCATAGTCTATCTTTTTGTAGTAATGCTACATGAAAGAGGGCTTGGCTATGTATCGGCGTAACCTCAAACATTCCCGCGTTAAGAACCTGTTTAAGTTCTCAAGCCCCAAGATGGATCGGGTTCTGATCGTTGAGTCAGCCCTAGAGTTTGATACCTGCTTCCACTTTGAATATTCCCCTGACGTTATCTCCTATGAGGCTCAGCCTGAAGGGTACTATTACTCCTATCAAGGCAAGGAGTTGCCGTACACGCCTGATTTTTTAGTGAATGATAGGATTCATGGCACTCGTTTTATCGAGGTTAAACCCGTAGCTAAAACGGTTAAGGCGGAATTTAGGGATAAATTCATTTCCCGCCAGGAAAGTGCTAAGTTGCTTGGCGTGCCGCTGCTGCTGGTCACCGAGAGGCAGATTCGTGTTAATCCAATACTAAACAATCTGAAGCTATTGCATCGCTACTCAGGCATTCAGTCTCTAACACCTCTGCATTTCACTCTGCTAAACCTAGTTAGGAGCAGCGGAGCAGTACATGTTCGGAATCTTATTGCTAGCACCGGTGAGGATGAAGGAGTGGTGCTGGCGTCTACACTAACCTGGCTGTCCGTCGGTAAGTTGAAAGCGGACTTATCAGGCACCGCTTTATGTCGTGACTCTCTGGTTTGGTGCTGACCTGTGGCCGGCGATAAAGCCCCGCCAAAAGGTCTCTTTAAAGATGAATCTTCTGGACTAATGGACGAAGGAACCCTGTCCATCGGGCTTTTTGAGGATGAGTTTCCGGAATCTATCAGTACTAATCCATTTATTGATCCGGTTGAGGAGGATATTGCTCGATCCCTCGATACTTATCCCGACCAAATTCGACAGGAGGCGCAAAGGCGTCTCTCCTGCATACACTGGTTTGAGAAGCGTAATAAAGCAGGCTGGACAGCTAAAAATCTTGAGCCTTTATTCGAAGAAGCCTCCAAGCACCTAGAAGGCCCTCTCCCAAGTTGGAGAACGCTTGCTGGGTGGCGTAGTGTTTATGAAAAATCTGCTAGATCGGTTGAGGCGCTGGCTCCAAAGCATCATCGTAAAGGCAACCGTGAGGCAAAAGTACCAGGTGACGCCCTTTATTACTGGAGGGCTGTAAACGAAAAATATATGCACACAGAGCGTCCCACTATTGCTGCAGCTTACGAGCATTACAAAGATCTTATAGTACTGGCCAACAAGGATCTGGTCACAGGGCGTATCGAGATAGTCAGCGAACGTGCGTTTTATAATCGAGTAAAGAAATTGCCGCCCTACGATGTGGCTCTGGCTCGTGATGGTAAGCGGTACGCGGACAAACAATATCAGTCGGTTGGTGCTCATATCAAGCCGACGAGAGCCCTCGAGCGTGTAGAAATTGATCATACGCCCCTTGATCTCATTTTGTTGGACGATGAGCTGAGTCTGCCTTTGGGGAGGCCTTATCTCACAGCGTTAGTCGATTCTTACAGTAGGTGTTTGGTCGGGTTCTATCTCGGATATAAAGAGCCCAGTTATGACTCTGTTCGTAAAGCGTTGCTAAATAGCTGTTTGAGTAAAGATTACGTAAAAGAACAATATCCAAGTGTTAAGAATGAATGGGGTTGTGAAGGGAAAATCGAAACTCTCGTTGTCGATAATGGCGCTGAGTTCTGGAGTAAAAATCTGGAGCATGCGTGTAGAGCTGTCGTCAGTGATGTCCAATACAACCCCGTTGCTCGGCCTTGGCTGAAGCCGATGGTCGAACGATTTTTTGGGACTATCAATAGAAAATTGCTAGTTTCTATTCCCGGAAAAACTTTTTCAAAAATCGATGAGCTGAAGGATTACAATCCGCAAAAAGATGCCGTGATGCATTTTTCTGCATTCATGGATATTTTTCACAAGTGGATAGTCGATGTATATCACCAGTCACCTAATAGTCGAGAGACAAATATCCCATCGGTGAGCTGGGCGCGAGGAGTAAGGGAGTTTCCGCCTATTACCTATCAAGGGGATGCGGTTGAGCGGCTAATTATCGAGCTAGGCCAGACGATCCATCCTGTTCTACGCAAGGGCGGTGTGGTCTTTTTGGATCTTAAGTATTCCAACGAAAAGCTAACCGAGTACAGGAAAACCAATCCACCTCCTTCGGGAGATGAAAAGCTGAAGGTGGTGGTAAAGGTGAATCCATCTGATCTTTCATATGTTTATGTCTATCTCGATGCTGACCAGCGGTATATAAAAGTTCCGTGCGTTGATCCGGACGGTTACACGGATGGGCTAACGTTATTTCAGCACCTGACAAACCGTCAATTTACAAAGGTGTTTATCCGATCGCAGGTCAACATGGTGGGACTTGCCGAAGCACGGCAGTATATAGATCATAGGATTCAGGCCGAAATCGAAGAGGTGAAGAAATCCGGCAAGCGAAAAAAGAAGCAGATTAAGGGTATTAAGAGTATCGCCAGGCATCGAAATATTGGTAGTGATGCCGCTTCATCAATTGTGAAGGCGCATGAAGGAGCACCCAAGATAGCTAGTGTGTTAGAGGGTGATAGAGGTGAAAATCAAGGCAACGATGAGACAGAAGATATCTTCGACAATTGGGATGACTTGGTATCGCACTTGGATGCTTACTGATGTATCAGCTCTCTGAAAAGCAGCAGACTGATCTGATGCAGTTCAAGAACTGCTTCGTAGAGCATCCAGCCATCACCCAGGTTATCGAAGATTTCGAACGTTTACGTGCCAATCATCGGTTGGGTGGTGAGCAGCAGTGCATGCTGCTGACTGGGGACACCGGTTCCGGAAAGTCTCATCTCATTAATCACTATAAGCTGAGATTTGAGCGTCGTCAGAAAGGTGATGCCATGACATGCCCGCTGTTAGTAAGCCGTATTCCCAGTAAGCTTGACCTTGAGCAAACGATGATTCAACTGCTGCACGACATGGGCCAGTTCGGCAGCGAATTTAGGAAGAAACGAAGTGGCGATATTGGCCTCACGGAATCCTTGGTGAGACTGCTACGTCTTTGCGAAACCGAGTTGATTGTCATTAATGAGTTTCAGGAGTTAATCGAATTCAAGTCGGTAAAGGAGCGGCAGTCCATTGCAAATCGCTTTAAGTACATCAGTGAAGAGGCGGGTGTTCCAATCGTTATTGTAGGAATGCCTTGGGCGGAACAGATCGCGGATGAGCCCCAGTGGGCTTCGCGTTTGATTTGCAGGCGTCGTTTGTCTTATTTCAAACTATCAGAGGGTCCGGAGCAGTTTGTTCGGTTCCTGAAGGGGTTGGCGCTACGGATGCCTTTTAAAATCGCACCCAAGCTGGAGGCTAAGCACATAGCCTTACCACTCTTTTCCGTCAGCCGGGGCGAAATCAGAAAGCTTAAGCATCTGCTAAATGAGGCTGTAGCGATCGCCCTTGAGGAAAATGCAGAGACCCTTTCACAGGGGCATCTATCAAAAGCGTGTGGCCTCTACTTTCCTCATGAGGATAATCCGTTCGAACAGGATATCAGCAAACTAAAGTTCGCAGAGGTGGAAAGTTACTCTCGATACAATGCTAACGCGTTAGCAGAGGACGCTCTGGTGGCTACTCGATTCAAGGAACGTATGAGCCTTACTCAATTGCTGAAAAAGAGCGGTTAGTCAGCAGGCGTCTAAGAACTAAGGATTGCTTAGTACCAATTTCTGCTTAATACTAAGAGAATCTTAGCTGCTTTAACTTGGTAGCTAAGTCCTATGAATAATCCATTGCCAGCCCGGCTCCGATCGGCCCGTAAGGCTGCAAAATTAACGCAGCAGCAACTGGGGATTTTGCTCGGGATGGACCTGAATACAGCCAGTGCCCGTATGAATCAGTACGAAAAGGGGCGTCACGCTCCGGATTTTCCAACTGCTAAGCGGTTGGCGGAGGAGCTTGGCGTACCAGTTGCCTATCTGTTCTGTGAAGAAGAGCTCCTAGCTGACTTGATCTGCAAAATTGCTAAACTGAGCAAGGCTGAGCAGGCAAGATTGCTGAAGTCATTATCTGGTGCGGATTGTTCCCCGACAGCTGATCAACGGGAAGGTTGATAAATGAGTTTTCATAGGACGAGAGGGCTAGGAAGTTACAGATGTGAACGGCTGTCAGAAACCGCGCGTATTTGGCTGCTGCGTGAGTTTTGGCGTATTTCTTTCATTTGGAGCTGTGGTGGTCAAAGCCAGAACGAGACGGCAAGACCATAGCCAACCAAAACAAGAAGCCTTTAGAGGGTTCAAGGAGGACTCCTGAGCTTGCGAGAAGCTCCTTGATGCATCTAAGGGCTTGTGTACGATTTACCGCATGGGCTGCTGTCTCCAAGTGCCCATCGCTATTCACCATTTATGCGCGCTTTTACGCAGCCGCTAACAACAGACACACGCCTTTCGTATATTCCTGGTGTCATGTAATACTAACCGTGAATTTCTTAAGTTAGGCGCGGGGTGCCTTGCTCAGAAGAAACATGTGTACCAAGCACTTGAGTAGATGCGCCAGCTATACGGCTTAGTGGCTTTGAACAATGGACTGACTCATAAAAAGAGGGATCGCAATGCACCTTTCCAAGGTAGAAATAGAAAATTTCAGAGTCTTTGGTGAAGGGGATAAAAAATTTACACTGTCTTTGAACCCTGGAATGACTGCGATTGTTGGTGAGAATGATGCCGGTAAGACAGCCCTTATCGATGCGATACGACTGGTTCTTGGAACCCGAGATCAGGAGTATTTCAGGGCCGCGGATACTGACTTCCATATACCACCAGGCCAACAACAGACTGCAAGTTCGTTCAGCATTCGGTGTGAATTTGACGGTTTAACCGTGTGCGATAAAGGTGCGTTTGCTGAATATCTCACTTATATCGATGACGATGACGGGACTCCGAAATCGTTGCTTATTGTTACGCTCAAGGCAAAAAAACGTTTGAGTAGTCACAACAGCAGACGGTTTAACTTGATAGAAGTTAGGTCCGGAGCATGCGCCGATGGGTCAACCTTGGATGTAGAAGCCAGAAGCTTGTTGTCTGCTACTTATCTTCGCCCTCTTCGAGACGCTGAAAGGGCGATGTCATCTGGTAGAGGTTCTCGGTTATCACAAATTCTAAAACATACCAATGAGGTCAACGCTCAAGGAAGCGAGGAGTTTGATCTCAAGGTTAACCCTACCCCTGATGTATCAAAACTTAGCGTTTTGGGTGTTGGCGACTATGCAAACCATCTATTGCAGACACACCCCGCAATACAAGGCGCTAGCAAGCGGCTAAACACTAGCTACCTCAAACCTCTGGCGTTAACGGGAGATGGCCTTGAAGGCGTAGTATCAATCGGTAGCCAAGGAGATGACAGCACACGCCTAAGACTGTTGCTGGAAAAGCTGGAGCTTCAGCTTTCAACGAATGATAGTTTGAGCCAATCAGCTAAGGGCCTTGGTTCAAACAACTTATTGTTCATGGCATGTGAATTGCTCCTGCTTGGGTCTGAAGAAGAAGGTTTCCCTCTTTTGCTGATTGAAGAGCCAGAAGCGCACCTTCATCCTCAAAGACAGCTTCGTTTGATGCAATTCCTACAAGCCCAATCTAAAGATAGGCGTACTGACGAACAGCAAATTCAGATTATTGTAACTACTCATAGCCCTAGTCTTGCTTCCGCAATCAAGCTAGACAACATGGTGCTGATTAGAGATGGAAAAGGGTTTCCTTTAAGTAAAGGGAACACTCTGTTAGCCGAGAGTGATTACCGATTTTTGGAGCGATTTTTAGATGCCACCAAAGCAAACCTTTTCTTTGCACGTGGAGTTATGATCGTTGAAGGTGATGCCGAGAATATTTTGTTCCCAACTTTAGCAAAACTGATAGGGCATGACTTTACAGAGCACGGAGTCTCTATAGTGAATGTTGGCCATACAGGCTTGAGTCGTTATGCCAAAATTCTCCAAAGATACGATGAAGATGGAAGCGGGGATGGTATTCCTGTTTCCTGTGTAACAGACTTAGATGTAATGCCTGACTGTGCCCCAGTCATAATTGGAAAAATAAAAGAGGGGGATAAATGGCCGGTGATGACCGGTAAGAATGCGAGGAAATGGAGGGCTAAGAAAGATTTGGGGGACGCTGGCATCACAAAAAAACGAGAGGTGTTGTGCGAAAAAGATGGTCAGGGAGTGAAAACATTTCCTGCTGATGAATGGACGTTAGAGTATGACTTGGCGTTAGGTTCATTAGCTAGAACCGTATATTTTGCTGCTTGCCTTGCAAAAGCAGATGATGCAATCAATAAAGGTGCAAAATCTGAGTACTGCGTAATTTCAGACGCTATCGTTAGCTATTTGAATCTTCCAAACGACCCTTCCAATCCCGCTATTCGTGCTTCTCATATATACGCGCTTTTTGCTAAAGACAAAGTATCAAAGGCTATTGCTGCCCAATACTTAGCCGCACTACTTGACCCACCACACCCTCGGTTGAGTAATCCGACAACACCGGAAGGCTGGATGAAAGCATTACCACCCTATATCGTCCAAGCAATAAAGCATGTGGCACCGAAATCAGATGGTTTGGCTTAACGCTATGGATAGCTCTCTATTGTTCCGTTTCCCTGTCATAGAAGATGAGGATATTGACTGGGTTTGTGACTTGCTCAGTCTACCTCCTACTGCTTTCGATGACTGTCGTCTGAATGTACTGAAATCTAACAGTACAATTGATATTGCAGCCTGTCCTGGAAGCGGGAAGACAACTCTGTTAGTAGCTAAACTTGCGATATTGGCAAGGAAGTGGACCGACCAACGACGTGGTATATGTGTACTGTCACATACAAACGTTGCGCGGCAAGAAATTGAACATCGATTGGGGAATACCGAAGAAGGACAGCGACTTCTTTCTTATCCTCATTTTATAGGCACAATCCATAAATTTGTGAATGAGTTCATTGCGCTTCCTGGTGTGCGTTATGAGGGCATTCCCGTTCGCGCCATCGATGATGATTTGTGCGAAAATCACAGACGATACCTGTTGCAGCAACATCGGTTTCGCGCACTTTCTACTTACGTGGGCCACAAAGAAAAACAGGCACGTAACCCTGTTAATGTCGTCAAGAGTTGGTTCGTCGGATCCACTTCTTTCGATGTGACCACGTATGATGGGAAACCCGTCTTCAAAGATCCGGCAACGCCCTCTGCAATGCAGTTGAAGCAATTAGCAGAAGAAGCTGTTAATGATGGTTACCACCGGCATGATGAAATGTTTACAGTTTGGGCAACGAACCTGATAGAAAAAAACCCTGATCTAATAACCGCGCTCAGAACTCGGTTCCCTATACAGTTTATCGATGAAACTCAGGACAATAGCGAACTCCAATCAAAACTTTTGAATAGGGTCTTTATTGGTGGGAGTGCATCAGTAATCCGGCAACGATTTGGTGATGCGAACCAGGCGATATTTAATAATTCTAGTCAATCTGATGGTGCAACCACGGATAAATTTCCCAACGGTTCTGTCGAGAACCTGCCCAATAGTCACCGCTTTGGAAGGTGTATAGCGGGATTTTCAAACCCTGTAGGATTGAACCCTCAAGGGCTTATTGGGCAAGGCCCCAGTAATAAATCTATCTCGACAGATACAACAGGAAAACACACAATATTTCTCTTTGATGACCACTCTCGGTTATCAGTCCTCAAAGCTTACGGAAGTTATCTGGCTGATGTGTTTACAGAAGAAGAGCTGAATCTTGATGCGAGAGAACTAGCAAGTGGTGGCTTTACTGCAATAGGTGCCGTTCATCGACGCCCTGAAAATGACAAAAACAAACCTTGGTCTGTGTGGGATTACTGGCAAGAGTACGCGCCGCAATTCTCGACATCATATAAACGCCTCTCCACTTTCTGCCAGTACGTGATGGTGGGTCAGGAAAGTTCTGAGCTATCACGTTCATCTAACTCCTGTGTAGAAAAAATAGCGGAAGGCATTTTACATTTAGCAGGCCTTGCCGCACCTGATGTTTCGTTTGCTAATCGCAAGCGTAAGCATCGATATATTTTGGAATTGATCGATGGTCATCAGGATATCAAAGCTGCATATTTGGACTTGATCCGCCAATTTGCTATCGACGGTGAGAAACTGACTGAAACAGTTTGGAAAGATAGTTGGTTACCTAAACTCTACGAGTTAGTTAAGTTGCTAACTTGTGGGACTGCTGATTTCAACAAAGTCGGGGCGTTTCTTGATTGGAACAGTGGCCCAATTACAGAAACAGAGTTAGAAGCGCCAGCAGTGAAAAAAAGGCGTTTCTACAACGATCCAGAGAACTCACCAAAGGTTCAAATTCGTGTTGGCTCAATCCACTCAGTTAAGGGAGAGACACACATTGCTACACTGGTTCTTGAGACCTTTAACCGTACACATCATCTAAAAAAATTAAAGAGGTGGTTGTTGGGCAATGCTGGTACGGCTAAGCAACGGGAGGCTGATGCAGCCCGGTTAAAGCTTCATTATGTTGCTATGACTCGGCCAAGCCACCTTCTATGTTTGGCTATTCCATCTTCCACGTTTGAGCTTGAAGAGGTTAATACACTCAAGCAACAAGGTTGGCGCATCGCAAGAGTGCAGCCTGATGGAAGCTTTCTCTGGTAGACATACATAAGCATCAACGCAATAGCTGATAAACCTCTTTCCAGAGGTGTTTTTTAACGCAGGTCAGATTTCAATGATAGGCATAGAAGGAAAGGATTATTTAAAGTGCTAAAGCTGAAAATGTACCCTGCTATGAATGGTGATGCATTTTTGATGAAGACAAATTTGTCGAATCCCACTGCAATTTTGATAGACGGTGGGTATCCGTCAACATTCAATGATTACATCCAACCTGATCTGAGGACACTTGCAGTTCAAGGGTATTGCCTGGATCTAGTTGTTGCGACACACATTGATGCCGATCACATTAGTGGGCTATTGGCGTTTTTTAAGAAAAACGGCAATTCGAATGAACCTAGAATAATTCCGGTAAAGGAGGTTTGGCACAATAGTGTCCGGAGTTTAGGACCCGTCACCGACATCACAATTAAGCCTGATGATGCGGCATTGCTTACTGAAATTAAACGCCGAGGATACCCCCAGCCCACTGGTAGCGAGGTGGACCCAAAGGAAATCAGTGCGAGGCAAGGGAGTTCATTAGCGGCGCTGCTGCTTGGGGGAAATTATCGGTGGAACATGGGTGATGGAACCACCAGTATTAACTCAGAGAATCTATCGGGCTTCAAAATTGGAACCGATACGCAATTGGATGTAATCAGCCCCCAGCCTAATCGCTTGGAGCAACTTCGTGTTTGGTGGGGTAAAGAGTTAAGGCGATTAGGGTTTACCGGAACGCTAGGAGCCAACGGGGTGTTTGATGATGCATTTGAGTTTCTGTGTGCTTTCAAGGGTCTTCGTGAAGCAACTACTACGGTACCAACTCAAATCAGCAGTTCAAAACATGGCTCTTTAAATACCATATATCAACCAGATACTTCAGTAACGAATTCAAGCTCAATTGCTTTCATTGCTAATGTCGGTTCTTCCAGGGTGTTATTTCTTGGAGATGCTTGGGCGGAAGATATTGAGTTACACCTGCGAATGCTGGAAAACACAGACGCAACAATGATTTTTGATGCAATCAAAGTCTCACATCATGGAAGCTTCCACAATACTAGCCATTCATTGTTGGAGCTAATCGATGCTCCCGTATATTTTATTTCCACCGATGGGAAACGTCATGATCATCCTGATATTGCTGTGCTAAAAGCAATCGTCGATAGACCTTGTTCATTTCATCGAAACCTCTACTTTAGTCACACAACGTCAGCATCAAGAGAAATGAGGAACTACAGATCAACATCTGGAGCCTGCTTCTCAATTTATGAAGATGCCACTGATTGGATCGACCTAAAACCGGAAACCTTATGATTGAGAACCTCGTTAAAGCTGCTACCTGTCAAGTTATCTGTGGAGATGAACTTGGAACCGGGTATTTGGTTGCAGAGAAACTGATTTTATCGGCTCGACATTGTGTTCTTAAGGCGGTCGACAATGGCACACCCATAAACCTCAAATTTTCAGAGCAGAACTGCAGCACCAATTTGGTAGCAACAATAGTCGCACTTGATGAAGGCTTGGATGTTTGTCTGTTGTCTATTAAAGAGTTGCAAGGTGCTCAAGCGATTAAGCTTGATGCTACTTTGCCGCGTGAAGGAAGTGATTGGTACTCGTTTGGGTATCCGGTAACAAAGGAATCAATCGGCCATCGCGTTTCAGGTACTGTTGCTAAGACACTTGAAACCCCTAAGTTAAAAATGGATATCGACCTTACTGTTGATGTGAATGACTCGTTAAGTAATTACGACGGATTTTCCGGTGCAGCCATAATATGCGAGGGGGCGTTCCATGGCATGATCCGGCTAAGGATGGATGGTACGCTCGGAGCAATAAGTGTCCGGCAGCTGCAAAGGTTTCTTGAAACTAATGGCGTCCAGTTAGAGTCAGAGACAAATAGCGAAAAGTCCACAGCTGATTCACGCGGAGGTTTAGCTGAACGAAGCGATTTTCAACATGAATTTGAAGCATTGCTATCAGCCAACGCCAGTAGCTATGTATTTCTTGAAGGTGCTCAAGGTATTGGAAAAACCTTGTTTTGCGAAGAGTTTAAACCCGTAGGCACTTCCCTGTTAGTTCTAGGCACATATAGTTTCACACCACGAGGGCGCAACGGGCGGTGGTGCAGCTCAACTTTTACAGCCAGCTTCATTTGTTGATTGGCTTTCTGTATCAGTATCTACGTTAGTCAGTGGAAAGCCCTCAAGAGTTGAGAAAAAAGAATATGAAGGCTTAGTACTAAGAGCGTCTGAGTACTTAAATGATTTTTCAAAGTACTGCACATCTAAAAATATTCAAGGCATTATTTTTATAGATGGTTTGGATGAAGCTCATGCAGTAGGTGAGGAATCCTTTTCCCGTTTCAGAGGGCTGTTACCTACGGAACTTCCAAGCGGTATTACGATAATACTGACCGCTCCTAATCATGAGACTGTTGCTGCACCATTGATTGGGATCTTGGACAAAACCAAACTGATATCACTTCCCCTTTTGGACCGTGATGTCGTGAGGCAGTACTGCTTGAGAGAAATTAAACCTGATAGGGCTTCAACCTCACTCATCGCTCGTATTTGTGACAAAGCGCAAGGTCACCCTCTATATCTGAGATACCTTATTCAATATGTGAATAGAGAACCTGAAGGTGGTGGGCTGGAGGATTTTCCTACTTTCGAAGGCACGATTGAAAAATACTACGAACAGCTCTGGTCTCGGTTGCTTTTAGATCAAGAGGCTATTAATTTTATAGCTATCATTGCGCGCCTACGCTGGGGAATCCGGTTAGACGACTTGCCAAAGGTTCTTACTCAGGAAGAGCAATCGGTATTTATTCCGACTCTGAGTCGTATACGTCACTTACTGTTGAATCCTAGCGGCGTTTTTCAAGGTAGTTGGCACTGTTTTCTAGTTCCTAACT
>TARA_R110001583_G_scaffold159240_1_pt1 | contig 11662 bp, 14 predicted proteins | sample TARA_R110001583 | Tara Oceans TARA_R110001583 (sample SAMEA4398432) | marine metagenome | biome: Polar Biome; feature: [MES] marine water layer (ENVO:01000295) within the mesopelagic zone...; material: water (ENVO:00002006), including particulate matter (ENVO:01000060) such... | reverse complement strand
TCTGAATGACAAAAATGGTATTATGAATGAATATGGACATTCAAATTTTTTTTCATTAGGCGTGATTAATTGTTTTCTAATTCAACAAAATGAAAGAATAAATAATGTAACTTTCAATCTATTGTGCTTTCCCGTTTGGGATTTACACCAAAATATTTATTATTTGTCACTAATTCAATGATATAAATCAGTTCAAGGCTTTCTTAATTTTGTTATGTTCTACAACATAATTCTATGAGTGTTATTTCTGGGCGCATACCTATTCTTCCAGGAAACCCTAACCAGCCTAAACCACGATTAACATATAAGTACTGGTTTTTGTGCTTGTACAAACCAGCCCAATGTTTGTATTTTATTTGTATAGGGCTCCATGTCATTTTTTTATAGTTAAACCCTAGTTGCATCCCATGGGTGTGTCCAGAAAGGGTAAGTGCAATATCCGTTTTATTAATTATTTCTTCACTCCAATGTGATGGATCATGTGAGAGTAATATTTTAAAAGGGACATGTTCAATATTTTTTATTGATACTTTTAAATCACCATATGTTTTAAAAGGTGGTTTGCCCCAATTTTCAACACCTATAACAGCTATTTTTTCTTGGTTGATTTCAATGGTGTTTGATTGATTGAGCAATAACTTAAAGTTTGTTTTTTTGTAAAACTGTTTAATGGAATTGAAATTTTCTTTCTTTTCCTTAACGGAATTCCATGTACTATAATCGCCATAATCATGATTGCCTAAAACGGCATATTTTCCTTTTTTTGCTTCTAACTTGGTTAAAACGTTTTCCCAACCTATAAGCTCCCATGCGTAATTATTAACCAGGTCTCCTGTAAAGAAAATAAGGTCGGGTTTTAATTCATTAATTAGTTTTACAGCTCGTTCTAGAATTTTAAAACGATAATTAAAACCTCCAATATGTAAATCTGATATTTGAACAATTTTTAATCCTTCAAACGATTGTGGTAAATGATGAAACTCTATTTTATGGCGGTATATTTTAAAATGATATACAGCCTTAAAAATAGCATAAACAATAACGATAAAGGGAAGGAAACCTGAAAACAGCCCGATAATCGGGACTATTAAGATCGATACTTTTTCAGGAAACATAGTTCTTGTAAAAAATAGCAATGAGATAAATATCACAAATATAATTTTGGGTATAAAGGAGGCCACTGTAATCCCATATAATGAAGATATAAGCAGATGTTTTCGTTTTGGATTAATGTCATCCAAGGTGATTTTTAGAATGATAATGGCAGCTATTAAACCAACGGTAAAAACCCAAAAAAGAATATGGATAATTGTTTTTAAAAGGGGTGAAGTTATAAGTGTTGTTATAGATTGCAACCAATGAAAAGCAATGATATCAACAAGTAATATTGCTAAACATAATAGTAAAATAGTAAATATGGAAAAGCTACGCATAACATAATTATTGCATTAATGTAATCTCTTTTTGAATGTCCGTAATTTGTCATAAGTCTGAAAATACAATAATTCTGTCATTCCGACAAAGGAGGAACCGCATTGGTTTTCAATAGATTCTTCATTTCGTTTCACTCCATTCTGAATGACAAAAATGGTATTATGAATGAATGCGGACATTCAATCTCTTTTTTAACCGTCGTTTGTCCCGTAATGCCCAAAAAACACCTTTTACATCCGAGGCCCAATTATCGTACATAAAAATAAGTGCTATTTCTTCAAAGGTTTCCAATAAACCTACTATAATCATTATATAAAACAGAACATATTGCGGTGTAAAAAATAGCGACCATAAAATAAACATACTTTGCAAAACAGCACTTAGTTTTGCTAAACAGGTATGAAATGCCGTTGCTTTACCATACTTAAAATAGGCAATAAGCATTTGGAGGATGTAGGGTATAAATGCAATAAGAATTAATACCAGGTTTGTTTTAATAAAATTGGTTTCAAAATAAAACAAACCAATTAAGCCAATTATAAGTGTTATTTGGTCGCCAAAGGAGTCGAGTTGCGATCCTCTGGCGCTTGTAATTTTTAATGTTCTTGCCAAATAACCATCAATAGCGTCTGTGCAATAGCTTATCAATAAAAGCCAGGTAAAAATAAATCGGAGGTCAAACCAAATTAAAACCAATAAAAAGGGTGCTGCAAATAGTCTGTAAAATGAAAACCAATCGGCAATATTGAAGTTTTTAAATGTGAGCATACCCTATTGTTATTCATTCATAAGTATTCAATTACGAATCTTCATAAAACCGTAATCTGTTATGTAATATTGTTATTTCTTGTTTTAAAGATTCAACTTGTTCAAGCAGGTTATAAATGGCATCGACACCTTCTAAATTAATGTCTAGATCGTAGTGTAAATGCATTATTTTCTCAATTTCTTTTATTTGGGTTTTATGAATAAAAAAACCATCTTTTTCAACGATTATTTCTATTAGCTGAAAGTCTTGCAACGTATTGATAAAGGAGACAGGAACGTTATAGCGCTTACAAAGTAGTTGTATGGGTATTAAATCTTTTGTTTCCATTATTAACGTAGTTTTTGCAGTTCTTTTATCAATGTTTTTTCTTTTTCCGAAAGGTGAGTAGGTATTTTTATTTGATAGGTGATATATAAGTCACCAAACTCACCTTCTTTTTTATATTTAGGAAATCCTTTGCCTTTAAGTTTTACTTGAGTGCCGTTTTCAGTTTCGGGTTTAATGTTGAGTTTTACTTTTCCATTAAACGTATCAACCATAATCTCCCCGCCCAATAGGGCCTTATACAAATCTAAATCTACGGTTACGTGAAGATTGTCGTTATCTCTCCTAAATTTCGAATGGTTAACTATTGAAAACTGAATAAGTAAATCGCCATTGGGTCCTCCATTGACACCTTTGCCTCCATGTCCTTTTATTTTTATAATTTGTCCATTTTCTATACCAGCAGGAATCGTAATTCTAATATTTTTCCCATTAACGGTTAAGGTGCGTTTATGCGATGTGTAAACATCCTTTAAGTCCAGTTGCAATTCGGCATTAAAATCTTGTCCTCTAAATTTTACTTGCCGACGTTGAGAACCTGAAGATCTTCCACCAAACATACTACCAAAAAAATCTGAAAAATCTTCTTGTGAATAACCACCAGATGCACCTTGATAACTTTTCTGATAGCGTTGTTGCTGTTTTTGGGCTTTTTCATACGCCTCGCCATGTTGCCAATTCTCACCATATTGGTCGTATTTTTTTCGATTTTCCGGATGGCTCAGAACTTCATTGGCCTCATTGATTTCTTTGAATTTTTTTTCGGCAACCCTATCATTTGGGTTTAAATCTGGATGGTATTTACGTGCTAATTTCCGATAGGCTTTTTTTATGTCGGCCTCGGTTGCTGTTTTTGAAATACCTAAGATGTTATAATAGTCTATAAACGCCATGTAATTGTTTATTATGGATCTTAAACTAAAGGTACTTTAAAATTACTTATTTTAAATGACTATTATCATCTCATTAATAATCGGTTTGAATGCCCGTAATTTGCCATAAGTCTGAAAATATAATAATTTTGTCATTCCAACAAAGGAGGAACCGCATTGATTTTCAATGGATTCTTCATTTTGTTTCACTCCATTCTGAATGGCAAAAATGGTATTATGAATGAATACGGACATTCAATAATCGGTTAATGTATAGAAGAATGCATTAAATTAAGTTTTAAATGATTTGTCCCTAACTCTTAATACTTATGAAGGGCCATTTTTTTCTATAAACGTTTTAGCCATGAATACACGAATTAATAGCGTGCTGTGTTTTGAATTTCACGAGTCATTTCACGAAGCAGACTTTCAGTCTGCCAATTAAAACTATGGATTTCCAACCCATAGTGGTTTATTTTTTAAAGTTTGTTGAATATCTATTTGTGTCAGGATGCCAAAACCTTCCTTTTGTGAAAGATCGGTTACGTGTTCTACAATAGTATCGAAATTTCCCGATATTACGGTGTTAAAATAATAAGCCATAATTATATATTTTTTAATTCCATATTTAATTTCGCAAGCATAATCAATTCAGATTTATTGATGCCAGAAAATGAAGTGGCTATCATGCGTGCTGTTTTTAATATTAAGTGCTTCACATGAGTCGTAAATAAGTGCTTTTCATTATTTTTATAATTTACAAAATCGTCAAAACATGTTTTTGCATCGACGGTTTCTTGTGTATTTAACCAACTGAACATAATTTCCATTTGGTAGGCTGCATCCTTAGAGTAAACAGCTTCTGCAGGATTTAAAGTTAACCAATGGGTTTTTACCAACTCTTTTAATTTGTTAAGCTCAATAGCATGTACGCGATTGTCGGCCTTGGCAATGGCATAAAATAATTTACCAAGGTTTTGATAAAATTTTAGTATCAATTCTTTGCTATTTGTTGTCATGATATATAAATTTAAGTTATTGTTGATTAAAGTGTTATGATAAATATCATTATGCCTGATTAAAGAATGATTTATGTAATTTTTTTCGTATCTTTAATACATTCTCAATAAAGCATTATTAATTCCTTCTACAAAAAAATTAATTGATGTTTAGGCAAGATCAGGAAATATCAAATATTCTTTTAGAAACCATGTTGGAGGCTGTAATTATTGTTGATAGTCAACAAAAGATTATGGAAGCAAATACATCAACGGAGACCATTTTTGGTTACAATAAAGAGGAGATAATTGGAAAGGATTTAAAGTTACTGCTTCCATCTAATTATCATAAAAGTCATGCTGCCCATTTTGAAGAGTTTATTAAAACTGGTGAACGAAGAAAAATGAGTGGGACAGCTGATGTTTTTGGTTTAAAAAAGGATGGGGACATCATTGAATTAGATGTTGAATTAATACCGTTTACTATTTATAATAAAGTGTATGTATTGGCATTAATTAAAGATATTTCACAACAATTAGAGAACGAAAAAAATTTAATGATTAAAAGCAGAGCTTTAGAATCTGCTAAAAACGGTGTTATTGTAACCGACGCTTTAAAATTGGACAACCCAATAATTTATGTGAACACCGCTTTTCAGGAATTAACCGGTTATAATTCAGATGAAGTACTAAACCGTAATTGCCGATTTTTGCATGCCGATGATACAGATCAAGAGCCCCTTAAAAGAATTAGGGAAACTATTAAAAACGGCGAAAGTTGTCGATCCATTCTACGCAATTATAAAAAGGATGGTTCACTGTTTTGGAACGATTTATTTATTATGCCAATTACCGATAAAGCAGGTCTAGTAACAAATTATATTGGGATACAGCAGGACATTACAAAACTAAAAAGGGAAGAAGCACAGCGACACCATTTAGCTAAAATATTTGATGAATCTTTAAATGAGATTCATGTTTTTGATGCTAAGACCTTAAAGTTTGTTAATGTTAATTATGGTGGTCAAAAAAATATTGGTTATACAATGGATGAACTAATCAATATGACGCCAATAGAGATATTGCCTTATAAAGATGAAGCCGAATTTAGGAGTGTTATAGATGTTTTACTGAAAAGGAATGTAGAAAAATTGGAGGTTGAAACCGTACATCGAAGAAAAGACGGTACCGAGTATCCTGTTGAAACACATTTGCAACTTTCTAATTTGGGCGATAGAGACGTTTTTGTGGCTATTATTTTAGACATCACAGAACGCAAAAACTATACGGCGAAACTTGAAAAAAAAGTAGAAGAACGCACGCAACAACTTAAAGACGCACTTAATAAAGAAATAGAATTAAATGAGTTAAGGACCAAGTTTTTATCATTGTTATCACACGAATTTAAAACCCCCTTAAGTGCTATCTTAACATCTGGCTTACTGTTAAGTAAATACCAGTTAACAGAGCAGCAAGAGAATCGTAACAAACACATAAAAACCATAACAGATAAAGCGTATTTATTAAATAATATATTAAATGGGTTTTTATCAATTGAGAAATTTGATACAGGTAAGTTAAGTTATAAATACACCTATTTTAAACTAAGTAAAATTATTGAGGACGTTGTTTATAATGCCAATATGCTTTTAAAAGAGGGTCAGCAAATAAAGTGCCCCGATAATATTGAAAGCGTGTCATTATATCAAGACGAAAAAACAGTCGAATTAATAGTAACTAATTTACTGCACAACGCTATTAAATATTCTCCAGAGAACGCAATTATACATTTAGACATTGAACAAAATAATGAGATAACAATTTTTAAAATCAAAGATCATGGAATTGGGATTCCCGAAAAGGACAAAAAAAATATTTTTGAGCGCTATTTTAGAGCCGATAATGTAATTAATACAGAAGGGACAGGGATAGGCTTAAATATTGTTAAAAATCATTTAGAATATTTAGAAGGAACCATCTGTTTCGAAAGCGAAGAAAATGTGGGAACAACGTTTACCGTATCAATACCAAATACAGCAAAGCAATGAAAACAGTTTTAGTTATAGAGGACGACCTTGCTTTAAGAGAAAATACAGCAGAGATATTAGAATTGTCCAGTTATAAAGTCCTTACTGCTTCAAATGGTTTAAAAGGCATTTACTTGGCAGAAAAACACATGCCAGACATTATTGTATGCGATATTATGATGCCCGAACTCGACGGTTATGGGGTATTTAACAGGCTTTCCAAAGACAAGAAATTAAAGTTTATACCATTTGTTTTTATATCTGTTAAAGGAGAAACCCAAGATATTAGAAAAGGCATGAATTTAGGAGCTGATGATTATATTACCAAACCATTTACTGAAGATGATCTTTTAAATGTGATAGAAAGGCGATTATCAAAAGTTACTGTTATTCACGATTCAAAATCGAACAGTAACAGTATTTCTAATGGAGATCATGAAAATGAAATAAAAACCCTAAATGATCTAAAAAACTATTTAGATGATAACGGAAAACTGTTTGAGTTTAATAAAGAGGATATAATTTTCAATGAAGGCGACCACTCTAATTATATTTATCTTATAAATAAAGGGGCAGTAAAATGTTGTAAAATAGACGAGCAAGGCAAAGAATTAGTAACTGCCTTATATAAAGTTGATGATTTATTCGGTGTCACATCATTTACCTATAATATACCTTATAAGGAAACGGCAACGGCTATCGAAGAGACTAAGTTGTTTGGCATTTCAATTGCAGAATTTAAAAACATACTTAACAATAACCATAAAGTAGTGTTAGAGCTCATAGAGCTTTTATCAGACAATCTATCTACCTTAAAGGAACAGTTGCTGCAAATGGCATATAGTTCGGTAAATAAAAAAACTGCAACAACAATTTTAAAATTTGCAGAAAAGTTAAATCATAAACTTGAAGACACTATAAAAATTTCCAGAAGCGATTTAGCCAGTGTTGCTGGTATAGCGCCAGAAACCTTTGTGAGGGCGCTTACAATATTAAAAAACGAGGGTATTGTTGAAGCAGATGGTAAAAATTTTAAGATTATAGATCTAGAAAAACTAAAAAAAATAAAATAAAATAAAAATCCTTCTTAATTAAATTACGATAAAAATTATTACAGTTATGGACAGTTCTCTTTTTTTAGCGAAGTTTTGGGGTTGGTACCTTATTATTTTCTTTTTAATATTAAGCTTTAATCCCAAGCGAATACGACAGGTTTTCACCGATTTAAACGATGAAAAATTTCTAATAATCACCTCTTTTGCGGCGATCATCATAGGCTTGCTTAATACATTATTTCATAATGTTTGGGAACTAAGTTGGAAACTTATTATCACCTTAATTGGTTGGGTATCACTGTTTATTGGGTTGGCATTATTTATATTTCCAAACCGTACCATACCAAAATTACAACTTATTAACATAAAATTTGTTCAAACAATTTATATGTTGCTGTTTTTTATAGGTATTTTTTTATTGAATATTGTGTATGGTGTAATTCCCAATTGATTTTTTTTGAATGTCCGTAATTTGTCATAAGTCTGAAAACATAATGATTTTGTCATTCCGACAAAGGAGGAACCGCATTGATTTTCAATGGATTCTTCATTTCGTTTCACTCCATTCTGAACGGCAAAAATGGTATTATGAATGAATACGGACATTCAATGATTTTTTATTTAAATTGATATCTATCAATTCAAATTCAAATATTGTCATGTATCTTGGTAACATAAATTAAACGTTCTTTTACTTAGTTAAAAAACAGATTAGAGTTTGAAGCTATTATTTCATTAAATGGATTTGTATAAGTGGTTTTTGATTAGTTTAAATGAATCCTATTCATTTTTATTAAAGGGAGATTATGGTAACAATCATAAAATTGAACAATATAATTGAACTCTAACAGAAACAGAGGGTCGAAGCCTTCTGTTTCTTGAAAATAGGTTTCATTGTTGAAAAAAGATGGAACCAAAACAAAGCGTTTAAAGCTATTATTTAGCAGGAAAACCCAGATGCATTTATTAGTGATAATGAATGTGTTGCAGAAAACCGAAAGTTAGATGATGACATTGGACACTTTGGGGAAACAGGAAGTTTCGACTTCCTGTTTCTATTTAACCAATGGCTATTGATCGATTCATATTTTAAGCAATGTGAAATAAAAAAGGGAATTGCTGCATAAGCATTCCCTTTTTTTGTCTTTTAGTTTGTTTTTAGAAAAAATAAAAATGGGGTTTAGGCAATTCACCCTAGTTTTTTAGTATGGCATTCTGATATTTATCATTGTCTTTGGGCAGATTAGTATGTAACTTTAGTATCAATGAATAATAGTCATGCGAAAGATATTAATACCTACCGATTTTTCTGAAAATGCAATGAATGCGATTCATTATGGCATTGATCTATTTAAATATGACATTAGCGAGTTTTATTTTATGCATGCTTACCAAGATGAACTATATGCTGATGAGACTTTATCAACAAGGGAAAATTTAGAGAATGCTAAAGGAAAAGTTAGTAACTGGTCTGATAAAAAACTCCAAACAATACTAAATGTTATTTCCAGGATTTCACCAAATCCAAAACACACCTATCATGTCATTTCGTCAAATAACCTTCTTTTAGATGAAGCAAACAAAATTGTTGATAACGAAAATATTGATATTATTGTTATGGGAACTCGAGGAAAAACAAACGATAAAAAACTCACTTTTGGGAGTCACACCCTTCAGGTTTTAAAATACGTGCAATGCCCCGTTTTAGCGATTCCAGAAAACTATAAATACACCCAGCCAAAGCATATTCTTTTCCCAACAAATTATATGCTGCCCTATAAACGAAGAGAGTTAAAATTACTTTGTGAAATGGCGTCGCCGTATAGAGCAAAAATTGATATGATTTACATTTCCAAAACAAAAAAACTCTCCATGCGACAAGAAGACAACAGAGATTTTGTTAAAGCGACCTTGTGTAAAAATGTTATCAACTTTAAAGTTATTAACAGTAAAAACATTATTAATTCAATCTTTAAATATATCAAAGAAAATAGTATCGACATGCTAGTTATGGTAAATACAAAACATTCATTTTTAGAAAATAATATGTTTCAATCCACTATTGACGAATTAAGTTTAAATCTTCGGATTCCATTTTTAGCATTGCAAAATATGAGACGTGGTCAATTATAAACTTTAAAACAGCAATCATGAAAAAAATACTGTTACCTACCGATTTTTCTGAGAATTCTTGGAATGCAATAAAGTATGCTTTGCAATTATTTAAAAAAGAAACCTGTACGTTCTATGTATTAAACACCTATACACCGGTAATTTATCAATCGGAGTATATATTGGGTAGCACATCTGTTTTTAGTGAACCATCGCAATTTGATATGCCAGACCCTGTAAGTGAGACGTCATTAAAATTATTAAAAGAGATGGAAAATAGAATTAAAAAGGAATTTAACAACCCAAAACACACAATGATAACGATGTCTGTTTTTAACACCTTGATTCCAGAAATTAAAGGACTAGTTGAAGATTATAACATAGATTATGTTGTTATGGGCACTAAAGGCGCTACCGGTGCAAAAGAGGTTTTATTTGGCTCTAATACGGTTCATGTATTTAAAAATGTTAAATGCCCTGTTTTGGCGATTCCTGCCAATTTTAAATTTGAAACACCGCACGAAATATTATTCCCGACCGATTATGAAATAAATTATTCTAAAGAACACCTTAAGCCTTTAATTGAAATCACTTCTTTATACATTTCTAGATTACATGTCTTGAATGTTTCTTTTGGCTACGAATTATCTGCTGAGCAAGAGAAAAACAAGAAAAAACTGAAATCGTATTTTAAAAACAAGGCTTATTTATTCCATAGTGTTGCCAGTGAATCAATTCAAGAAGCCATTTCAGATTTTCAATTGAAAACACGTATTAACCTACTGGTCATGATTAACAATAAACATTCATTTTTTGAAAATCTGTTTTTCAAATCAGTTATAAATCAAATAGGATTCCATTTAAATATTCCTTTTTTACTAATTCCTGCTAAAACAAATAAAAATTAAATTATGGAACGTAGAATTTTATTGCCAACAGATTTCTCAGATAATTCGTGGAATACCATAGTGTATGCTTTAAAACTCTATAAAGAGGAGGTTTGTGTGTTTTATCTGTTAAATACAACAACCATAAATACTCCAACGGTTTATAATGTACCAAATAAGTTGTTGAAGAGCATGAAAGATGTTGCCATGAATGGATTATTGGAACTGAAAGATTTAGCAGAAAAAACCAACGCGAATGCAAACCATGGATTTGAGGTTATTGTTGATACGCATGATTTAAACGAATCTATTGAAAAAGCTGTAATTAAATTTAACATAGATCTTATAATTATGGGCACTAAAGGTGCTACAGGAACTAAAAAATTCTTATTGGGCACAAATGCTGTACACCTTATTGACACTATCAGTATATGTCCTGTTTTAGTGGTGCCAGAAGATTTTAATTTTAAAGAGCCAAAAGAAATAGCTTTTCCAACAGACTTTAATCGTTGTTATACCGAAAAAGAATTGGAACCCTTAAAGCTGTTAGCCGATTTGTATAATGCTATAATAAGAATTGTACATATTAATGTTGAAGAAGAACTTGATGGCATACAGCAGTATAATTTAATAGTTCTAAAAAGTTATTTAGTGGATTATGAACATAGTTTTCATTGGATGCCTGAGTATGCAAAAAAAACCATTGAAATTAAAGATTTTATTACAGAATTAGAAATAAATATGCTTGCAATGGTTAATTATAAGCATGATTTTATGGAAAAACTCATTAAAGAACCCGTTATAAAAAAAATAGGACGTCAACCAATAGTCCCATTTTTAGTGATACCCGAATGAGTTGATAATTATCATCGCAATGCACTCACATCTTACTGATTTTTGTTTAAAATATAAACGCCTTTAAGACGAAACGTATTGGTGTCCGGTTAGATAAAGTGAAAGCGCACATTGTAACCATCTATGATGGACAAGTAAGTTTTAATACAATCGTACCGGATATTGAAATTTTCAATATCCGGGGAGGTTCTGGAACAAGATTTAAAGGCAGGCCACAAGATGTAGTTCAAGACAGTAAATATTTAGAGCGCGGGAAGCACCAGTTAAATAAATATTTAAAAATATTTTGAATGTCCGTAATTTGTCATACGTCTGAAAACATAATAATT
>TARA_R110001583_G_scaffold26294_3_pt1 | contig 11683 bp, 18 predicted proteins | sample TARA_R110001583 | Tara Oceans TARA_R110001583 (sample SAMEA4398432) | marine metagenome | biome: Polar Biome; feature: [MES] marine water layer (ENVO:01000295) within the mesopelagic zone...; material: water (ENVO:00002006), including particulate matter (ENVO:01000060) such as...... | reverse complement strand
ACATCCTTCGTGTAAGTGGGCAGCAGAAAGCTCTGCCAACTTTGAAAATCTAATGAGGCACTGTGCATCGATGATTGAGGAATACGAAGAGAGGTTCGGCAAGAATCATAAATGTAAAGCGGTTCTTGTAAAAATTAAAGAGTTATATAAACCAGAGAGGTTTAAGAATGGGGAACCAACACCGTTGTTGTTGGCGATGCCTGAATATTTTAGAAGTGACAATGTTGTAAAGTCCTATAGAAAATATTATGCAAGCAAGCCAAACATGAGATATCCAAAGAACAAAATACCAAATTGGTTTGAAGAATATCGGAAAGGTAAACCTTATATTATTTTGGAGAAGAAATGAAAACTATTTACGTTTTAAGACATAGGAAACTTCCATGTGAATTTGTTTGGAGAGATCCAATTGAAGCATGGGAAAAGAGAAATAAGAGATATTTACAAGAAGAAATAAAGCACAAGGGCTTTGAAAACTTTATTTTAGAAGAGAGAGAGGAAGAGGATAAAGACGAATGAAAAAATTTTTACTTTTATTTTTATTTTTATTTTGTAGTTGCGGCGATCCATGCAATTGCGATAACCTAAGCACCGATCCCTTTAATTCATCCACCCTTCCTAATGGCTGTGGGTGTTCTGTAGGGAAGGTATATGTGCCCGACATTGGTGTTGATATGGCTGCCGATGCAACTCTAACTAAAAGTGCCGATATACATGCGGCTCATAAAATAAAGTAAGTACTTATATAATTATATTATGGGAAGAAATTTTAAAAGAGAAAAGAACGGCTTCTGCGTTGGGTGTTTTAGCTGCGTAGAGCCGTGCGGAAAAATAAAAATGCGACCCAATAAAAAAAAATAAATTAGATAGGGGGATTCTAATCATGGTTTTACGTGAAGGAAATAAAAACGAGTTAGTCAAAAAGCTACAAAAAGGGCTGGCTTATTTGGGATACCATCCTGGCCCAATTGATGGCCATTTTGGTAGTATGACTGAAGATGCCGTAGAGGCGTTTCAAAAGAAGTCAAAAGTTTATGTTGATGGCGTCGTCGGCCCTTCGACTGCAAATTTGCTTAATAGGTCTCTGGGCACACCTAAAATTGAACTTCATTTAAACTTGGCGCCAACTCTAGAAGAAGTCAAAGACAGCGCAACAAAACTTAAGTGGGTTCGTTGCCCAGCCGATAAGTTTCAGAATAGAGGCGGCTATACAAGAGTGACATTACGCTCTGATGTTGCCCAGTCTTATAATGAACTATACCGGGAAGTTCATATTCTTGGTGGGATTGTAACTTCTGCTGGTGGCAAGAGGCCATTGGCCTCAAAGGCCAATCCTTCTAGGAGTAAGAAGTCTATGCATTATGTTGGCAGAGCGTTTGATATGGCGCTACCAACAGGAATGCAAAATCCCAGCACCGATCCTTATTTGATTGAAAATGCCGGGAACCGACAGTGGACTGTTTGGTGTAAGACAGAGAATACAGATATTCCGGAACAAACAATTGAAGCAGCTTACGTTGTTACAAGGAAAAACTCCAAAGGCAAAAAATATACAATTCTTAAAACAAGAGAAATAACAGCCAGGGTTTTTAACTTTACTGAAGTGGCGAAAGCACACGGATTTCGAAGAATTTCAGCTAGGCGCAGCTTTTTTAAGGGGGGCGCCTACGGGGGTGCCGAGTGGTGGCATTTTCAGTGGGAAGATGATTTAGAACCAAAAAAAACCACCTTTGGTGAAGAATTGCTAAAGGTCTACTCTTTAGAAAAAGCTAAAAAGTTTGTGTATTGGAATGAAGCAAAAAATTGTAAATGGAAAGTTAATTGGTTTTAAAAGGAGAATATAATGGGAAAGGTAAGTGAATTGATCGAGGACATTAAAAAGAGAGAAAAAATGACCACTTCCGAGGTATTGACAAAATATAAGGAACTTGTTATACTGTTAGACGAAGAAGAAAAAAGGGAGAATTCTCTAAATGAACAAAAAGATAAACGAGTATTGCTTAAAGATTGAAAAAAAATATGGAGTTAAAACTAAGAAAAAGAAAATATGTCCTCAATGTGGAGAAGAGGGGAAGCCAACAAACGGCAATGATTTGGTGTGGTACCATCGGGTTGATGTCACCAAATCGGGCGTTATGTTTCATAGGTGGTCTTACACAACTGGCCGCAGCGTAGACATGATTGCAGAAGACACTAACGTACTATAAAGGAAAAATAATGGAAAATGAAAAAAGAGAAAAACTAGCTGAATACATTCAGTCCATGGCCGCAATTGAAGATTGCATGAAGCCGTATCGCGACCAGCGCAAGGATCTACGAAGGAATTTCCTTGACAACCGCTGGCTTTCGAAGGAAGAAATTTCACTGGCAATGAAGGCTTTTCGCCTATGGGAGTCGCAGGTTGACTTTGATAATCTAATGGAGGTCTATCAGTCGATCGACCTTTCCTTCGCCGAGAAGGAGAGTGACTAATGAAGGTGCTAGCCATTATTAGTCTTGTTTTTGTGTGTGCTGCTCTTATTGTAAAGTATTTTGAGCAGCATCAACAACAGGTTGCGTACCTTAAGGCTACAAAACTAAATGAAGAGTTTAGAAAGAGGGAGTTGAAAAATGCTAAAACCGGTAAATAGAATGCTGTTGGTAAATATTGTATCTGATACGGATGTCGATGCGAACGAATCAAGTTTTTATTTGCCTGATGATGTGGCGACTAAAAATGAATATGAGGTTGTTTCATTGATTGAGACTGCAAAGGATAGTAAATTTTTTGATGTATTGGCGGCTGGATCTAAGTTGCTTGTAGAGGGGCACATGTTGCGCGAAGTAAATATTAGTGATCAAACACATCATTTAATTTTAGAAAATCATGTGTTGGGAACTGTCGTGTAGTGAAATTCACAAATGGACAAATTAAATGTACTAATTTGGTGGTGGGGGGCAATTTAGCCTCCCACCTTTTTTCTTATCTACATGGTGTAAAATTAATATCGACATCCTCAGAATGTTATTTGCCTTTTGAAAAAATTGATGGCGAGACAAAAGAAAAAATATTTAATTCATTGTCGTTTGTTTTGTCTATGCGCGGCTTAAAGCCTTTTTCTAATTTAATTACAGATATTGTTTGGGAAGAAAAAAATAAATTAAGAGTTATAATAAACAATAGATCATCGCAAGAGATAATTTTTAAGAGGCTGTATGTCTTCGAACCCGAACAGATAAGGAGACTGCCCTTTAAAAGTGAGAGAAAAATAAAATTAATTGATCAGTTCAAAAAAGTATTTTGCGAACAGCATCGCCATAAATATATTTGTAATGATGAAGAAGATTTTTTAAAAGAGCTACATTTCATCGGCAAAACTAAAATTTACGGGATTACAGAAATAGAGGAAAGAGATTTAAAAAACGAAGAGTACTCAGAGTATTTGAGTAAATTTAAGCTTCGTCACCTTCTAGAGCACCATGGTTTGCGATCGGGGATTGCTCAAAGAAGATTAAGGTTTGATCATGTTAAAAGAATTAAAAGGATTAAGCACTTATCAGCTTGTACAAAATATGATAATATTGAGTTTGTTATTGGAAAAGAGAAAGAGTGGTGGAATCAAATAGAATATTCCATACGGTTGGAATTATCCCAGTTGAAAAAAGAAAATCGATATTCGGATACGTTTGGGATGATGCTTTGATGCCGATCGATGATGGGTTTACTGCTCTACATAGAGCGGTTTTAGAGTGCGCGTCAGCCGGCTGCGAAAGTATTTGGATTAATTGTAATAATGATAAAGTTAAGCTAATTCGTCATACAATTGGCGAATATGTTGAAGACCCAATTTATTACTATAGACACTACGCCACGTTCGCTTCAGAACATAAAAGATATATTCCTATTTTTTATTGTCCAAATCACCCGAACGATATTGATAAGAGAGATAGTTATAGTTGGGGGATTATAAATGCGGCCATGAATGCTAACCGTTCAGCTTCTAAAATTAGTCGGCATCTTATTCCAAATAAGTTTTACGTTGCCTTTCCATTTGGTGTTTATAATCCTTGGGAGGTACAAAAGTATAGAAAAAAAATAGCATCAGAACAAAATTTTTATTTTTCTTATGATGGCCAAACTGTCAAGGATGGTGAATATTTAGGCTTTACTTTTGGGCAGAAAGACTTAAAGGCATTCAAAGAACACGTTAGAAAAACAAACACCCCGGCCTATAAAGCGCTCAGTGAATTTAAGAGTGGTGGTAAATGGATAGAGAGGCAACCAGCAAATGAGAAGTATTCCGCTAGGTTCTTTACTATTGACAAAATCGTAGAATCGTATATAATAGAGAGAGCGCATGGGGAGATTACAGACTGGTATTATCGCGTTGATGGATGGGATAAATACCGCGAGTTTTTAAGCTCAAGCAAGAGTGTTAAAATGCCAAAAAGAAAGATTTTCCGCATGCGCCCTTTAGGAAAAATGAACCACATAGCGGAGATTGAATGAAATACGAAAAGGAATACAATAAGATTCCATTGCCATTGCTTATGAACGCGGGACTCCCGACTTCTTTTGTTTGGCTAAACGACGACCAGCGCCGGATTTTTGAGTGGATATTCGATGAATATTACGATCAGGTGCACAAAGAATTAGAAAATTGTCAGGAAGAGATGGAGGAGTGTTGTGAATAAAGTTAAAACATCTAGTATTCCATTTGTAAATTTGCATGGACATAGCTGCTTTAGTGTTTTTGATGGCTTGGGGTATCCGCAAGACCATATGGAGTTTGCTTATGAAAATGGTTGTGATGCTCTTGCGTTGACAGACCATGGTAATATGAATGGGCTAGCCCATCAAGTGTTACACGCAAAGAAGATGCAGTCAGAAGGTAAAGAGTTCAAGCCAATTTATGGGATTGAAGCGTATTTCATTGATAGTGTTACAAAGTGGAAAGAAGAGTACGAAGAAGTACAAAAAACCAAAAAGAACAGAAAAAAAGAAGGCATGTCTTTGGCCATCGAAGATGAGACGGCAACCAAAAGACAAGAGAAGAACATCTTGAATCGCCGCGCTCATTTGGTAATCTTGGCACAGAACCAAAAAGGATTGAGCAATCTTTTCCAATTGGTTTCCAAATCATTTCATCCAGATAACTTTTATCGCTATCCGCGCATGGATTACGAAATGTTGGCCGAACACAATGAAGGGCTAATTGTTTCATCAGCATGTATGGGTGGCCCTTTGTCCAAATGTTATTGGAACAATAGAGAGGAAGGCAATGAAACTGTGCAAAAAGCAATGGTTGATACCGTTGAGAGGTTCCAATCTATCTTTGGAGATCGTTTCTACTGTGAACTTCAATGGAATTCCATCCCAGAACAACATGAAATTAATAAAAACATTATTGAAGCCGCTGGGAAAACAAATTGCAGAATGGTTTCAACCGCTGATAGTCATTATCCCACACCAGACACCTTTAAAGACAGAGAGCTTTACAAGCAGTTAGGGTGGCTTGGTGCTAGCAAGCCCGACTATGCAGAAGACATTTTGCCACAACGCCGCGAAGATCTGAAATATGAGCTTTATCCCAAGAACGGTGATGAGATGTGGGAATCTTATAAAAATTATTCAAAACAATGCGAGGTAAATTATGACGACGAATTGGTACGCGAGAGTATCAAAGAAACTTACAGAATTGCTCATGAGCGTATCGACAATTATTATCCTGATAATACTGTTCGCCTTCCTGATTTTGTGGTCCCTGACGGAAGTACCGCCAATCAAGAACTTGATCGATTATGTGACGAGGGGCTCAGAGAATATGGATTCAACAGTAAATCAGACTACGTTGAACGAATAAAGCAAGAGCTACAGGTTATTAAAGACCGTGGCTTTTCTAAATACTTTTTAACTATGAAGGCGGTAAGTGATGAAGCCAAGAAAACTCAATTGGTCGGCGCTGGTCGCGGCTCTGCTGCTGGCAGTCTTGTTGCGTATGTACTTGGTATCACAGGGATTGATCCATTAAAGTATGGTCTGTTGTTCAGTAGATTTCTGCGGAAGGACGCAACAGACTATCCTGATATTGATTATGATGTTAGTGACCCGATGAAACTAAAAGAATTCTTAATTAAGAAGTGGGGCGAAAATACAGTTGTGCCCATTTCTAATTTTAATACATTGCAGCTTAGATCCTTAATTAAGGACATTTCTAAGTTTTATGGTGTCGACTTCACGGAAGTCAATAAAGTAACCTCTGTAATGATTAAAGAAGCTACTCCTGCTGCCAAGAAGGCACATGGGGTAACTGCTGGCGTTTACACGCCTACTTTTGAGGAAGTGAAAGAATACAGCGAAACTCTTAAACAATTCTTAAATAAGTATCCGCACATTGCTACTCACGTTGATCGACTTTATGGTCAGGTTAGAAGTGTTAGTCGGCACGCTGGTGGCGTGGTTATTGCCGACGAATTAAATAAACAAATGCCACTAATTAATAGCGGAGGGGTGCGACAAACCCCCTGGAGTGAAGGACAAAATGTTAGACATCTTGAGCCTCTTGGCTTTATCAAGTTTGATATACTCGGACTTGCATCATTACGAATGGTTGAGGATTGCATCAAGCACATCCTTCGCCGGCATCATGGCGTGGAGACACCAACTTTTTCAGATGTTAAGGACTGGTATGACAAACATTTGCATCCCGATGTAATCGATCTTAATGACCAAAAGGTCTATAAAAACATATTTCATAAAGGCAAGTGGGCTGGCGTATTCCAGTTTACAGAAGGTGGCGCTCAAGGCTTTTGCAAGAAAGCAAAACCAACAAGCATTATTGATATTTCAGCAATTACCTCGATTTATCGGCCCGGCCCGCTGTCGGCGAAGGTACACAATCATTATGTAAAAGCGAAGAAAAGACCACAGGATATTAAATATGCTCATTCTTTGGTAAAAGAGGTCACTGAGGAAACTCACGGCTTTCTTATCTTCCAAGAGCAGATTGCATTGCTGGCTCATAAGCTGGGTAAAAACCTTTCACTTGACGAGGGCAACATGCTCCGCAAACTACTCACTAAGAAGGGAACAACTGGTAAAACATATGAAAAGAAAAAGAAGATCCATAACAAATTTGTTGAAGGGTGTGAAGAAAAAGGACTCACGATTCAACAAGCCCAAGAACTTTGGCAAACTTTTGAATACTTCTCAGGATATGGTTTTAATAAGTCCCACGCAGTCAGCTATTCTATTCTTAGCTATCAGTGTGCCCATCTTCTTAATTACTATCCCGCTGAGTGGATGGCCGCTTATCTCGACAAAGAGCCAGAAGGGAAAAAAGAACGTGCTATTAACATTGTGCGAAGCCTTGGGTATCGAGTAGAGTTGCCAGATATTAATAAGTCGGGCAGTGTGTGGGAAATTGGTGAAGATGGTAAAACGTTTATCCAGCCTCTTACCTCCATCAAGGGACTGGGAGATAAGGCAGTCGAACAGATTGTTGCAAATCGCCCATTTCGTACAATAGAAGAGTTTTTGTTTAATGAAAATATTGTTTATTCTAAATTAAATAAGAAGTCGCTTGATGTGCTTGTTCGCAGTCAGGCACTTAATTGTTTAATGGATGAGAGATTTTCAGGGCTTAAACATTATTGGTCTGCAATTGCTGTTGATCGGCCCAAGAAAGAAAAGAATTTGTTAGAAAACATTGATTTATATGAGCTTGAGGGCGATTTCTCTGTAACAGAAAAGATTGAATATCTGGTTTCGCTAACGGGGATCTTTCCATTCAACATGGTGATAAACAAAAAGCTGATTGAAAAGCTAGAAAAACATAAAATCCCACCCTTGGGGGAATTTGATCCAGCTTTGAAGGTTGCTTGGTTTATTCCCCGGGAAATTATTAAAAAGAAAACAAAACATGGCAAGCCTTATTTTATTATTAGGGTGATCGATGAAACCTGCTCTCAAGAAAGTATTAAATGTTGGGGTGTTAACCCCCACAGAGATGTTATTTTTTTGAACAAGCCCTACATGGCAAAATTAAAATATGATGATACATGGGGGTTTTCTTCTTATGCTTTATCTAAAACGTGGAGAATGCTCGGATAGCTACTATTTATTACATGAATATCGGTGATTTCGTCAGAGAACATTCGCCTATGGCTGAATGGATTTTATCAGAACCTGGGAGAGTAAGGATGCTTAAAAAATTGACTAGAGAACGAAGACTTGAAGAAATTAAAAGAATGGAGGCGGCAGAAAAGGCCAAGAAGGCTAAACAGGTCGCCCAGCCAGCCCCAAAAGCTGTGAAGGTTGAGAAGAAGGCGCCGCCACCCGTGGCACCGGAGGCCCCAAAACCACCCCAGCAAAAGGTCGCGACGAAGAAAGCAGCGGCGCCATCAGTAAAAAAATATTTTAAGCCGAAGGCGTCCAAGAAAAAGAAGAAATCGTCGACAAACGAAAAATAATAATTGATGTTGTTTTTAAAAAAAGAATAACTTAATTTTGATTACTATTTATTGTGTAGAGAACCATTTATAAGGAGTGTATTTTAATGGGAAGTCCAAGAAAAAGAAGAGCAAAGAAGCTGCTCGCCGGAAATATTTTGAAGCCGGCTGGCCTTACTCAATTTGCGGCTGCTGATTTAACCAGTTCAGTGGCGATGAACAATCATTTAAGTGCGTCGCTTTTTGCGGGAGGCCCCGGCGAAGGTCAAGCGGGCGGCACCGGTACCACTCCAACAATTATTAACCCCCCGGTCTTGGACTTGACGGCCGGGTTTTCGGGTGGCCTGGGCAGTACCACTTTGTTAACAGACGCGATAAGTAATGAGCTTGGCGTGCTATGGAATGGCGGGGCAACTGATTGTAATACGGCCGGCTTCTCCACCGGAGAGACTACTTTTTTTAGTGGTTCGAACAGCGTTGTTTTGGGCAATGCGAATCCACACTATGTTGCCAGAAATACTCAGAGAGTGTTTCACTATACTTTCCCAAGATTTAGGGCGCCCCCGTTGCACCTCTCTGGTGCTTTTGCTGGTACCGATAATCAACCTATGTCGGGCAACTTCTGTGTAATTATTTATACTCCTAATGCTCCACGATCACAGTATGTTAACTTTTACTTTACTGGCGCGATGGATAGCGCGCAAGCCACTGGTACAATACCGCTGCAGCCTGCCGATATGGCAACGGCCAGTATCTTATTTGGTTCGGACATTACTGGTAGTGCCATTACAGGAAATATGGGCTTGCCGGAAACGGATAGATCTCATAAGTTTTTAAATATTTACTTTGCTGGCATAATGAGAACCGGCTCAGCAGCATCCGCTGGTGGATCCGACAACGGCGCAGACAGAATTATTGTCACTGGTAGCGCCATTCCCGGTCGAGGCTGGGTTATGAATGGAAGTGGGTCGTTCTTAACGGGCGTTCTTTCCATTCCGACCGGTGCCTTTGATAATCGTCAGAACTTCGACTGGCCCGCCATCGGCGACGGCGCAGACTACAACAGCCATGGCGATGATCCACGTAATGCAGTCGGCGATGCACAGCAGCGAGGCGATGGCGGTAACAACGGCGGCGATCCCTACGCGCTTACAATTACCTTCTCAAGCTCGATGGACGCTGCGTTGGACAGGTATGCTGGCGCAATGCTTATCATTACCGCGTCTAATGACGGCCACACAAGTGTTTGGGAGCCGGCAGGTAACGGTGCTGGCTACGGTGGCGCTGGTGCTGTTGGACCTCAATTCAACAGTGGATCTTGGTAGGTCAATAAACTTGTTGACAAAAGTCAAAAACCCCCTTATAATGTAAGAAGTTATAAGGGGGTTTTTATGTCTAATGCAATTCGTAAGATGGAAAGAAAAAAGAAAACAAAAGAAGCAAAAGATCTTAAAAAGAAAATGTCTAAACAAATAATGATGTTTGACAGAATGCCAGAAGAGTGTGTAACTTGTCCACAGCCTTTTGATAAAAAATCAAAAGAGCAGGCGAAGTCATGGCACGTTGTCGTTCGTAGCCCAACCGTATATTTATTTTGTCCCAACTGTACTGATCATTTTGTAAAGCTGATTAATGAGGAGGCCATGAGTGATTAAAGATGTGCCACAAAATTATTTTGCTAAATTTGCAAAAGATGATAATGCGAAACCACATGTTATTAAATTTTATAGCGTTTCATGTCATATTTGTGATGAAATAAAAAAAGATTATGAAAAGTTAGCAAAAGACTTGTCAAATGAGTATAAATTTGTTAAGGTTAATATAGATAAAGAAGAAAAATTATCTGATTTATTTTCACCAGATGGTGTGCCAACAATTGTGGTTTATAAAGACAATAATTTTCATGAAATAGAATATCCTAACGAGGGATATACTTACAAATATCTTAAAGAAGTTTTAACAAAAGAGGAATGAATGAAGGAAGCTCTGGCATTTGATGACGTTTTATTGGCTCCACAGTATTCACAAATAGAAAGTAGAAAAGATGTTGATTTAAATCAGCGCTTAGATTCTAATATTGAATTAAAAATCCCGATTATTTCCAGCCCAATGGACACCATTACTGAGGTAAAAATGGCCTCTACTATGTCTGATATGGGGGGTCTTGGAATTATACACAGGTACAATTCAATTGAGGCCCAAGCGGCCATGGTACATGATGCCGTCATGAAAGGGGCATCTAATGTGGGCGGCGCTATTGGTGTAGTCGGCGACTTTGAAGAACGTGCCAAGGCTTTGTATAATGCCGGTGCCAAAATTATTTGTTTGGATGTCGCACATGGCCACCACATTCTAATGGAACGTGCATTAAAAACATTGAGGGATATTTATGATAAGGACGTTCATTTAATGGCCGGTAACGTCGCAACCTTGGAGGCTTTCAATGATCTGGCTGATTGGGGTGCTGATAGCATTAGATGTGGCATTGGAGGTGGTAGCATATGTACTACAAGAATACAGACGGGACACGGCATTCCGGGGTTTGCAACGATACTTGAGTGCGCCAAATCAGACAGAGATGCAAAAATCATCATTGATGGCGGTCTTAAAAATTCGGGTGATATTGTTAAGGCTCTCGCTGCTGGCTGTGATTTTGTTATGCTGGGATCGCTTTTGGCTGGAACTACTGAGTCTCCTGGGGAAATAATTACATATACAGATGGCAGCAAACGCAAGGCCTATCGGGGAATGGCTAGCAAAAAAGCACAAGAAAATTGGCGAGGTCGTTGTGGATCCCCGGAAGGCATTACCACCACCGTACATTATAAGGGTTCTGTAAAATATGTTTTAAAAGATTTAATTGGCGGAATTAAAAGCGGCTGCTCATACTCTGGGGCATTTAATTTAAAAGAGTTAAGAACAAAAGTTCGATTCCTGCGACAAACAAATGCCGCTCGTTTTGAAAGCAGCCCACATATTTTAGATAGGAATTAAAAATGGCACATAGTAGAAAGCGCGTTGTTATTAATATCGATGAGCACCAACATACTGACTTGGTTGTAAAGCTTCACAATGATGGATTAAAACAAACAAAAATAATTCGCGCATTCCTTGACGGATATTTAAAAGATGATAAACTTATAAGAGAGTTTATTGAGAAATACAAAGAAAAAAATAAAATTTATTCTAAGGCAAAAAGAAAGAAGCAGGAAAAAATGAGAGAAAAATCTGAAAAACTTGAAGAGCTTTTTAA
>TARA_R110001583_G_scaffold8058_2_pt1 | contig 11689 bp, 11 predicted proteins | sample TARA_R110001583 | Tara Oceans TARA_R110001583 (sample SAMEA4398432) | marine metagenome | biome: Polar Biome; feature: [MES] marine water layer (ENVO:01000295) within the mesopelagic zone...; material: water (ENVO:00002006), including particulate matter (ENVO:01000060) such as...... | reverse complement strand
TTCACGAATATCATCGAGCTTTACGATTCCTTCAAAATTATTCTCTTTGTCGATAACTATAAATAGGTTACGTTGTGATTTAGCAATAACTTTCACCAAATCGCCCAATGTTGCATCAGAGTTGATGGTATTAAAATTCTTTTCAATCAATCGAGTTACTCGCATTAGAGAAAGAACGTTTTGATCCTTATCATGCGTCATCAACTCTTTACGACGAGCTAACTGAACTGTATATACTGAATGTGGTTCGAAACTTTTAACTGTTGCATACGATATGGTAGCCGTAATCATCAGTGGAACGAATAGTTGATAACCACCAGATATATCGGCAATAAGGAAAAGACCTGTGAGTGGTGCATGAAGAACACCAGCAATCATTCCTGCCATACCAATCAAAGCAAAATTATTTACATCGATATTTCTAAAACCTAAATAATGTGCAGTCTTTGCAAACAAGACACCAGCATTCACCCCCATAAATAGCGTTGGAGCAAAAATACCACCAACACCACCAGCTCCAAAAGTGATTGAAGCCGCAATTACCTTAAAAAAGATAACTAAAGCTAAAAGAATCAGAAGGACCCAAAAATTCTCACTAAATGAATAGAACAAAGAATTATTAAATAGATATGAATAGTCACCAGATAAACTCGAATTTATAGCTTGATATCCTTCACCATAAAGAGATGGGAAAAAGAAAATTATCATACCTAATGATAATCCCCCAACTAGGAGTTTAATGTACTCTTTCCCTATCTTATCAAACAAGCCATGAATGTACATATACATTTTGGTAAAGTAGGTTGCCAATAAGCCCGTTAAAATTCCCAAAACGATATAATAAGGCAAGTCATTCATTACAAAACCGTCCTTAACGTCAAATGGGTATAAAACATCCATCCCTAAAAAGAAATATGATGTGATAACTGCGGTCGAAGAAGCCAACAAAATAGGAACGAGTGACCACATCGTAAGGTCAACCATAATAACCTCCACGGCAAATACTATAGCTGCAATTGGAGCTTTAAAAATGGCCGCCATCGCTCCTGAACAGGCACAAGCCAATAAAAGAGTTGTTTGTTTATAATTTAAATGAAACAATCGTCCGATATTCGATCCCAAAGCTGCACCTGTTGAAACCGTTGGTCCCTCTAACCCTACTGATCCACCAAAACCAACGGTGAATGCTGATGCCACGATAGAAGAAAACATATTGTGACTATTTATCTGTCCATTCGTTTTGGAAATACTATAGAGAACATTAGGAATACCATGTCTTACCGGTCTTTTAATAACATACTTTATAAAGAGTACGGCTATACTAATACCAATGGCTGGATATACCATATAAAGGAAATTCGCATATTCAAGTTCAGAAGTTCCTTGTAATAAAGAGCTAATAAAATGAACGGAATTCTTAATAACAACAGCTGCTAAACCTGAGGTAATTCCGATAAGAATACCTAGAAATGAAATAAACTGGCGATCGTTTACATGTTTTAATCGCCAAATAAGGAAGCGGGCTAATAATGATTTTTTCTTCACAATATGTTCTGTCTCTAGAAAATTAGTCCTTCAAAAGCCTAAACTTTACCAAAAGATATGAATCAACGTTTGGATAAATCAGGTTTAGGCATAACGCAACCAAGATACAAACAGCTTTATTAAAAAATGGATAGATCTGTTTTAAATAAAAACAAATCTCACTTTATGAAAACTAGGATAATCGACAGAGATATTTTTTTTAATCTAAAATTAATCTAAAGATGAAATTGAAAGGCTATAAAAATAAAAGAGAGGAAGAAAATCATCATAGGTAAATTAGCAAATCACATTCATTCTCAGCCAGATTTATGCCCTGATAACTTTTTATTAAAAAATACTTTCACTAAATTTAAAGAGCTAAGATGATTTTAATCCTTATATCAATTAAACTTATAGCATATGACTAAGACAATCACATTTAATGAACTTAGAAACATCAAGGATCGTTTGCCTGAAGGCAGCATGAGAAAAATCTCGAAAGAACTAGATCTTAATGTAGAGACAGTCCGAAACTATTTTGGAGGCGTTAATTACAGAGAAGGTAAAAGTATCGGTGTTCATGTTGAACAAGGGCCTGATGGCGGTATTGTAGAACTAGATGACACAACTATTCTTGATTGCGCATTTCGTATTCTTGACGAAGCTTAAAATATTTTCTTAACCCAAAATTAAATACCCACTACTCCTCGCTAACCAGCGAGGAGTTCTTTTTGCCATAAATTTTAGTTTTAGCCTATTTCTTAAAATCAACCTCTCTATTAATACCTGTCATGACAATTATTTTATATATTTGTCACGACAAACAAATAAATCATGAATAAAATCGACCTCTCTAAATCTGTAAATCATCACATTGCAATAAGTTCAATCATGATAAAGCGTGTTTTCTTCAAAATCCTAAACGACAACAAACTAGATATCACACCTGAACAATGGAATGTTTTATATTATCTCGACAAATCAAATGGAATGACAATTGGGGAACTTAGCAAAATAACATTCAAAGATTTTGCTAATATGAGTCGGATAAGTCAAAAGCTCGAAAATGCAAGCTTCATTTTAAAAAGAAGAGATGAAATTGACAAGCGAGTATTCAAACTCTTTATTACAGAAAAAGGTCAAGAACTTAACAATCAGCTTCACGAATGTGCATACAAGTCTACTAACATTGCTCTTAATAGTCTAGATGATGAAGCAAGAGAAATGATGATAAAAAATCTCAAGCAAATCATAACTAATACAGGAGAATTCTTAAATAAATAACATGAAGAATCTATCACTAACACAAAAAAAATGGCTTAAGTCCATTCATCTCTTGGTAGCTAGCGTATGGGTTACTACAGGTTTAGTTATGTTTCTTCTTCACTTTATGCGCTCTAGTGTCGAAACTGATGAACAACTGCATTTATTGAATCAGATCATTCATTTTATTGATATGAAAATATTGGTTCCAGCTGCAATGCTTTGTCTAATTACAGGTTGGTTGTATTCACAATTCACAAAATGGGGCTACTTTAAACATGGCTGGATGACATTTAAATGGATTATTACTTTACTCATCATTATACTCGGCACTATATATTCGGGTCCTTGGATTACAGAAATGGTAAGTATATCAGGTGAACATGGATTAACAGCTTTAAGTATTGAAGAGTATCAATGGTACGATAAATCTCAGAACATTATGGGAGTATGTATGACTGTTACACTTATCATTACAATTTTCATATCAGTATTCAAGCCTAAAAAGAAGTAACTAGTCAGATCTTGAAATTACCCTCAATTTGATATCAAATTGAGGATAGTTCTAATAAACTCTTGAAATCAGATCACCTTATTTCTAATCCTAACAGAATTCAAATTTGTTTTATAAATATTTATTTGTAGTTTTACTTTGTAATTCAAAGTACTTTTATGGACAAGCAGAAATATATTGAAGATTTAAAAGATATAAAACAAATGATGAATCGTTCATCAAAGTTTATCTCTTTAAGTGGAATGTCAGGTATAATGGCAGGCATACTAGCAATAATTGGTGCATATTTAGCCTATCAGACAATTTACTCTAATCAAGACTATTTAGTTTATAGACAAGCTACCCTTAATATTGAAAATATATTAACCTTGCTTTTAATTGCTTCTTCAACCTTGATTTTATCAATAGGATCAGGTATCTTTTTCACTACTCGAAAAGCAAGGAAAAACAATCAGAAACTTTGGGATTCTCAAACAAAATCTCTTTTCGTCAATCTATTTATACCATTAGCAACTGGAGGAATACTCTGTTTGATTTTGTTATCGAAAGGCTATATTGGCATCATTGCCCCTCTTACTCTTATGTTTTATGGTTTAGCACTTGTGAATGCTAGTAAGTATACTCTTGATGAAATACGTAGTCTTGGACTTATCGAAATTGCTATAGGTTTATTGGGTATCTACTTTATAGGCTATAGTCTCATTTTTTGGACCATAGGTTTCGGAATATTACATATTGTCTATGGAATAATTATGCATATTAGATACGGATCGTGAAAGAAATACTAAAAGATTTAAATAAAGCATTCGAGAATAAGGTCCGCCTAGGAATTATGTCTGCTCTTCTGGTAAATGATTATCTTGATTTCAATACACTAAAAGACCTTTTAGATGTAACTGATGGGAATCTCGCTAGTCATTTAAAATCGCTTGAGAAAAGTGGTTTTATTAGATTTAGAAAGGAATTCATTGGACGAAAGCCAAACACCAAATATTCTGTATGCGATGAAGGTAAATTGGCTTTCTCAAAACATATAAAAGCTATAGAACGATTACTCAAATAATTTTTTTTCATATTCTACTTTGCGTTTCAGAGTACTTTTATAACAATTAAAAAAAAATGAATAAAGAAACATCTCCTATCGACAGAATTAATAGTTGGCTGAAAAACTCCATTAGCCTTAAACTATTTATTATCACAATTCTAATGTTATTGTTACTCATACCAACTGCTATGATCAAATCAATAATATTCGAACGAGAATCTCTTAGCAATCAGACTATTCTAAAAGTAAGTAATAAATGGGCTGGAAGTCAACAAATAAATGGCCCAATTTTAAGTATTCCTCTTCTCTACGAATACAGAGATGAAGGTAAAACCTATGAGACAAAAAAGTATTTACATATTCTACCAGAAGAATTAAATATTAAGGGCAATATCTCACCTGAGAAATTAAAAAGAGGAATTTACGAAGTTGTTGTATACAAATCGCAACTTGACGTAAGCGGCAAGTTTCTTTTCAATAAAGATGTTGACAAAAACAACTTAAAAGAAATTAAATACGACGAGGCTTTCCTTACAATTGGAATATCTGATTTAAGGGGTATAGAAGATCAGGTGGTTTTAAACTGGGGTAAAAAAAGTCTGCAAGTTGAACCTGGTTCAAAGATTTCGGAACTTATCTATTCAGGTATAACCGTAAAACTACCAAACATTGAAAACAACATAAATAAATCTATTGATTTTTCATTCTCTCTTAACTTACAAGGAAGTCAAAATCTTAATTTTATTCCGTTAGGAAGTATAACCAATGTGAAAATAGAATCCAATTGGGCATTCCCAAGTTTTAGTGGTAATTTTCTACCAGATAATAGAAAAGTTACGGATAAGGGATTTCAAGCTGACTGGAAAGTGTTACAACTTAACAGAAACTTTCCTCAATCGTGGGTAGGAAGTAAGCATACAGATAAGATTAAACAATCTAATTTTGGAGTAGATCTTATTCTCCCTCTTGACGACTATAAAAAGTCGGTAAGATCATCAAAATATGCAGTGATGTGCATTGCACTAACTTTCCTAATATTCTTCCTTGTTGAAATAATAAACGGTCATAAAATCCATCCTTTTCAGTACATATTAGTAGGTTTAGGTTTACTTGTTTTTTATGTACTACTTATATCAATCTCTGAACACTCTAATTTCAACACAGCCTATATTATCTCAAGTGTCTCGATTGTTGGAATGATTAGCCTTTACTCTCTCACAATATTTAAATCGAAGAAGCTAAGCCTACTTCTCCTATCTACATTAACAAGTATTTATGGGTTCCTATTTGTAACGCTTCAATTAGCAGATTATGCTTTATTAATGGGTAGCATCGGTTTAACTCTAATTCTAGCAGCAACCATGTATTTCACCCGAAATATTAATTGGTACGAAATTAATGTTGACTCAAAGTAAACACAAAGCCCCGGTTTGTAATTCAGAATCGGAGCTTACTGTATTTTAATGTCATACTTACTCAATAAACCTGCAACATCGGGAAAGGAGAATTTGGCTTTTTTAATTTCATTAATCTCCGGATCAATGGTATAGTTGGTTGCTGTTCTTAAATCGGCTTTCTCAAGTATCGTATTTTCAAACATGGCTCCACTAAGATCACAATTATCAAAAACCGATGATATCAAATTTGATTCGCTGAAATCGACTTCTTGCAAACTACAATTCTTAAATTGAGTGGACTTCAATTTCAATTTATAAAAAGAAGCTAAATTCAAATTTGATGACTCAAAATAAAGGGATAATAAAAATGGGTTACAGTCATTAAAATTCAAACCGAGCAATTTACAATTACGAAATTTAATGCCTTTTAAAGCCGTATCATTAATTTTTGCCATACTAAAATCACAATCATCGAATTCACATTCCACAAAATCAACATTTGAGAATTGAATCCTTGAGAAATTACAATTGATAAACTGACAATCTTCATACTCGCCTTTATCAAAACCAATTTCTCGAAAGTCAATCTTTTTAAAAACTTGGTTTTCGAAATATTTATCAGTCATATTTTATAATTTTCTTATAGACAATCCAACAATTTATAAATGAGAAACCGAATTTAAGCAAAAAAGAGGCAATTCGTCTAAACGAATTGCCTCTATTATATTTTATCAATCTAAATCTTAGATTGTTTTTTCCTTATCGGTATGAATCTTATTAAAGATTATTGCCAGATTAGCATATAAAGATGTATTCTGAACGACAATATCTTCTGGCACCTTAATTCTTGCAGGTGTAAAATTCCAAATAGCCTTAACACCCCAAGCTGCCATTAAATCGGCAACTGATTGTGCAAATTCTGCAGGCACAGTAATAATTCCAATTATAGCTTTCATTTCTTGAGCTAAATCACGGAATTGATCAATATGGAAAACTTCAATATCATTAATCTTTTTGCCTACTATACTTGGATTCACATCAAAAGCAGCAACAATATCAAGTCCAAAATTCTCCAAACCATCATCATGTAGAAGCGCTGATCCAAGAGATCCTGCTCCCACAAGAAAAGCTTGATCCAATACGGTAAAACCTAAAAAGTCAGAAAGCACTTCAACCATAGCCTTAACCTCATAACCAACACGAGTTTTACCTACAATACTAGTGTAAGATAAATCTTTAGTTACCTGAGTAGGATCAATATTCATATAGTTTGCTATCTGAGTAGAAGAAACAAATTCTTGACCTTTCTTTAATAAGCCTTCAGAGAAAGCTAAGTAAGCTGGCATTCTTCGTAAAGAAGGCTCAGGAACTGCAGATACAACTTTTTTTGAGTTTTGAACCATAGCTATTTCTTTAATACATCTTAGGTTAGAGAATAATTCGATCAGATTTACTATCTGATAAAACATGTGCAAATTCATAAATATGAATACTACAACTAAGTAGAAAATATAAGCTGTAAATGAGACTTACAAAACTTATACAAAAACAAAAATAAGTGAATTTTCATTAAAGAAAAAAATCAACATTAATTTAGTCTCATTACAAATTAAAACTTAACATCAAACTGAGAAACAATTAGACATACACCAAGAGAAATCATCAGATATCTAGACTTTTACATATTAATTCCTTCCAAAGAATATGCTTATCAAAAATAAACCCTTCATGCTATTTATATTCACTTTCAATAACTTACAAGCCTATCTATACAACTTCAGCCACTATGAACGTGCTTCCTCCAACAAAAATTAAATCATCTTTGTCTGCTTTTTTCTTTGAAGCACCTAGAGCCTCTGTAACCGTTTTGAATGTATTTCCTTTCAATTGGAACTTATCAGCTTTCTCTTTCAATATTTCTTCATTTAAAGCTCTAGGAATAGAAGCCTTAGTAAAGTAGTAAGTCGCATTCTTTGGTAACAAGCTAAGTACCTCATCAATATCTTTATCATCCACCATACCGATTACCATATGAAGATGTTTAAAATGAAGTGAGTTAAGTTGTTTTAGAATTTCAGAAACCCCTGCAACATTATGCCCCGTATCGCAAATAATTCTTGGATTGTTTCCTAAACGTTGCCAACGACCTAGAAGTGAAGTTTGATCTACTATCTTAGAAATTCCATCTTTAATAATTTCTTCTGTCAGATTAAATCCTATTTGATTCAGCTGATTCAAAGCCACCAAAGCAGTTCTGATATTTTTCACCTGATAAATCCCTAAAAGATCTGACTTTAAAGAAAGTTTATTTTCAGAATTTATATCTTTAAAAACTAAATGGAGGAAATCCTCCTGCAAATCGGTTTCTAATAACTCAAACTCATCTTCAGCAAATAAAATTGGTGCAGAATGAGATTCGGCTTTATCCATAAAAACCTTTTGAGATTCAGGATGCCTTTCCCCAATAACAACTGGGATATTATTTTTAATGATCCCTGCCTTTTCACCTGCAATAACGGGTATTGAATTCCCCAGTAAACTTGTATGGTCAAAACTGATGTTGGTAATAACAGTTAAAAGAGGGTCAATAATGTTAGTAGAGTCCAATCGTCCTCCTAATCCTACTTCAATTACCGCAACATCAACTTTTTCCTTCGCAAAATGATCGAATGCCAAAGCAACTGTCATTTCAAAAAACGAAGGTGATAATTCTTCAAATTTCGTCTTATGCGAAGCCACGAAATCGACAACAGCATTCTCAGAAATCATCTCGCCATTAATCTTCACTCTTTCACGAAAATCACGTAAGTGCGGAGATGTATATAAGCCAACCTTATAGCCAGCCGACTGCAAAACTGAAGCTAAAGTATGAGATACAGAACCTTTCCCATTTGTCCCAGCTACATGAATACATCTAAAATTCTTGTGAGGATGGTCGAAATAGCCATCTAGAGCCAAAGTTGTATCTAAATTTGCCTTATAAGCAGCCTTCCCTGTTCGTTGAAACATAGGTAACTGATTGAACAAGTAGTTGATAGTTTCCTGATAAGTCATAATTCATCTTTAATTGCTCTGCAAAGCAAAAAAAAAATAACTAAAAAATAAGATCTCAGCTTGATTTTCCTTCCTTTTTTGTTAATTTAATAGTATATAGTTAACAAGATATTTCATTTAAATATCGGTACACTAAACGATTCATTCGTTTCAAAAAATCTTCGTTTGATATGAAACGATTGGTCGATCTACTAACCCTCTAATACCCGCGAATATGACCACAGAGAAAAAGATTTTTGTATTAGACACCAATGTTATTCTTCATGATTTTAATTCAATCTTCAAATTCGATGAGCACGATGTTCTCATCCCTATCACAGTTCTTGAGGAATTGGATAAATTCAAGAAAGGAAATGATTTAATTAATTTTCATGCACGAGAATTCACACGAGAACTAGATAAGCTATCGGGTGATGATCTTTTTAGTGATGGTGTAGCTTTAGGAGATGGACGAGGTCGATTGTTCATTGAAACTGGGAAAGTGTTTTCTGAAAAAATGAAAGTTTCATTCCAAGATAACATTCCTGATCATAGGATACTTGCAATTACCGAATACATTAATAATGAAAACCCAGATAGAACCACAATTCTAGTATCTAAAGACATTAACCTTAGAATGAAAGCTAAATCTTTAGGCATTCCTGCTGAAGATTTTAAAAATGACCAGGTTAAAGACATTGATAATATGATGAGTTTGGGAATACAAACTATTCATGATTTTGCTGATGAAAAAATTGCAGAACTCTATCAAGGAGAAGATGGCTTTGACGAATCTGAATTAAACTTAGATTACGAATTAGCAGGGCATCGTTACTTTATTCTAAAAAACGATAACTCAAGTGCACTTGCACATTTCGATCCATCAGACAAAAAAATTAAGCGTGTAGAAAAACCTAGCGCATATGGTATTTATCCTCGCAATGCAGAACAAACTTTCTCCATTGATGCCTTGCTTGACCCAAGTATCAACTTGGTTGCCTTAACTGGTACTGCAGGTACAGGGAAAACACTCCTAGCACTAGCTTCTGCACTTCAAATTTCAGAACAGTACGATCAAATCTATTTAGCTCGACCAATCATAGCATTAGCAGATAAAGACTTAGGTTATCTTCCTGGTGATGCTAAGGAAAAGATCAGTCCTTACATGCAACCTCTCTTTGATAATTTAGCTGTTATCAAGAAAAAATTCAATGTTCATAGTAAGCAATATCTTTATATCGATGAATTATTAAAAGATGAAAAACTACAAATTACACCATTAGCCTATATTAGAGGTCGTAGTTTATCAAATTCCTTTTTCATTGTTGACGAGGCTCAGAATTTAACGCCGCACGAGATTAAAACAATTATTACCCGTGCAGGTGAAGGAACAAAAATGATTTTTACTGGAGACATTGAGCAAATCGACTCTCCATATTTGGATAAAAAATCAAACGGTCTAGCTTATCTTGCTGATAAAATGAAAGATCAGGATATTTTTGCACACATAAATCTAATAAAAGGAGAACGTAGTTATTTAGCTGAATTGGCGAGTAAACTACTCTAAGAAATTATTATTGGATAAGATGAAAAAATGGGTTAATTTGATTAGGCAAACCGAAACAGTTTAAACGAAGGTTTTAAACTGTTTCTTCAATTTTAAGCCTTATGAAGATTATAAAATTTGCCGCTATTGATATTGGCTCAAATGCAATTCGATTGTTATTCACGAATGTAATCGAGAAAGATGGTGAATCATATTTAAAAAAATCTTCATTAATAAGAGTACCTATTCGATTGGGTTCTGATACGTTTATTAACCAACTTATTTCTCCTAAAAAAGAAGAAAAGATGGTGGATGCCATGATTGCATTCCGCAAATTAATGGATGTTCATGAAGTTCAAGCCTATCGTGCGTGCGCAACCTCAGCAATGAGAGAAGCCAGTAACGGACCTCAACTTATTGAAAGAATCAAAAAAGAAGCAGATATCAAAATAGATGTGATTTCTGGAAAAGAAGAAGCTAACATTATCTTCTCAAACAAATTTACCTCGATCCTCGATCCTAATAAGAATTATCTATATGTAGATGTTGGAGGTGGTAGCACCGAAATAACCCTATTCTCTGGTGGCGTTGCTCATTTTTCATGTTCATTCAATGTTGGAACCATCAAGATCTTGAAAAACTGTGTTCCTCTAAATGAGTTCATTCGCATCAAGGAGTGTTTACATGACATTTGTTCTTCTAAAGATAATATAGAGCTCATCGGTTCGGGTGGTAACATCAACAAACTTTTTAAATATGCTAGTCCTAGGGATGAGCGTAATCTTAGTTACCATGAGTTAAAAGATATTCATTCTTTATTCAGTAGTATGTCGTACGATGATTTGATGATTAATTACGATATGAACCCAGATCGTGCTGACGTTATTATTCCAGCAGCTACAATTTTCCTTAGTATAATGGAATGGGCGAACTCGAGTATTATCCAAATACCAAAGATTGGTGTTTCTGATGGTATAATTCATCAATTATATCAGGAATACTCTGCATCAAAAGTTATGGCATAGTAGATTCTTTTTCTAATTTTGCAACAGATTCATAAACAACGAACTATTTCATCTTTTGAAGTAGTTCTTTTTATTTTGATATTAACTCCAATCAAATGATTTTTAATCAGCTTGATTAGAATGATATCAAGTATTATCAGCAAAGGAGAAAAAATCATGTCACAAGGGAAGAAAGTAGCTTTTTACACATTAGGCTGCAAATTAAATTTTTCAGAAACATCAACTATCGGTCGCACATTTAAAGAAATGAGATTTGAGACGGTTAAACCAACTGAAAAAGCTGACATCTATGTTATAAATACCTGTTCCGTTACCGATCAGGCAGATAAAAAATGTCGTCAG
>TARA_R110001583_G_scaffold42423_2_pt1 | contig 11692 bp, 10 predicted proteins | sample TARA_R110001583 | Tara Oceans TARA_R110001583 (sample SAMEA4398432) | marine metagenome | biome: Polar Biome; feature: [MES] marine water layer (ENVO:01000295) within the mesopelagic zone...; material: water (ENVO:00002006), including particulate matter (ENVO:01000060) such as...... | reverse complement strand
ATGCAATCCATTCCTTCATGATGTTTAAGGGAAGGACTCCAGCGATCTCCCCATAGCTACCAAAGCGAACATGCTTTAGTACTCTTGGGAACCCGCCTATCGGCTCTTGGTTGTTCGTTGCCTTCCATATGGCGAGAAGGAAGACAGGGTTTACATAGCATACCGTCCTTGCAAGAGCGCAAGTGAAGCACACTATGCTGTCGATCTTTTGCTTTATCGCTTCGGTTGGCCCGACACTGTCAACCAATGAAGCGATCTGTAACATATCTCCCGTCTTTGTGTTGTTTGACGGGGACAAGCATCCTGAAGCGACTACTCTTATGTCTGCTTCAGGATCTCTCCATAGCATCATGGAGTTTGTCTTTGGGGCGACATAGGATACAGTCCTTGCCGCCGCCTTCTCCTTTATTTTTTCCAGATTCATATACATTTGCAAGTCCTTATATTAGTGTGAACTATCCCAAATCTATCGCGTGCGATAGCACCGCCGCTACGGTGCGGTGATGAAGATACCCTTCTCCTTCATCTATTTTGAAATGTTTCCCATGGTATTTTTGGGGAGCAGAAGCTCCCCAATCGGAGCTTTCAAACTCCTCTATTAGCTCTTCAATCCTATCTTCAATATCATCTCGCTCACGGGAAGCACTTTCATACATTTCTTCCCAATCGCGATTTTCTTTCATGAGACTTGGTGCGACCAACTGCCACCAAGCCCTCTTCAAAGACCACCCCACCATCTTAGGTGGCCGCTCTCTATACTTTAAATAGAGAGCTAAGGATATTACGCCGCATAGTACTGCGGCATCTATTATAATATCCCCAAATAGGGGATACTTCTCTAATGTTTCCATTAGTAGTTCTCCTTGGAGCTACCAATACCATAGTCATAGTCTCCATGGCTTGGCCTATTAAGATGACTTTCTTCTACCCATCCGAACTGATTAGCAGAACATATTTTGTTCTGCCTATCCGATAGGCATGTTGTAGCAAAGAGTATATCCTTGCTAAGTTCAGGGAGAGATTGCTTCCCCTCCCTTTCCATAGTTATTTTCATAGGCAAAGGGATAAGGATAACCAAATACTCTGCGTTGCCTTCTTCTTCTTTGAACCCATCCCCCTCATCCCTTGTTAGTGAGAGGAAGAACTCCCAACGCTGTTGGATGTCCTTCAATTCTTCTACTATTGCATCCGTCAAACAGTAGTAGGGTCTAAAATCCTTTATTCCCAAGTGAGCAAGGGGGGATAGCTCTGCTTCCCCCATAAGACAGGCTTCCTTGTATTCTGCGGTCTCATGTTCAGGCATTAGCTCTAATGCCTTAGACCGCTTGGCTTCCTCCGCCCCTACCCTTGTACCATCATCAAAAATAAAAGGGTGTGGACTACTAAAGTTTAATAGCCTTACACCCTTATTACTTTCCAATGGCGTAAAGCCATAGAAAAGACTAACTTCCTTTTCTGTTAACATTATAATCCCTTTCTATTTAATTGGAACCGGTACCGGTCTTGATCCAATATTATGTAAACTACAAAACATAAAAAGAAGTATCGGCTAATATTGGCCGATACTTCTTTTTAGTAGAGCTATGTCTTAAATGTTACTTGTTGAATTTAAGACATAACAGATTATATATATGCTCTTGAACTTCCAAAGAAGCCTCGAGTACCAACCGCTCAAGATCTTGAGTAGTATCTTGAGTAGTATCTTGAGTAGTATCTGTATCGGTACTGTCATCGCTAATACTTAAATCTTCATTGCTAATACTATCTTTTGGCTTGTTCCTTTCTTCTTTTATATCCTTAAGAATATCATCAAAAGGATTGTTTTCATTATATTCTTTTATTAACCGCCTCAATTCCTTTGTTGTGATACTTGAATCAGCATCGCCATAGAGTAAAGAGTAGTTCCACCAATCCATAAAAGCCTTGGCGTGAACACTTGCGGTCAGCTCTAACAACAAGCTTCCGCCCAACTTACTATCTTCAACTTGTTCTAATGTGAACAAGTTAGAAAGTTTCCTAATTTTTATTAACTCCCTAACTGAAAAGCCTGACAAATTGCCGAGTTTTTCCGAGACTCTTTTCAGAATATACCGTGTACCCTTCTCAGTGAAAGGTACACTATTGATAGAGAGGTGTGTGTTAATCAACAACGATAATCCGTACTTACTACGGATATCATTTTTCCCGTTTATCTTTGCACCATTAACTATAGCGTCTATACACGCTATAGCCTTATCACTTGGGTCTTTGTCATTATCCAGTACAGCATCAATGGCCGTATTAGATATCTGAACGTCATAATAAGATGGATTGTTTAACAATCCATCAATCACTACCGTTGCTTCCGTTGCTTCCGTTGCTTCCGTTACTACCAATGGCAAGTTTGCCATATCCGTTGCTCCTTTTATGATTGGAACCGGTACAGGTTCCAATCGGGTGAACTGCTGATATACTATATATATTATAGTGTATCATTAAACTTCCGTTTATATGTGAATCAATGAAAAAAATTAAAACTACTGGGAGCTATATTATATGCTTGCAATAAATACGCAAGTAGTAGAATTTAAAATATTATAAGTAGGTTGACGTATGCCTATTGTAAACAATAACTTATAATGGTATAATTTTTTTTTATGGTATCTTTTAAAATAGGGATTACAGCAATCTACTAAGGGATAAAACATACACTATGCTGTGTATATATCAGGCTTATTTATGTGATTTTTCCCCCAAAATACACTCTATAGTGTAGTATACGCTTCATAGTGTAATGTACACCGTAGAGTGTACATGGTATTACTTGGTATCACTTAGTATCTGACGGCTTATGTGGACATGTGTCACTATATTATATAGTATAACAATGTAAGGTATTGTATTATATAGTATTAAGTAGTGTAATACTTAGTAATAGTACTTGATACTACTTGGTATGTCGTAGAACTAAATGGCACGTTCCGGTAGCACGCCTTCTCTTTATATATTTGACCCTTATACTTCGCTAAGCAAATTATACCAAAACACTTTTTACTGTTTACACATTGTTTAACTGCATAAGAGGCATACCTTTATAGACATTCGTAAAGCGCAGTATGGATATGCGTTCTTCGGAGTCTTTGTCGTATACGTAGGCTACCTTCTTATCGTTACATACAAGGAAGTGGCTCATATCTTCCCATGGTCTTAGCACTTCTACGAGATGTTTATAGTGCCTTATGCATCGATCATGGAGTATGGTTATGGTATTGGGGTCTTTTGCGAGGGCTACTGTGGGGTATGCTTCATTGGTCATGAGGACGGGTGTCCATTGTTGATCATCACAGAAGGCTTTTACTGCTTCTATGACACCAAAGTTCATCTGTTTTGCGCCTATATGATTAGTATAGTCATGGCAAAGCAGTATCCCATTGGGTTTTATGAACTTAAGGGCATGATGTAGGTTTCTTGTTACGGCTTTAAAGGAGTGATTAGCATCGATATACATCCAATCACAAAGGGGTATATCATCTTCTGTAATTTCCTCAAAGCATTTTCTATGTATTTTTACTTTTCGATCTTCTTTAAAGCGTTCTTTTACGTTTTGGTAGAATACTTCATGTTCTTCATCGGAGGTATTTGCTATATCGGCTTGATATTCGGCATCTTTTATGTAGGCCCATGGATCTACGAGATGCAGTTGTTCTGGGTTGGATATTCTTAGTATGGGTTCGGCCCAATTTCCTTGTTGTACTCCTATCTCTGCTATTACTCCATGTACAGGTAGTACGTCTAACAGGTCTATCCTATGCCGTGGGATGATAAGCATTTACTTCTCCTTTAGTAAGGCTATGTATGACAACAAAAAGCTTTAGGAGCTTTTTGTCTGATACAGCAAGGCTATAGGTATAGCGCATCTATGTGGTAAAGATTCTTTACCACTATCATAGACCTACTCTTGAGTATTGGCTGGATACGCGCTAGTGCCTCTTCATGATACCCACGTATGACTTCATCCAGCCCCCCAATTTCGTGGAGGCGGTACCAGCGTACTCCTCAGCCGCTGGATCATCCTAGTCCCTTGTCGCATCCCTGCCGACCCTCTTCCTCAAGCTTTATGGCAAAACTGCCAATGGATTTGATGCTTCATATGTTTGCATTGTAAACAACAATACGTATATTACTAATATACAATTATTGACTACATTAGCAAGGAGTAATATACTATATGGATCTTTTTACTGAAAATTGGGAGTATTTCTTGGCTGCTTTTTATGCTATAGAGAAGATTGTTAAGCTAACGCCAACCAAGTATGATGACATTGTCGTTGATATGATTGGGCGTTTTGTCTTTCGTAAGCCTAAATGATAATAGGAAATCCATTAAGGAGGATAGAACCAATGCCTAAAGTAGGTAAGAAAAGCTACCCTTATACGCCTGCCGGTAAAGCAGCCGCAAAAGAGGCGATAAAAGCCAAGGCTATAAAGAAGAAGAAGAAAAAGCCAGCTCGTAAATCCCCTACTAAGGGATATCGAGTGGCCTGATTATGACAAGAGCAGCGCGTAGTCCAGAGCAGATTGATGCAGACCGCTTTCAAATCGCTCAATTGTATCTACAGCGTAAGCCTCCTAAAGCCATAGCAGATGAGTTGGGCTATGAATATGGGGTTGTTGTTCGTGATATTGCGGCTCTTCGCAAGCAGTTCAGAGAAGAATCTCTTGCGATGGTTACACAGCGCAAGAACGAAGAGCTTATGCGATTAGATATGATGGAACGCAAAGCGTGGATAAGTTTGGAGGAGTCCAAGGAGCGCAGAAAGATTCGCACTGATGACCAAGGGCGCGAGTCTATTACTGTGGAAGAGTCAGAAGGTGATCCTCGTTGGCTGGGCGTTGCCCAGTGGTGTACTGAACAGCGAGCTAAGATCTTGGGCTTATATGCTCCCAAGGAGCAGGTTCTACAACATAATCATAGCACCTCAGACGCTGCCGAGCTTAGTGAAGCTCAGCTAGTTGACATAATAAGCAAGAAGAATAAAGAGATGGCAGTAGATGCCGAGTTCAAAGAGGAAAAGCCCGTAGAGATAGAAGAGCATGTAAATGAATGAGTTAGATGTAGATAAGGCAGCGGAAGAATTACTCATGCGCCGTAGGGCGCGAGAGTCCTTGCTTGATTTTACTAAATACACTTTTCCTGAGTTTGATTTAGGACCGCATCATACTTTTCTATGTAACATCTTAGATCAAGTTGAAAAAGGCGAAGTGCGTAGGCTCATTGTTACTATGCCTCCTCGCTGTTCTAAATCCGAGCTAATATCTCGTAGATTCCCTCCTTATTACTTAGGTAGAAATCCTGACCATAGCGTGATAACAGCGACATACGGACAGGATCTGTCCGATGAGCTGGGGTCTGATGTGTTGGAAATCGTTAAATCTCAACGCTTTAAGATGGTCTTTGATGAGATTGGACTATCGAAAACATCTGCTGCTTCTGATTTTTGGAAAATAGAAAACCACAGGGGACGCTATATTGCGTCCTCTGTGGGGACATCTATCAATGGCAGAGGGGCTCATGTCTTTATCATCGATGATCCCTTTAAAGATCGTGATGATGCAGACTCCTTAAATAGGAGGGAGAGAGTTTGGCGATGGTATCGTGCCGTAGTAAGAACTCGACTCATGCCTCGCGCTTCCATAATACTACTTACGACAAGGTGGCATGATGATGACTTGGTGGGTAGGTTACTGGAAGACTCAACAGATGACTGGATGTATATAAACTTAGCATCTGAGGCACAAGAAAATGACCCATTGGGTCGAAAGGTTGGGGAAGTTCTTTGGCCTCAGTGGTGGGATAAGGAGTGGTTAACAGAGCAGCGACAGGCAATCGGTGAAAGAGAGTATGCATCTTTATATTTAGGGAAGCCAATAAGGGACCAGGGTGATTACTTCCATGCTAAGTGGTTTGAAGACAATATGTATGACGAACTCCCTTCTGATGGCTTACGTTTCTATGGGGCCAGTGATTACGGTACAAGTCGCGATGGTGATCCTACAGTTCATGCTGTGTTTGCCGTTGATGAAGTAGGGTGTATCTATTGGGTGGATCGATGGAGTGAGCGAGTAAAGCCTGATGAGTGGATAGAGACACTCTTAGTTTTAATACAGAAATATAACCCCTCAGCATGGGCTGAGGAGCGTGGGCAGATTCTAAAAAGCGTTGGTCCCTTTTTAGAAAGAAGATTCAAAGAAACCCATACCTATGTTCGCAGAGAGCAGTTCTCTTCCCATAAAGGCAAAGAGGTTCGTGCAAGATCTGCACAGGGTATGGCTCAAATAGGAATGATAAGGCTCCCCAAGAGGGAAGAGTGGGTCGGCCCTGTTCTCCATAACCTAACGCGCTTTCCTTCTGGCAAAGATGATCATGATGTAGATGTCTTATCTTTATTGTGTCGGATGTTAGGAGATATGCGCGGTCGTGCAAAGCGCGAAGAAAAACCAAGAGGAATACATCGTGCAGGATATACATTCAAAGACTATGTTCATAGATCAGGTTCTCGACGCAGAGGAAGAAGATTCCAAACAGAAAGCATTGTCATCGGAGATCATTATGCCCCTACCGAAGAGCGCACCAATGCCGAAGAGGGGCATTCAGAGCCAGATCAGCCCATGGTTGTTACAGGAGGAGGCTTTGAAGGCGAAGACCAATAAGGAATTGGCAAAAAGCCTAAACATAACTCGTCAGTGGCTACATAAGTTATTGAATAAATACAAGATACGAAGTCCTGCGATTAGAACAAGAATAGAAAAGTTAGAAAAAGATGTGAAATAGCAAAACACTAAAAAGTGTTTACGTTAAGTCATTAAAATTCAACGGTTTGCATATTGTATATAATAGTTATATATTCATTGCGTGGCAGTTTGCTGTCATGTTTTTCCTCTTGGTTGAGCAGATGCTGGTAGGAAGCCATTGTTTTGCCTCCTTCTTTTCAATGTGTTTCCTCCAGTATCTGTAACCAAGAGAAGCCTTATTACAAGAGGGACATATGTCTTATCCTCGCAGTGCTGAAGATCGATTAGAATACTGGAAGCGCATAATAACTCATGCCGAACGATATTATGAGCCCTATTTCGATGCGTGTAAAGTATTAAAAGAGCAATATGAGATGTCTCCATCTTCTTTGAGAGAGAATCTCTTAGAAGAATACAGTGAAGATCCCGGCTTTCGCGTAAAAGCAAATATTGTATTTGCTTGGATTGAGCAGATGATTGCTAATCAAGCATCAAGAGATCCCGAAGTAGTTGCTACGGCAACCAACATGCTGGGCGTTGGAGCTGAAAAATCTGTTGGTCCTATATTAAACTACTTTTATCGAGAGACTGAACAATTAGAACAAGACAAAAGAGTCTTGCTTGATGGGTATTTATCTATATGGGGTGTGTGGAAGTTGGGATACGCTGTTGATTATGACAGCTTAATAGAGCGAGAAGTATCTTTTCGTATGAATCAAGGCGAAATGCTCTTTGATTCTCCTGAATCGGACTTTAATCACTTAGTAACGACAGGTCTTCCTACGGTTGTTGATGTCTCACAAGACCAAGAACGGTTTATCGAGTTCCACACCATGGGACTTCAAGATCCCATGGTTGAAGCGGATAGCCCAGGGTATTTAGCTGTTCAAGATAATATCGCTGAACGCAAGCGAATGCTAGATCGTGGAAGTCCCGATGATAATACTTCAGTAAAATGGGAGGGGCCATGGGCCTTGCGGTGGAAGCCAAGTGATTTCCTTATCGATCCTGAAGCACAAGATGCTTTAAGAGATGCGGGATGGATTGCTTTTCGCTTTAGGCGCAGGTTGGATGACGTGAAATACGATCCAATGCTTAAAAACGCTTCAAGCCTTGAGCCTACAAGCCGATTAAATGGGGCATCAGATATATCCGATGGAGAATCTGATCCTTTTGAGATGGTTGAAGGGTGGGAGATTTGGGCAAGGCAGTTCCCCATAGGAAATGGGCGCAGACGGAACTTGCGCATGGTTATAGTTGATAGTCATGACAAATTTCTACTAGATGAGCAAGAATGGCCTTATGATCGACTAGAAGACTACCCTGCTGAGGTAATGTCTTTTACTCGTGGCATAGATACGTGGTTTAACAAGCCTACGCTCATTATGTCGGGTGGAGACAGTCAGCAATCCTTAATGAATGAGATTTTAGATGGTGTTCTTTCTGTAGTGCGTAAACAGAAGAACATTTTTCTCTACGATCCAGAGCTTTTTGATGATACAGAGGTAGAAGAACTGTTGACAATGCCTGATATGTCAGCATTGCCGGTCCCTGGACTGAGCAAGGCAGCAGGTGGGGCTATTCAACCTATTCAATTCGGACAAGTTCAGTCAGATAAAAATGCACTACTTAATACTATCCAAGTCTTATTCGATAGAGCGGCAGGATCTCCTCAGCCCTTGTCCAGTATTAACCCAGAATCAGCAACAGAAGCGGATATTGTAGACAGATCGGCCTCATCGCGTGAAAATGAGCGCACCTCTTCCTTTAATAGGGCAATATTACGTAAAGTTCGTAAGTGGTGGCAACTTATAACGGAGTTTTATGATCCTGCCGATGAAAAAATATATCTTATCAACCCTTCAGGGGTTGAAATGGCTGATCGCTTTGCGACAATCTCTGAGCAAATGGCTAAGGGAGAATACTTTTTTCGTATAGATATGTCTTCACATCAAGACAACAAGGTGCTGGAGCGAAGACAGGGCTTAGATTTGTTAAATCTTGTCTCTGGTCTTGTTCCCTTGTTTCAAGAAATCTATGGACAACCACCTAATATTGCCGCAATACTAGAACGTGTCATGCGTAGGGGTTTTGACTGGGAAGACGTGCAAGAAGTATTGCCTTTTATAGGACAGGAAGCCAAACAGCCTGAGCCGCCGCCGAATCCAGCAGATGCGTTGATGGCACAATTAGGACAGGCACCTCCAGAAGGGCAGGCACCTCCAGGGGCTCCAGTTTCTCCTGAAGCAGAAATATTAAATCAAGCGGTTGCCGCTGGTAAACAGCAGGGACCAATGCAGGGAGGAGCATTTAATGCAGCTCCCCCTTCAGTTTCTAATCAACAAGCAGCGAATATTAGACCAATGAATAATCAAGGGCTATAGGGGATGTCCAACTCAGATGTCCCAAATCAAGAGCCTCAAAGAAACGATTGGAATCAGGAAGATCTTGGGAAACGCCATAACAACCAAGGAGATAAAGGATTGGGATTTTATGGCAAAATACCTCTTGACAGTGAAAAGTTTGACTATGCTACGGAATATTCTATTGGAGTATTACCGGAAGAATTGGACCTTACTTCTAAGGACTTGAAAGTTATTCGTAAGCACTTTGAGTGGGATGAGGGAGCATCAACTATAGAAATCCCTTCTTTTGTACCAGGGCTTTCGTCAAAGGAGTTTACTCTTTTAAAGGATCAAGCATCGAACAATATGGACGAAGAAGAGATACCAGATTCGATTATGGAAAAAATAAAAAAACATGCTAAAAATCGACTAATAAAAGGGAAAAGTCCTTTTTGGGAAGAGGGAGAAAAACAACACTCTCCTCCTGTTGATCAAGCTAGCAAATAATCAAGGACTATAGGGATGGCACAAGGTCAACTGCGACGAAACAAGCAGGGATTCTTCGAGGACGAAGATGAACGATTAAAGAGGGAAAGGGAAAAACTCCTTGCAAAAAGGAGCAACTCAGATGTCCCGAATCAAGAACCCCAGAGGAATGATTGGAATCAGAGGCCAGCAGCTAAAGAACCCGTAATAGAAGGGCCAGCAGTTCAAGAAGCAAGAGTGGATAAAACAAAAAGATCGCCCTCTTTGGCATTGCCAGAAGAAGAAGGGGACGATAAGAGTGTTGCGGGGCTCGTTAAAAACTTAGATGAAGATATGGAGGAAGCCCTGAAGCCAGAGGCTATAATAGAATATACGAAAGGTGAATTTAGTGATTATCTAGAATTAGGAAAAGCACTCTTGTCATTACCAGATGATATGGTTAAATCTGTTTTTATTCCAAGATTAAGAAAAAGAAATAAAAAAGAGCTTGATGAGATACTATCTTCTCTTTCAGAGCTATGGAACAAAGAATCGGAAAAAGTAGAAAAGGAAGGGGCAACGGCCTACACAGATGAAAAGCTGAATAGGGCTGCTGATTATGCATATGAAAACCCCTTAGCGTCAATAGGTCTTGTGGCTTCCCTTTTAAATCCTACACGTACAGCAAAAAACATTAAGAATATTGGGAAAAGGTCTATAAATTTAGCGAAAAAGGTGGGAACGGAAGGGGCTAAAGAAGTTGGGAAAGAGGCGGCTGAGGCTGTGGGTAATTTAGCTATGACTCCTTTATCAAAACTTCTTGCTGATATAGCTCCTCATGTGTCGGTTCATATTCCAGATTTCTATAAAAAGCAGAAGAAGGTAAAAGATTCTTCTGGGAAGGTTGTAATAGACTCCAAAACAAAAAAACCAAAAATGAAAGAAGTGGAGGTTAAAGGTGTGCTCGACAAGGGTTTAGCCTATGCTGGAGCAGTGGCGGAGGCAGTGCCTGATTATGGTAAAAACACAGCTAAGAATTTTCTTTTCCCTAGGCACCACCGAGCCAAGGGGGATGGGGGTGTTGTGACCGATCGCGTCACAAGAGCAGAAAAGGCGATCGACGAAGGGGCAACTCTCCCAGAGGCCGAGAGAAAAAAGATTCAGCCCAACAACGTGAAGATCGCAAATTCCGAGATAACGCAAAATCTTTACCTTAAAGGGCAATCGGGGGGGGATTTTGCCGAGGAAGAATTAAAATTCTTGGGGCATACTCATATGATGCCAGAATCAGGAAAACCGTTTTACGAATTTAACAAAAATGATCTTGATAATAGTTATCAACAGTCGTTTAATATTCCGACAACAACCAAAGATCGTAAAGGAAAGATAGGCGAAGCAAAAGAGCTTCTTACACCTGAAGTATCAAGTGAATTACATGATATTATAGCAGACCGGTGGGATGTCAACAGAAAGAGTGGATCATGGAACATGGCCGTTTATGACCCTAATTTAACGCAGCAGGCCCAAATGGGAAATGAAATAGATACCTTTAAAGCGACCTCTAAAACGATAGGGGATCCTGAGAATAGACTTGTTAGAGCTATCTTAGAAAATAGAGCAGCAGGCAAGGGAGAGCTGACATCAAAAGAGATGATGGATGCTCTTAAAGAATACAATATTCCAAGTATCGAGGGAAAGAATGGGATCTATATTAACTTTTCGGGATCAGGAGGAAATCCACTATCGGGTGGGGCTAATTTTGTTACAGGGGGAACAAATAAAACCCTCTACGTAACAGGGGAGGGAAAGAGTTTCGGTGTTATATCTGACGTACACGATGCTTTGGGAGGCGTTAAAACTCATAACACCAACCATATGACAATAACGACTCCTATATACCAGCAATTCAAATTTGGGAAAGAGGGCAAAGCAGCTGTTCTCACGAAATATCCTGGAAACCCAGAAAAGCAAATAGAAAAGTTTATACGTGATAAAAAGTTTACAAACACTGATTCTAAGGGGAACGAGATATCATCTTTTAATCCTATGGACAGCATAGAGTTTAATTACAAAAATAAACCTAAGCGCAATACTAATGTTAATCTTAACCG
>TARA_R110001583_G_scaffold195176_2_pt1 | contig 11692 bp, 16 predicted proteins | sample TARA_R110001583 | Tara Oceans TARA_R110001583 (sample SAMEA4398432) | marine metagenome | biome: Polar Biome; feature: [MES] marine water layer (ENVO:01000295) within the mesopelagic zone...; material: water (ENVO:00002006), including particulate matter (ENVO:01000060) such... | reverse complement strand
CTGGTGAATGTTCTACCATATAACTTTCTTATCCACACAATCTATATTGTTTAACTTCATTCATTAATTCCAGAACAATTCTGTCCTGTTGTTTTTGTTTTTTTAATTTCCACATCAGTTTTTCTTTTCTACCTGTTGGTTGGTTTGGATGATAACATCTTTTTACTAATCTCATTACAGAACTCCCTCCTCTACTTTTTGATACCACAACTCTCTACCAGCTGATGGTTTTAAATCTTTCAGAAGTGGTAATTCATAATGTTGTCTTCCCTCATTCACTACTTGAAGAGTATTGAACCCCACTCTGGTTAAATCTTTTTTAGTTATTTTTTCACCTTTCCAATTCAGTCCATTATGTCCTTCTGGTAAATCAACTTCCCATATATAATGCCCACAATCCAGACACTCCTCAAAATGTTTAGAGAACTCTTTACTCTCTACACAATTTTTACTACCACAAATACAACACTCTATTTGTTTATTCCATCTTGTATCTATTTTCATTTATGCAACCTCCAATAATTCATAACCTTTAAAAATTCTCAATCCTTCATTCAGGACATCATAGTATGGATTGAATTTCTTAACCACATTCTCAACCTTCGTAATCATCTGGTGACTACTTCCTGTAACGATTAGTTTAGTTCCTTTAAATGGTTCAAGAACAAACTCCTCAACCTTTGTTTCAATCTCTGGATAACTAAAATCATTAATATTGATTTCAAACTTTTCCTTACTTAAATCGTGGTGCTTCACATAACTATTACTATTTATTTTACTTAAACATCTATCTTGTCTTTTCATCGTTTTTCTCCTTAATTGTTTTATCATTTATCATACCCTTTAATATACGGGTAGTTATATGTCTATTCGGTTTTAGTGGTAGTTTTTACCATATAACTATGATTATATTTGGAGTATGAAAAAGTCCAGAAGAAGAATATTCATTAAGGATGAGTTATACAGGAACTTAACTCCTGAACAAAAAAAACGAGTAGATAGTTATCGTGGAGTTCTGGGTGCTTTGGTAAAAAAAGAAAAAGAAATTACCAGACACCAGGACAAGATTGGTATTCTGAAAGAAGAGATTGATGAACTTGGTGAGAAACTATCTGATAAGAATATTGATATTGATAATTTAAGGGATGACTTTGAGTTTAGTGTTTCAATAGTAAGAACTAATCCCAAAGGATTTGAATATTATAATGTGGTTGTTTCCAGGAGAACCAAAACACCAAAGAATATATATTTAGGTTCTGATAAGAAGATTAAAAAACATCTTCTGGAATATTACAAGAAGGATGAAACTCGTTTAAAGAAGATTAACAAAGATTGGTTAGCAGTATTAGGACACGATTTGAAGGTTGGTATTAAGTATGATTTCATATATGATTTGATGTTCAAATTAGATTACAATTTTGAAACTACTACAATTAACCTGGACACTCTTTATCCACTACATAATGATAATGTGATAAAGTGATAATATCATAATATCAGTATATCAGATTAGTATATAAAAAAATCCCCACTCAAAAAATTCTCAACGAAATCTATATCAACCAGGCGACATTTTACCTTTGATTGGTTTTGAGTAATTACCTTTTCAAGTGCTAATTTTATCAACATTACAATTCAGTAATAGGAATAAGTCCTCAATAACCTGGTTAGATAATTGTTCAGATTTTCTGTCTATTTCTTGTCTCTTGAAATCCATAGTCACTTCATCACCTTTAACTACATCAGGTATCTTTTTAGTTTCATTATCTTTGTAATACTTGATTAACAATTGTCTGAACCCACCAATATAAGAATGCAGATTTTCATCATCCATCTGTGAAATAACATAACAATAGAAACTTCTCTGAATACTATGACTATTACTATCCAGGTATTCTTCTAATGAAGTATCTGGTTTCTTCCACTTCATACTTTCTAATTCTTTTTCAATCATCTCCCAATCTGTATCTGATAGCCTTTCATCTTCATCATCAAAACCATCATATTCATTTTCAGGTTCGTCCTGAAATGGATTGTCTGGGAAATCCATTTTTAGTTTTTTAGGTTTATCTTCTTCCTTCAACATTTTATATTTTCTTTTAATGTAATCCCACTCCCAATCGTATTTAAGTAAATCATATCTCTCATTATCTGAAATCCATTTAAGTCCGATTTCTCTCCATGCAGAACAACCACCATTCTTCCTACGATTTTGTAGTGACTTCATTACATCTTCTACTCTTAATTCCATTTATCAAAGTCCTTATACTTATCTTTCAGTTCATCCCTTATTTCATCTGTGAATGCTTCTTCCAGAACCTTTCTTGTTTCATCTAAATTGACTTCTCTTTTAATCATCATTAGGTTAATCTTGGTTTGTTCTAAATCAGAAATCTGTTTATTGATATTCTTAATCCGATAATCTAAACTCTTAATCTTATCTTCTGTTTTAGTCATTTTGTAATTCCTCCATCTGTTTTATATAAATATCACAGGGAATAATTACCTGTTAATTCCTGGACTTCCAGAAAATATTTGTTTTTTATAGCGTGTGTGTCTCCTCTATAAAATAGTAGTATATAGATTAGGGATACCAGGTATAGCCCCTCATAATATATCAGTTTATCACTTTATCAGTTATTGAATTGATAGATAATTGTATATAATGTATCAGAACACCCTTAATGTATAAACATTATTTAATAGGTTTCTCCTCTGATAAATCAATCTAATGTTGAGAGTAAGTTGAGTTATATGGTAGTTTCAGAAATACCTGTTGTTAGAGATTTGAACTAACTAATTATAAATGATAATGCTATTAATTATAATATTAATAATATTATTTCAGGGAAATCATTTAATTACATTTGATTGAATGAAATGAAATCAAATGTTTATCTTCACTTAATGATTAAGTGATAATCTGATACATTAATATTCGTAACCTACTTCACCTTCACCCCTTGTAGTGTTTATAGAATGTGTTTCTCTACTAATAATCTTACCAGTCCTTGTATCCATAATAGTTTCAAACACTAAATCATCGTGTGTGTGTTTGTTCTTACCCATAGTTGTGCATAATTGAAATGTTCCTACTTCTTCCATATATACTCCTTTGTAATTGATTACTTCTTTTTTAACTAATCTTAATACCTTGAGACATCAGGTAACTATTAACTTCATCCTCTTTCATATCTTTATACCAGAGAACATCTTTTGATAATCTACCTTCCTTGTAAAGTTTAGTAAATCTCCTGGTAGCCTTTTCCTTCCACCAATTCAAGAACCATTCATCTGATTTAAATTTATCCTTCAGGACTAAATCTTTCTCTTTAATCTTATCAGTTAAGAACTCTTTTGTATTTTCATAAAATGAACTGAAATAGACACCTCGTTGATATTCATTCTTATAGTCACCTGGTTTAATACCAAGTATTTTGAATATCAAATTCAGAACATTCTGTTTTGGTGATGATTTAGAAATAGCTTCTTTATAATAGTCTGGATAATTCAGTTTTACAAAGTCCTTCCAATAATCATAAATCTCTTTGTCTGGTTTAATTAGTATCTCACCTCTACTATGTCCAAGTTTCTTCCATAATGGAATTGAATTATACATAGAGTAATCACCATATAATGATGTAGTAGTATTACCTACCAGAGTATCTCCATACTTATCTTTCCAACAATCTCTCACACGTTTTCCTGTTGAAATACAAGCTAATAACTTTCCACCTAATAGATTATAACCAAATGGTTGAACAGGAACAATTGAACTCACTACTGATGTATGATTTAATTTATGTTTATCGTATTTATGTAAATCACTCCAACCAATAAAATCATCTCTAACTCCAAGTGTAGTAAAATCAGAACCACAACTAATTACTCCCAAAACTCTTTGGTGATGTTTATCTACCACTTTAAATCTTAATAGCCTTCCAGGATTTGGGTTCCATTCCAGAGTATGAATATATGTTCTTATTATATTCCATTCTTCAAGTGGGGATGTATGTAAAGATGGATTATGTGAAGGTCGTTCATCATGTCCTCCCATATAAACTAATTCAAAATCAAACCTTTCAATATCTTGAATTACTTCTTTATAATAAGTTTCACAACCTCTTAAACCTGTAACCTCATTAGGTTTCTCTTTCAGATTTTCACCAGACATAGGTTTTTTTCCTAATGTAGATAAATCTCTGAAACACGAACCTTCTTCATAAGTATCAAACTTACTTCTTTTGATTTCTTTTAACTTCTTATACACCACTTCTTGTTTGGCTGGTAGAGTTTTAAGGAACTCTAAATTATCAATTAATTCATCCCTTTTGTCGTCAATCATAGGGACAATATTGTCCTTATGTTGTGATAACATTTTATTCAATTCTAATGAGTATGGATAGGTAGTTAATATAGTTTTCAGAACTTCATCCATAGGTGGATTTTCTTTATTCAACAGGTTACGAAACAGGACACCAAAGTTTCCTTTAGTAGATTGTTTTGACTTCATATGTTTATCACGAACCTTCTGGTATGCTTGATTAATTGAGAGTTCTTTACTATCAATCTGTTTCAATAACTCTGGTTCATAATTACTAATGGATTTAATCTTTTTCAGATTAGTAGTTCCTACTCCAACACTTTTAGAAACTTCTACCAGAGTAGTCATTCTACCCTTACCTTCTCTATCAGTTCTCTTCCCTCTACCAATAATCTTCTTATACTCTTTCTCCAACATTCTACTTTCATTTAAAATGTCCTGGACTGATTTAGTTCTACTACGATTAAATTCTATCAGAGCTATTACATCATTTTCAAAATCTCTAACATCACAATCAATCTCTTCAAGTCCTAATTGTTTGTGTGCATAATATCTTCTATGTCCTGAAACAATTTGGTTATTCTTATTAATAACAATCTTCTCTAATTGTCCATTATCTTTAATACTCTGGACTAAATCAGATAAGTCAGTAGATGAGTATATATCATCATTAATTGGATTTGGTTTTATATCTTTTAATTTAATCTTCAATTACTTTTTCCATAAACTTTTGAATACAGGTTTGTTCTAATTCTTTCCTGGACTTGTCCTCATCCATCTTACCAATTAGAAATCTATATGATTTCTTTTTATCTGATTGAGGACTGATAAAGTGATAAACTTGTCCATATATATACTTCTTATCTCTTCCTTGATTATACAGAATTTGTGGTTTAATCGCTAACGATTTATCAAAGAAATCTATCTCTTTCTGAAGTGTATTTATTTCAGCTTCAATAGATTGTAATTCGGATTGTTTCCTGGTTAAAAGATTGTGTTTCTTCTTATAGGACTTCTTTAGTTTATCTAACTTTAATTGTATTGAATTGTTCTTCATAATGTATCACTAATTTACACATCAGCGAATAGTAATACATTATTTTTCTTTTTGAAATTAATCCCATTCTAATTCTACATCATCTAAATCAGGAGGATGAATAATATCTTTTCTATCCAGGTTTCGTTTAATCTTCATATAGTTACTCCAAACTTTTCTATTATTAAACTCACCCACCTTACCTCTTGTAGGTGCATAACCTAATCTATTTAGTTCGTCTGATATTTGTTGGAAATTCATTCCTTCATCTTTCAATTCACAGATTTTCTTAAATAGAGACATCTGTTTTTCAGATAGTTTAGGAATGTTTAATTTGGAACTTTCTATTGTAATCGTATAGGAGAGATATGGTTTTTTCTGTGGTTCATTTAACCCACACACAAAACCTATTCCACTGTAACCGAGTAGGTTTTGTGTGTGGGTTCTTGATGTTTCATCTCTAATTAATCTTTTTTTTTCGGTCTATTAGAGACCCAGTTAAATTGTTTCGTAATTTCATAAGAACCTTCCTTAATCTTGTAACCTTTTGATTTATCTCTCTTGTTATTCCACACTAATTTATCATTAAATAATGGTAGTTTCAATCTTAACTTTATAATAAAGGTATTTGTATCTTTTTGATGATTGATAAAAACCTTATCAATAAATTCTTTCAGGATTTCAACTTTCTTATTAGTATCAGTTATATTAGACATACCTTTAATTCTATTTTGTCTCTTCCCTACCCAATCAATAAAACCATCCTTCTGTTGTTTAGTATCCATCTTTATTTTCAGTTCATCTATCTCTTGATGATTTTTTGTATATGCAGAATTAAGGTCTTTGTTTAATGTCTCTAACATTAGTTTATCAATATCATTACTAATAAATTGTTGGTAGATAAAATTCTTCTTATCATTCAGGAGTTTATTTTGTTTCTCTAAATAGTTAAATCTTTGTTTCCAACTTCTGGATTGGTCAGGATTTATAGGTTGTAAAATCTTTGTCTTATCTTTCTCTTTCAGGATATTACTTTCTCTGTTCAATTCAATAATCGTATCCCATACAATTCTATCTGTCTCTGGAATATTACAACTTCTTTTGACTTCACATTTTCTTATAGTTCTGTTAGGTGTTCTATTACCCCATTTATTTTCTCTATTTCTACAATAATAAACATAATGGTTTCTAGCCACAGAAACTCTTACACCCCACATTTCTCCACAACAATCACAAAAAATCATCTTTCTTAATAATACAGGAAATGTTGATTTCTTATTCTTACCAGTATTGTGTAGTAACCTTCTTCTTGTTGAAATTAATTTTTGAACCTGGTTGAAAAGTTTCCTATCTATTATTTGTGGAACACCTTTGTAAGTATGAATTACAGATTTATCTAATGGGTCACACATTCTATCTACACCACAATAGATTTCATTCTTCAACATTACCTGAATAGTTCCTATATTGAAAATACCACTTTTACTCTTTCTTGGTTTTACACCTTTAGAATAAAATAGATTAGATATATCAGTTGGTGTTTTACCACTAACATACATCTTGAACATCTTCTTAACCCATTTACTTTCTTCTTTATTTATAACTAATTTTCTTTCAATAGTATCATAACCTAACGGAGTAATTCCACCTCTCCACCCACCTCTCAAAAAATGGTCTCTTTTACCTATAATACTTTTCATCCTTCTCTGTTTATTTTCAAATTGAACAAACATAGATTGTAACCTTAACATCATCATTTGTGCGTCATCATCTAAATCATATTTCTGATTTACATCATAAAGTTGAACACTATAATCATAACAAGTTTTGAGAAGTAAATATTCGTATTCATACTTTCTACTCGCACGACTAACATCTAAAAAGAATATATGTTTTACATTCCCATTTCTTACTTCATACATTAGATTGTTAAAGACAATCCTGTCTTCAATATTCTTACTTCCACTTTTAGCTCCTTCGTCCCAAATCATATAATTTAATTTGAATTTCTTGGATACTCTCATTCCTTCTTTTAATTGAGTTTCCAGACTATGACCTTTTGTTTGTTGGATTTCCGTGCTAACTCTCAAATAGAGATGAAGAGTTTTTTCAGGGTTTGATTTTAATATATCTTTTATGAGTTTCACTACATGAAATATACTATAAATAACCCACACACCAAAACTATTCCACATCCTTATAATCAATATTATGTATTACTAAATATACCCGTATTTACTTGTATTTTTGGTAATACATTTCGTAAATTATAGTATGATTTTAAGAGGAGAAATACTATGATGGATTACTTTGATACGATTGACTATTTCAACGAATTGGATGAGGGTTATTTAACCTATAAACAATTCCTGGACTACAACAAACTACTGAAGGTTTATCGTGGTGAATTAACTGATAATGAGATTTATAGTATGACTAATAGTAACGAGGAGGTGTTATGAACTTTGATACATTAAAACTAAATCCTAAACATAAAGAAGGATACAAGGATTGGTTCGTGGATATGGTTAGTGTAATTGAAACTGAATTGCAAATCAAACTAACTGATGGTGATTTTAAATATCTTCTGGACATTTATTTTAATCAACTTAAAGAAGGAGGTAACTAATGATTATAGGCTACACCAGGATTTCTACCCAAAGACAATCTGATGGAACATCTCTGGATAACCAGAAACAAAAGATTGAGGACTATTGTAGGTTAAATGATTTAGAACTAACTAACATCTTTTCTGAAATAGATAGTGGAGGAAATGATGATAGAAAAGTCATTACTGAAATTAAGAATATGATTGAAAATCCATTCTTAAAAGATAGCCCCATTAAAACTATTATCGTTTTCAAATTAGACAGATTAGGTAGGACTATGTTAGGTTCTTTAAAATTCATAGAGATGTGTAAGAAACATAATATTAATGTAGTTTCTATCTCTGATAATATTGATACATCAGAACCTAAATCTGAATTGATATTAAACATTCTTTTAAGTATAGCTACTGAAGAACGAAGAGTAATTAAAGAACGATTAACTATGGGAAGAGATTTCAAATTCAAAAACAATCAATTACCATATAGTAAAATTCCTTTTGGTTACACCAGGAAGAATAAGACAATCGTTCCTGATAATAATAGTGAAGTGGTTCAATACATATTCAAGAAATGGAATGTTCTGAATAAAATGAAACACCTTACTAAAACTAAAAAAACACAGCGTCTGTTATCTCTACTTAAACAAAGAGGATATACCTTTAATGGTAAAGATTTCAAATGGTGGAATGTTAGAGATATTCTAAACAATAAAATGTATTGTGGTGAATTAACCTGGAAAGGATTAACTACTACTTCTTCTTATCCTACAATCATCAGTAAAAGATTGTTCAATAACATTCATAATTAATCCCTAATGATTAAGTGATATTCTGATATTATCAGTTTATCACTTAATCGTTATATATCTATTCTCTTTCTGTAAGTTCTTCAGTTCATTCAATTCATTCTCATCTAATTTCCAGACATATTCTAAATTAAAATCTATCCTCTTAAACAATTCCAGAAACCTCTGGTAATCTGAATTTAATTCTATATCAGTATCTATTAGATTTCTATTTATGCAATTCATTTGAACCTCATTAATCACCTTCCTAAAATCATTCTCTGGTGTATAGAATACATTCACATAATCATTAAGAGTTCTATCTGTATATATAATATTTTCACTCTTCAGAATATGTTTTAATCTATCTTTAACCATAGATGGTTTTGGTGGTTTCATATGTATCTGGGAACATCTGGATTTTAATGCTGGAATAACTTTATCCAATTCATTACAACACAATATGAACCTGGACAAATGAATGTAATCCTCCATATACTTTCTCAATAATGCTTGTCCATTTTTAGATACATATTCCATCTCATCAAATATTACAACCTTCAAATCTGATGTGAATGAACAGGTGGTTATATAGTTATGAATTTTATCTCTAATGAAATCTACTGATGTTTCATCAGAACCATTTACCACCAGGTAATCACAATCAATACTTCTACATATTATTTCAGACAAAGTTGTCTTCCCTGTTCCAGCACATCCTCCAAAGAGAATATGTTGGGACAGGTTATTGTCTATTAGGTTCTGATATTTCTGTCTGGATTGTTCATCACAAACATACTCTTTCAGAGTTTTTGGACGATACTTTTCAAAGTATGTTACTTGATTAATCATAGAATAAATCCTCCAATTGTTTATCAATATCATCAGAATGTGTTAATTCTTTGCTATTTTCAACGATTTTCGGTGTTTTCTCCCCAGTAGAGGTAGATTTCTGGGTAGTTTCTGAACTACCCTTAAATCGTGGATTTTCGGTTATTATTAACATTTCATCATTCTTACCTGTTTGATTATTTTTCTTTAAGTATCTTCTATCAGTTGGTGTATCACCCAGATGTCGTTTGTGTCCATTATATTCATATCCTAACTTCTCACAAATCGTGTAAATGGATTTAACAAATTTCTTCTTATAACTTTGTCCTCCATTCATCATTATATGAGTATTGAATTGCTTCTGAAACTTTGAATATAAATCATCAATCTTAATTCCAGGTAACTGATGAGCACCTTCTGAAACTCTATCATTCTCTATCCAAGAAAGTATCCAATCAAACTCACCTGTATCAGATGAACCTTCTATTTCTTTCTGTAACATCTTTCTTGTTAAGTCACCCATAGAACATTCTATTAATCCATATTTAAGAAACTCCTGGACACACTTGAAACCAAAATTGTAAAACTCATTCCAATCTTTTTCTGTGAAATCTTTACCAAATAAAAGTTTCCCCAGATGTTTATTGTGTGATGGACTTTCACCATTAGTCATAGCAGTTCTCCAATATCCACCAAACTCAACAAAGTGTTGTCTTCCTCTGGTAGATATATCACTATCGTGACTGATAAAGTTTGTAGTAATTCCAAACTTCGGTGAATGTTCAAATGGTATCGTGAATGGTGATTGGTTCTTTGGATTGATAGTCAAGTTATCAGCGATAGGATTATATAATTCCTGAAAATCAAATCCTTCAAACAAGTCCTGAATATGTGTGAATTTAGTATCCAATTGAACTTGAGATAATCTATGATTACCAGAAGTAACCTCTCTATTTTTTCCATCCTCTTTTATGAATGATTTCCAATACTCAATAGAATTCATAATTACTGACTTACCTGTTCTTCCATTTGAAACATCTTCTCTGGTATCCTTATCAATAAAGATTACACATTTTGCAAGTTCAGGATTTTTGAATTGAGAAATCATATAACCATATGTTGTTTTCAAACTTCTCCATCGTTCTTCATTCAGAGAAAAGTTTTCAGTCCAATTATCAGAACTATTACCATTCAAATCCATACAAGTCATTTTCATAAATTTCTCAAATGCACCTTCACCAGAAGTATCTACATTAGTAAATGGTTTTGATATTAATTGAGTTTCCCAGACACTCTCATCTCCGAGTATTTCATAATCACATTCCACAATTTCATTATCAGTAACCTTAACTAATTTGTCCTGGAAACGAGTAAAGACAACATCCTTCTCATCCATAAATAATTTAGGATTATCAATATTGAATTCGTTAAGTGCTGGAACATTCTCTTCTTTAAAGAAATTGTTTCTGAACAATCTGTCCATCAAATCTCTTTTACTCCAATAGAATTCCATATCATCTTCTTCGTATTTCACAGAGTATGGATTATCTTTATTAAATAAATCCTTATTAGATTTATCAAAGTAATCAATAATGAAATCCTTGATTGATTTAGTATTATGAATTTGTAATATCTTCCCACTCCATCTAACCAAACTATCTTTTTCAGTTCGTTGTTGAGTAGATATATATTTACCGAAACCTTTTCGTTTCAGAAACTTACATAAATCATAAAGTGAAATATCTATCTTTCCATTCTTGGTTCTCCAGAATACTTCATTCTTTAATTGGTTAAACTCCTCATCAGAGTATGATGAGATTGATTTTGTATTATCAATCCCATCCACTACAACTAATTTAGTCATATGTTATTTCTCCTATTTTAGCTATCTTTTCATCCTCTTTACGAAAGATACCTTCTGGATTATAATCGTGATTTTCCAACATTTCGTAAATGTAGTTTTCTATATATGAATAGATGTTTTGATATTCATTTTCTGGATAAAACAGATAAGTAAATACCTCATCAATCAAATCATATAATTGTCCATATGTTTCTATCGTATCGTTTTCAGACATAAAATCTTTTGTGTGTTCTTGAATTATAAA
>TARA_R110001583_G_scaffold102249_10_pt1 | contig 11692 bp, 4 predicted proteins | sample TARA_R110001583 | Tara Oceans TARA_R110001583 (sample SAMEA4398432) | marine metagenome | biome: Polar Biome; feature: [MES] marine water layer (ENVO:01000295) within the mesopelagic zone...; material: water (ENVO:00002006), including particulate matter (ENVO:01000060) such... | reverse complement strand
TAATAAGTTTGAGGTATAGATAATATAGAAGAGCTTTCATAACCGTGAAATTTATTTACATGTTGGGGATTGTTTCCATTTTGAATTGTAAAATTTGTATGTGGTAAATCAAATTGATCTACACCTTTTATTACATTATTTAAAGTTGGAGAACCACTTGTGTAAAACAATAAATTTATTGAGTTCCAATAATTTTCATTTTGAGAACCTGAAATAATCTTTGTAGAATTTATACCAATAGACGATGTGTCTAATCTGTGAGTGGTATAAATTATATTTTTATTTTTATTGACTCCATCAATATTTTTATATACAAATGACATAGCATATCATTAAAATGTTATTTTAGTTTTAATTGTTGCTTCAGAAGCAAAGTTTTTCTTTAACGGTGTTGATAATTTACCAGTCGCAACCATATCACCATTCGTATCATATAATTCAACACCAGTAACAAATACTTGTGGATTACCTTTCATAGAAGTATGTCTTAATTCGTTCATTGAACCACTAACAAATGTTGGATTATTACTGAAATTCATCGCACCAGCCCTAGCTCTACAGAAATAAGAAACAGATGTTTGGTCTTCTTCGTTTCTAAATTGTAATGATTTTAAAGAATTTACCATTCTCAAACCCGTTCTATAATTTTGGTCTGCACTTGATGTTACCGATGTAAATCCTGTTTGAGAACCACTTCCATATACAACAGGTGATTGACCACTAGATGTATCACTTGGTACACTTTGAGATAGTTCATTACCACTAAATACCATTATACCTTGATCCGGATAATAAAAACCATATGTTCTAACTGTAGCAGCTTGTGCTACTGTACCTTGTGAACCAGAAACAATATTGTATCTTGGTCCGGCTGGAGTAGCTGTAGGTGTGGTTGTATTACTGTCATCTGTTAAGTGTAATATCTGTGGGTAGTTTACACCACCAGCACCTGCTGACATTGTAACTTGATTTGAACCACTAAATTGAACAGTCCAATTCTTTTTGTTAAGTCTATCTTTCATTAACTCTCTTTTTGCAATTAATAAATAAATTTCTTCATCTCTACCACTATTAACTTGAGCACTTGATGGAACAGCTGCTGTAGATTTATTTCTTGAAATAAAGAAACCACCTGTTACTTCATTAGGAGAAAGTAATGTTTGAGCAAATTGTCTATAAATAGCTTCAGTTTCACCCATTATATTATTAGAATCAGTATTTGAACCAGTACCCATTACATGACCATAAGCCACACTCCAAAGAGATGATGAGTCTGTGTGTTCAGCTATATTAAAATAATAATTTTCACGAGTATCCGAAATACTTTGTGTTACCAAAGATTGTCCAGCTCCCGCATGAGATAATAGAGCTGTTCCGTTGTGGTATCCAGCGGTAATTTTATCCGTTGATGTTACTTTATCGAACCCTTCTCTAATATCGAGAGCGACTCCATTAATTACTTGTATTGCCATTTAATATTCTCCTAAATAATTTTCTTTATTTGTTTCTACTTAATTTATCTGTATTTTAACTACTACTTTTTCGAACCTTGTGCCTTATCATTTGTAATAACATTACTTCTTGGTACTATATTATTCTGAACATCAACACTTACTTCATTGTAGGCACCAGTATGTATATCAATAAATGTTAACTCAGTAGTACTATCACTAGTTAAAGTAGTTTGTGGTAAAAATCCAATACTTTGTGGATAAGGACCTGTTAATTCATATAATCTAGCATTAGGTATATCTTGTTCTACAATAAATGATAATGCGTTTCCAGTAACATCTACTGGTGCAGATACACCCGTAGGTACTACTACATTTACATCTTGAACTAATAAATGAAGTCCAGTAGTCATACCTGAATTAGTCATACCCAAAAGTTGAACAGTTATATTTTGTTGAGCAGATGTTGTAAATGAAAGACTTGATACACTCAAATCTAGAACTGGTAAAGCTCCTGCATCCCTACTTAATGTTAATAATTTATTTCGTAAAGAATATTGAACTTGAGTAGTAGCTTCTAATTGTGGTAAGTTTTCAATAGCTTCACCATAATGAGTTGAACCACTTGGATGGTCTGGGTTATATAAGTTATAGCTTACACCAGTATCCGATAATGTAAATTGTGTTACATTAAGACTTCCTCCAGCAGAAATTATTTCTCTACCTCTTTTTGTTAAAACTGCATCCACAGTTACACTTGTATTATCTAAATATGCCATTCTAAATTCTCCATTTTATTCTTTACGATAAATATAAACTTCTATTTTTCATATATAAATATTGTATTATTAAAAAAAACTTACATTTTATTCTATCATCTCACTATATTATTATTTGAATCTATTTCATTTTTTCCTGTTTTTACTATAATTTGATTGTCACCACCAGCTGGTTGAATATTAACTCTATAAAATGATGCACTTGAGTAGTCTTCATTTTTAAATGGAGGAAAAACACCTGGATTTATATTTTGTGTTCCTTTCCACATACTACTACCATAACCATTTGCAAATCTTGTTACATGATTTGAAGGATATATTATTTCTCCATTAGAACGAGTAGTAAAGAATCTTGTTTTACCCATCATTCTACCATGTACTATACCACCACTCACTTCACCATTATCAGGAACAGTAAATGTATTTCCAAATAATGAATGATATTTAACAAAATCAGAACCTCCAACTGAACTTATTTTTTTATCCTTATCTACTATTGTTCTATTATAAAAGTTTGTATGATTTGAAAAATCTATATGGTGTACACCAGCAGAGTTTACAAAAGAACCCGACATAACTTCTGTATCACCAATTGATATAAATGTATATCTATCATCTATGTGTCCAGTATTTCTACTACCATCTTTTGAGCTTGTAGCTGAACCAAAGAAATGTAAATCATTATTACCAGTACCCCATTCATTATGTATATTTCTAAATGTTTTATATCCATTTATATTGTATATATCAGCATCTGAACCTGTCTTCCTTACTTGAACAGACCCAGTAGTAGTATAAATTATTTCTGAACTAATTGGTTTAAATATACTACAAGAATATTGAACAAAATTATCTGTTTTAATAGTAGAAGATGAATATGGTGTTTTTACACTACTAGAAAATTCCAAAATTGAAATTACTTCAAGAGATGATGTATGAGGTGTATCTAAATTCATTGACTTACTAACAAAATTATGATATCGAATATCGGCAGTAGAACTTGTTTCATTATAAACTAAAGATTTTGAAGATGTTATAGTTGGTAAAATACTTAAAGAAGCCGTATTTGGTGTTTTTAACATAGTTGATTGTGAAACAACTAAGATTATACTACCTGTTGATGGTGTTTTAATTGAAGCTTGTTCTGATATATATTCCATAAATCCAATTGATGATGATGTTGGAAATTCTATATTACCAGAATGACTTATGTTATGTAATGCATCAGTTGATGATGATTTTGGAAATTCTATATTACCAGAATAGTTTATATTATTTACCGCAGAAATTGAACTTGTCTTTGGAATATTTACTTTAAAAGAAGGATATATAGATTTTTTTCTTGTTGTTTCTATTTTTTCGAATGGAACTATATTTGCCCCTCCAAATCCAAGTACCGAAGATGAAGCAAAGGATGTTAAAGTTCCACCTATAGCTCTATTACCATCTAATCCTATTTTTCTTTGAATAAGTATCAATCTTCCACCACTATCAGTAACATTAAAAAATTCATTATCATTTGTTAAAAATTCATCATCAGCTACATTTCCAACCGATAATTCGGTGTAAGTAATTATTTTTATTCTTCCACCATGACCATTAGGATGTGCTATTGATTGAGATAATCTTGTAGCTATTCCACCTATTGTGGTTTCACCTTGAATACCAACAGTTGGTGTATTGGAAACATCGAAAGCTTCATCAGATTTTAAAGTATAAGTTATTTCTCTACCATCAGTTGAAAAAATATTAAGTGTTTTATCATCAAATTGATTTGGATTTGCTGATGATGATAATTCTAATGATTCGGATGAATAAAATGAAATTGAAGCTGAAGCTCCAGATCCAGAAATTATTGTATTAAAATAATGACTATCCTCAAATATACTGATTGATGATGATTTGGGATATTGAATATTAAATGATTGACTTGCAATAGATGCAACTATTGCACCATCTTTTGAAGCTTCATATGATGATTCTTCCAATGATATAAATGATGTATAATCAATTGTATCTGTTGGTTGTGAACCAGATTGTGAAGACAATTTATAATTTTTAGTTTTTTGTCTTTCCAATAAACTTGGTTTTATAACAACAGACGGAGGAGTAAAATTAGACCTTCCAGGAACGATTTTACCAACAGCATTATAGAGTGATTCATTAAATACATTTTCATAAGCTCTAACAAAGTTATTTACATTAATTTCTATTTGATGGTGATTAAAAAAATCTCTTTTTAACTTATCCAAATCAGCATATGATGCTGAATATCTAGAAGATGGTGAACCATAATATTGTGATAAATCAACATTTGATAAATTTTCAATTATAAATTTATCTAAATTATCAGTTGTACTTACATCTAATGTTAATTTATTAGATGTTTTAATAGTTTCTCTTACACCTTTACCCTCATCAATTGGTACTACCGCAGATCTATTGGGAGATAAATTTCCAACAACTCTTTTCTTTGGTCTTAAATATATTTTGTTTGATTCTTTTTGTAATCCATCATGTTTAGGCGTTTGAGAATATGTTTTTATGATATCATATCCATATAAAGTAGATCCAGTTGTTACTATTGAACCAGTAATTGTAAATGAATAGTCAGTTGGGTTTGATTTTGGACCTCTTGGATTTGAATCTATTATATCTAAAGTTTTTTTAGAACCACTTATTGAACCACTTCTATAATTTTCATTTAATTTAAAATTATAAATTAAAGAATCTCTTGAAGAAGAATCAGTATTACCAACTATACTAAATTTGTCAAATATATGTTGTTTAAATTTAGTAATCTTTAATGGTTCTTCCCAAGCTCTAATTTGAGCTATAGAACCAGTTATAAGTTTACCTACATATAAATTAGAAGATGAATCTATATGTCTACTACCAGTTGAAAGCCAATTTTGATTTGCAAAATAAGCCAAACCATGAACTGAACTAGACATAGCAGCACCACCAGTTACATAAGCATTTGTAAGTCCACCACTAACAGACATTGAAACAGCTGATAATTGATTTAATCTATCACCTTCTTGTAGTCCAGCTACTAATTGATATGTTTGAATACCAGTACCACTTATACTGGAAGTAAATCTCTGTAACATTACATTCCATACATCACCTGATGACATAGAAATATAATCAGTTGACATTGAAACTGAACTTTTTATTATGTCATTACCTATATTAGAACCAGTATTTGCTGTACTTAATCTAAATTCAAATGATGAACTATCACCAGTTCCAGCAGTAACTAATTTCAAATCCCAAAGAGTTTGATTTGCACTACCACTATTTATAAAAAGTTCTTGACTATTTTTTGTTAAATTGTGTTTGTATACAAATTCTAATGTATCTGGTGTAACATTATTATATTTCCAATCTAATTCAAATTGTCTATCAACTTTACCTACTGATTTTGGTACAAATCTATAATGATATAATTTTTTCCTATCTTCAACAAAAGAAGTTATATTTTTTAACCTAAATAAACCTTCCTTTAAATCGTTTTCACCATCATTTGAAAATAAAGCAATTGTTGAATCTGGTTCAAATGGGTCTGAAGTTTTTGTAGTTCCGGGAGTTCTGTTGTGAGTAGAACCACCATACTCTTGTATTTCTAAAACATCAGATGGGTAACCATAAATATTTAATAATGCATTTACTGAATTTTTTGTTCCTTTGGATTTGTAAAGATACAATAAATTATTTAAAGATTTTCTCCAAGTATTGTTTCTAATTGTATTAGTATCAGTAACACCATCAAGATTGGTAGAAAAGTAATCGGATAAACTTCCAGTAAATGGAGTTATAAATTCCCATCCTAAAGCTTTTCCTAACATAGGTAAAACATTATCAGGAACTATACCTCTATCTATAGAAGATGTTAAATCATTATTATCTTTATATCCTCTTCTATAAAATGTTAAATATCCATCAATATGATTTCTTATTAAATCATATTGTTCTCCCGTCATAGATAAGAATTTTTTAGCATCTTCATAACCTTCATTTTCTTGAATATAAAGAGGTAAATTATTTTCAATACTATGTATGTTAGAACTATCAAATTCAGAAGCTGAATCTATAATTCCATTATACCAATTTGACCATTCAGTTGAACTTGTTAAAGGTAACTGTGCAAATGGGGGTGCGATTTTTGGATTATTTAATGTGATTTTAACATCAGTCAAATAGACATTTAAATCATCAGTATTACCCCTATTCCAATGTATAGGAAAAAGAGCTCCTGCTGGGGATATTGACCCTGAATGTGGTTGACCACTTGCAGTAACTATGGTTGATAAATTCTGATAATCACCTTGTGTGGTTATAGCATATGAACTACTTTTCATACTCCCACTTAAAGCGTGTATTTGTACCGTACTTCTATCATCCCATTCGGTAACATCTCCCGCTTCAGTAAAATAATCACTATTTGGTGTCCAATATGAAGATGATTGTTCAAGAACATATCTTGTCCAATTACTTCCAGTTATCGATGGTCTTTCAATAAAAGATCCACTTATTGTTTTCAATGGAATTGAATATGTATTCCTGCTTTGATGATAATCAAAATCAGAAATATCTGGAATGTTTGTAGAAGCTAAACCATCTAAACGGTGATCACCTTTTATAAGAAAGGATAAATAAATAGAACCACTATAACCAAAAAATGGTTTTTGTTCAACACGATAGTTATTAGTTTTAGGACTAGTAATTGGATATATTCTATCAGTTGATGAACCAATACTAGTATCAACTGAAATTTGATATACATCTCTAAATCCGTCTTGTCCTGTTGTGATTAATTTAGAATCATTTGTATCATCCCCACTTTGTACATCAACATTTAAAGCATAATTATGAGCATAATTCTTACCAATTCCAGGAACTGAAGCAGTTGATTCAGTTTGAGCATCAAAATATAGAAATCTTTCATATGGTGTAAATGCATCTATTTCTTTATCTATTTTTTCAAAAATATTTGTTCTATCTTGAACTACAGCACTGGTATCACCTTCTAAAATATTAGTTCCACTACTTGCAGATAAAGACATTGATATATCATTATAATGTTCTTCAATTCTTTTAATTTTTGTTTCAAAATTTCTAAGTTTTTTAACGGCGGAACCAAAAAATGTATGATTTGCAAATTCATTATAATTTATATTAAGATTTGGATATTTTTCTAAACTACCAGATATAAGTGAATTTAAAACGGATACACCTGAAGAAGAACTTAAATCATTATAACTTTCATATGTAATTGAGCCATCAATTTCATCTTGTGAAGAATCATATTGACTAGTATCTGGATCTGTTGGTAAAAAACCATCATCTATTAGTGGTGCACTATCAGCTAAATAGTAAATTTCCTGTGTTTGACTAGATACAATTTCTCTTTCTATCGTAAGAATATCTCTTACTTTAACACCACTAGGTATTGGATTATATAATCTTAAAATTATTGACTGATCAAATTCACCATCTGTTATATTATCAAATACATAATTTAATATAGATATATTTTCTTTTGCATTGGGAAAGCCAACTACATGTTTATAATTATAAGTATCACCACCTATTTCAGATTCTAATGATGAGAGAATATTACTACCTGTTTCTATATCACTATATCTTAATTTTAATCTAATTTCTTTTTTTGAAGGAGATATTTGTTTTAATATAAAAGGATTTGTAGGAAGTTGTTCATCCGTATGTTGAAATTGTCTTAATACTTCAATTTTTATAGAATATTTCCCATTAGAAAAACCAGCATCACTAAGTAATTTATTTATTTTTATAAAAGTACTTTCACCTGAATCACCTGTACCACCTGTACCATAGGTTGGTAAATAATTTGATAAATGTTGTGGATTAATTAAAGTTTTTTCTTGACCATTTGTTGAAGGTATAATTAATGTTGTTGTCGTATTTGAGTCAAATACATGATAAAATATAGCTTCGTCACCAGTAACTAATTCAGAAATAGGTGATTTTACTTTAGTAATAGAACCATTTTGTTTATGTATACTTAATCTAATATAGCTATCATTACCAAATGAAGGAATAGTATCTGTACTAACTAATACTAAATCAAGATCGTTATTATTAAAATTATTATCAATTGGCATTAAAATGCTCCTTCATTTGTTCCTATTTTTGGAATTTTTATAAAAGAATCTCTAGTTGATGATTCACCAGCTTTTTCTTTTTTTACGGAGTAATCTCCTATAATAATTCCAGGATTCAAATTTCCACTCGAATCTCTAATGGTTTTTTGATTCGTATTTTCTATATTTAATTCAACCAAACAACTTTTTTGAAATTGGTCGTATTCACTTATAAATATATCACCAACTGGACTTTCTTCAGGAAATGCTTGAAATTCTGAATTTCCATCCCAATAATTTAAATCTGTATGATTATGAAATTCTTCATCTTCAACTCCTATATATGAAATACCTAAAAGTCTTTTTATATCAAATGGTTTGTCAAAAAATCTAATTTGAGATAGATTTAATTTTCCAGGAAATTTTCCCAATTCGTCAAGATTTCCTAATGGAGATAAATCATAAGATTTTTGTAATAATTTTTTTTCAGTTCCCTCACTCATATCAAAATTGTCAGAATTTCTAATGGTTTTAATTGATTTTACATAATTACTTTGTTCGTGTAATCCACCAATAACCATATGAGCTGAATTGTAAGGTTTTCCACTTGGGGCTTCAATTATTTCATCATTTTCATCTCTTAAATTATTTATAAAAATACCAGGATAAGGTAAATAAGTATAATCATCACCACCCAAATCTCCAAAATCTGCCTCTAATGACAATCCTTCTTCTGATAAATTTAATTTTACTGTCGCTAATTGCCAATCTACAGCTTGAGTAAACTGAGTCATATCCCAACCATTTGAATCAAGGGGAATATCTGTATCAACCTTGACAGTTCTAAATATCATAGCTTTTACTACTTTAATTCCAGATGTTACATAAGTGTGTTCTGCAGAACATATACTATATTTAAAACTTTCAAAATATTGATTACAAGTTGTATCTGACCCAATTGAGTCTAATTCTTCTTTTTGACCAATTCTAAATAATTTATATATGTTACTATTATTAAGAGCTTCCATTTCAGCTGTTGATGTTGGAAAAGATTCCCCAACTTCTGAAATTGTTTTTGGATCTCCAGTTTTCCAATCCCAGTTGACAACAAAAAACCAATAATCAAAATTTTTATATTCATCTGAATTAGTACTTGAAAAATTTACATAATTGGGATTTGATTGATATAAATCTTTTGCTATATCAAAATCAAGTGTAACTTGTGCTGGAGCTGATGAAAATACTCTGTTTAATTTATCTTCAGCTGATTCTCCAGTATAATAATTCTGTAAATCTAACTCAAATAATCCAGCTGAAATAGAATTTTTTATATTTGATATTGCTCTAAAAGGTAAATCTATTTTTTCAAATTTTAAAAATGCATTACCAATTAATCTCCCATTACCATCAAAATTATTTTTAAAATCACTTGGTAAACCTATTGCATCAAAGTTATATCGTGGATTTAATCCAACTCTTGGAGTTTTACCATCTCGTTCATAATTGGCATCTACACACCACCAACCAGATTGCCTCATATCAACATAACTTGCATTTGCACCACCATCAGCGTAACTTTTTATTTTGTCCATAATATTAAAAGTTGGTGATTCTATTCTCCACTCACCACCAGCTGGATAAGTAAGAACCCCCTTATCATTTCTATGACCTCTTTTGTAACCTTTATGATCACCATAATTATCAAAAAACCTCCAGCTTCTAAGACAGCCATTATTTACATTTTTATTATCCCCATTAGACCAAGAAATAGAATATCCATTATTTGGATAATCCGCGTGTTGTTGGGTTTGAAAAAATGTTTTAGCTAAACAGGATTTATCTAATCTTGTAAGTCCACATCCCCTATCTCTTTCATCAGTTCTACTTCCACCCCTTTTTTCTTTCTCATCACCACCAATTCTAACAGAAGTAAAAATATAACCATCTTTATTTGATTGATTGTCTTTTCGTAAAGATCTATTGAAAACTGTAATATCGTTTACAGTTGTTTGACCATCTATACCTGGATTATTATTATAACTTTTTAAATGAAAATTATTTATTTTATTTCTACTTGGATCTACAATACCACTACCTTGAGAATTTGTGTCTGTACACGCTACAGAATAATCCCATGATGAATTACCTTCATAATAACATTTCATCATCGTACCCCAATAGAAATCATCACCTCCAATATTTGGTTGGTTAGTCCCGGGTATGTAACCTGTGTCTGGATTAACATTTACCGCATCAAAACTTGCGATAACATTATAATCATCAGATTGTGCTACTATAACATTATCAAATAAATCACCATTAGTTCGTCTACATTCTATATCACTTTTTGTAATATGACCAACATCTCTATTAGATTCCAATATAAAAGTTTCAGACCATTCGAAAGCTTTTAAACCACGCTGACAATTCTCGCGAGATACATTAGAAGCACCATCAATATACATAACCGCATGTTGAACATTTCTCCAATCACCCTCCGTTTCACCAGAATTAGTATAATATGTCTGTTGACTAACCAATTCCCACGAAGAACCTAAACCATTTACCATTCCTTTTTTTATATCTCCTAATTTAATTTCTGTTTGATTAATCTGCGTCTCTGGAATTAAACTACCAGTTTCAACAGTAGTATATAGATGAGTTTCTTCAGGATATCCTGAAGATTGATATCCTAAATTTGAAATTGAATCTTTTTCTTCAATTTTACCGTAATTATATTGTCCATATTTATTTGTCAATGGATGATTTTCAAATATTCTTTTTGTTTGATTAAAAACTGGCATTAATATGGTTTCCTTTTATTTTTTTTGTCTATTTTTGTTCTTATAGTTGGTTTGTCTGGGAACAATTGAATAGGGTTTTCTGTAAAATTAATATCATAGTCATCTATAAGTATTCCTATATTTGTATTTGCTCCAATATCATTTAAAACACCATCTTCAACAGCAGAAAAATCTAAATCTATTATATTATGATTTAAAAAATTACCATCATTTAATTTTGAAGTTATTGGTGCATTTAAATCGTTTTCATTCCACTTTCTATTTGGACTTCCAAACGGTATCCAGTCTCCCATCAATCCTAAATTATTTACCCATGTTTCATCTGATTGTTGAACATCAAAGTACCCATTTACTTTTAGTTTTGGCAAAACTGGATAATAGTAATTAATTCCGTATTCATTTAAATCCAAATACCCTTGTTCTGAATATGTGTCAACCATTAAACCAGTATAACCAGTATACTGACTTAAAACATACGGATAAGGGTTTAAATCCCACCAGAAATCTACGATTGGTATTCCAGTGTAGAAAGA
>TARA_R110001583_G_scaffold34784_5_pt1 | contig 11701 bp, 9 predicted proteins | sample TARA_R110001583 | Tara Oceans TARA_R110001583 (sample SAMEA4398432) | marine metagenome | biome: Polar Biome; feature: [MES] marine water layer (ENVO:01000295) within the mesopelagic zone...; material: water (ENVO:00002006), including particulate matter (ENVO:01000060) such as...... | reverse complement strand
CATGATTTTATTAGTAATATGGCTAGTGCCTATGACTGGGCAGATGTTATCATTTGTAGGGCTGGTGCATTGACTGTTGCTGAAGTCGCGGTAGTTGGGTTGCCTGCTATTTTTGTGCCTTTGCCACATGCAGTCGACGACCATCAAACCAAAAATGCGCAAAGTTTAGTAAATGCTGATGCCGCTATCTTAATTCCTCAAAAAGATTTGAGTGCTAATAAATTAAGTGAATGTTTGGTTACATTAAGTCAAAATAGGCAGTTGCTCATCGATATGAGTAAAAACTGTAAAAATGTTGCAATTAGAGATGCAACGGAGCAGGTTGCTGTGGTTTGTAATTCCTTAGTTTAAAAACTTAGTTTAAAAATATAATAAAGTGAATTCCGATGATAAAAATTGAATTAGCAGAAATTCGTACCATGATCCCAGAAATGCGTCGTGTTAAGCAGATACATTTTGTGGGTATTGGTGGTGCGGGAATGGGTGGTATTGCAGAAGTATTAGCCTATGAAGGTTACAAGATCACAGGTTCTGATATTGCTGAAAATACCGTGGTTAAACGTCTGCGTTCAATTGGAGCTAAAATTTTTATTGGCCATGCTCAAGAAAATATATACGGTGCTTCTGTGGTTGTTGTTTCAACAGCCATTAATCCAGAAAATCCTGAACTATTAGCCGCTAAACAAGCACGTATTCCCGTTGTTCGACGTGCAGAAATGTTAGCTGAATTAATGCGTTATCGTCACGGTGTTGCAGTAGCTGGCACTCATGGGAAAACCACTACAACCAGTTTAATTGCAAGTATTTACCGCGAAGCTGATTTAGATCCCACTTTTGTTATTGGTGGGTTATTAAATAGTGCCGGTACTAATGCTAAATTAGGGCAAAGCCGCTATTTAATCGCCGAAGCAGATGAAAGTGATGCTTCATTTCTACACTTGCAGCCTATGGTATCAGTGGTGACTAATATCGAAGCGGACCATATGGATACTTACCAAGGTGATTTCGAAGTATTAAAAGATACCTTTGTACAGTTTATTCAAAATTTACCTTTTTATGGTACCGCTGTAGTGTGCCTTGATGACCAAATAGTAGAAGAGTTGATCCCACGATTTGCCCGTCAATGTGTAACCTATGGTTTTCATGAACAAGCTGATGTGCGTATTTCAAACTTTAAGCAAACAGTTAGCAGAAGTGAGTTTATTGTGCATCGAGTTAATCGACCTGATTTAACAATTCACTTAAATTTACCGGGTAAACACAATGCATTAAATGCTGCGGCATCGATTGCTGTGGCGATGGAAGACGATATTGATGATAGTGCGATTCTGACCGCTCTAGAAAGTTTTGAAGGTATTGGCCGTCGTTTTGAGCAATACGGTGAATTTGAAACAGGCCGTGGTAAAGCTATGTTAGCAGATGATTACGGTCATCACCCTACTGAAGTGCAAGCAACCATAAATGCAGCACGCGAAGGCTGGCCTGATAAACGGTTAGTGATGGCTTATCAACCACATCGTTATACCCGTACTCGCGATCTCTATGAAGATTTTGCACATGTATTAGCACAGGTGGATCAGTTATTATTATTAGATGTTTATGCTGCGGGTGAAACTCCAATTGCAGGCGCAGATAGTCGTTCATTATGCAGAACCATTCGTCAGCAAAGTGGTAAAGAGCCTATTTTTGTTGCCACACCAGAGGCTTTACCTGGAGCATTAGCAAAAGTGATTCAAGAAGGTGACCTGGTCTTAACACAAGGCGCAGGTAATATTGGTGCGGTAGTCAAAACGTTAGCTGATTTAAAATTAGATATTGAAAAAATGAAACAAGTGAGCGTAAATTAATGACAAACAATTTTGGAAAAGTAGCGGTTCTGTTTGGTGGTAACAGCGCTGAACGTGAAGTGTCATTAAAGTCGGGCAACGCGGTATTAAATGCATTAATACGCCAAGGTGTTGATGCACATGGCATTGACCCTAAACTTGATGATATTTCGCAAATCAAAGCCTTAGGTTTTGATCGTGCTTTTATTGTTTTACATGGGCGCGGTGGTGAAGATGGCACAATTCAAGGCTTTTTAGAAACATTGGGTATTCCTTTTACTGGAAGCGATGTTTCAAGTTCTGCCATTGGTATGGATAAAGCTAAAACGAAGCAGATCTGGCAAAGCTGTCAGCTGCCAACCGCTAGCTATCAAATTATTATCAAAGAAAACTTTGAACCATCAAGCGCTACCGATATACTAGAGGAATTGTCTGGTACTGTGATGGTAAAACCTGTTCATGAAGGTTCAAGTATTGGTATGGCTAAGGCTGAAAATGCAGCGCAATTAATTGCTGCATTAGAAGACGCGTTTAAATTTGATAATAAAGTCTTATTAGAGTCATGGATCACTGGCGATGAATTCACTGTGTCGATGCTTAATGGTAAAGCATTGCCAGCTATTAGTATGAAAACTAATAATCAGTTTTATGATTATCAAGCAAAATATCAGTCAACAGAAACACAGTACTTTTGCCCGTGTGGACTATCGGATGCGGAATTAACTGAACTAAACTATTTAGCGGAAGAAGCTTTTAAAACAATTGGTTGTAGTGGTTGGGGACGAGTTGATTTTATGCGAGATAATGACAAAAATTGGTATTTATTAGAAGTCAATACAGTGCCAGGAATGACAGAAACAAGCTTAGTGCCTAAAGCTGCTAAACAGGCTGGTATTGATTTTGACCAGTTGGTCTTAGATATTTTAGAACAAACTATATAATTTATGTGGCAAAAGCTAAAACAAGTCAGAATAAGCAAATGGATTGGCTTCTTTGTTTTTGTGCTTTTAATTTATGTGTTACAAAATAGTTTTTTTAAATTAAAATTTTGGTTAACAGATCATCAGTCGTCACCACTAACAGCTTTGGTGTTAACTGGAGATAGGCAGCATATAACAGAAGATGTAGTGAGAGAGGTTTTAGTCAATCAAGAAGATAGGTTAAATTTCTTTACTTTAGAGATTGCTGAAATACAGAAGCAGTTAGAAGACAAACCTTGGGTTTATTCTGCGTCAATTCGAAAAAATTGGCCTGATACATTGAAAATTCACATTGTTGAGCAATCGATAGCAGCGTCTTGGAACCAAAAGTCATTACTTAATAGGTTTGGTGAAATAATAGATGTAGTACCAACTGAACAGAGTCAATTCATCGCACTTTCGGGCGAAGATAAACACTCAGAAGAAGTACTTAATACTTATTTTCAGTTAAATAAACTATTGCAACCTAGCCAATATCGAATTGCGGCTTTGCATAGTGATAAACGTAATTCAAGCGAGTTAGTATTAAAAAATGGGATTAGTTTAAAGTTAGGTAAAGAACAAAAATTAGAGCGCATACAGTTGTTTTTAAAAGCATTCCCTAGGATTGCGCAAAAGTACGAAATCAGTTCCATTGAATATGTTGACCTTCGTTATGATACTGGGTTGGCAATTGGCTGGAAGAAAACTGAAAAAAACAAAATTTAACGCTCATAATGAGTTAATTCTTCTCTTAAAATAGAGAAAATGGTGATAGACGAATGGAAAGTAATTACACAGTTGGTTTAGACATTGGCAGTAATAAAGTGGTTGTCTTAATCGGTGAATTATTAGCAAATGATGTGATTAATATTGTTGGCGTAGGCTCTTCTCCGTCAAAAGGTGTAGATAAAGGCTCTGTGACTAATTTAGATGCAGTAGTTGAATCAATCACAAGTGCATTAAAAAAAGCTGAGGATATGGCTGATTGTCGTGTTTCATCGGTTAACTTATCGGTTTCTGGTTCTCATATTGAGTCAATCAATGAATCCGGTACTTGGGCTATTGATGCTCATGAAGTGACTGCTTATGATGTTGAAAGTGTGATCCATAATGCCCGTTCAGTAAAAATTCGTGATGAACAGCGTTTATTACATGTGATTCCACAGGAATACTCTATCGACTCACAAGGGCGCATTAATAATCCAATTGGTTTATCTGGTGTTAAATTAAAGGCAAATGTACATTTAATTACTTGCCATAATGATTTAGTTAAAAACTTAGAAAAAGCAGTTGAACGTTGTGGTTTAATTATTGACCAACTTACATTCTCTGGTGTTGCCTCAAGTGAAGCAATTCTTAGTGAAGATGAAAAAGAACTCGGTGTGTGTGTGATTGATATGGGCAGTGGTACAATGGACTTATCCGTGTACATTGCTGGTTCATTACAACATAGTATGGTACTTGATTATGCTGGTAATTCAGTCACTAACGATATTGCGATAGCTTTTAGTGCACCACCAACTTCGGCTGAAGAAGTCAAAGTGAAATACGGTTGTTTAAATAAAAAATTGGTAGAAGATGATGAAACCATTGATCTACCAAGCGTTGGAGGAAGACCTGCGCGCAGTTTACAGCGTTCAATATTAGTAGATGTTATTGAACCACGGTATAGTGAGTTATTAACATTAGTTAAAAATGAAATCTATAAGCTTAACGATAAGTTTGCCCGTGAAGGTTTAAAACAACAATTAGCAGCAGGAGTTGTTATAACGGGTGGCGCTGCACAAATTGAAGGCTTAGTTGAAGTTGCTGAAGAAGTTTTTGGTAATATTCAAGTGAGAATTGGTAAACCACAATATGTTCAGGGATTAGCTGATGATGTAAACTCTCCAGCATATTCTACTGCAGTTGGTTTATTACGATACAAAAATGACGAATTTTCAGGTGACGAGGAAGCTGAGTCTGAAAATCGTTTTGCAAGTCTATTCAGTAAAGTTAAAAACTGGATAAAAAAAGAATATTAGTTATCAAGTTACATGGATTGGGTGGTAACAGACGATGTCACAAGAAGTTAATAGAGTGGAAGAGAGTCAAATGTTTGAAATAATCGATGATGAAGACCATTCAGCACAAGCCGTAATTAAAGTTATTGGTATTGGTGGTGGTGGTGGTAACGCGATCAACTATATGATCGAAAAAGGCCTAACAGGTGCAGAATTTATTGCGATGAATACGGATGCGCAAGCATTGCGTTCATCAAAAGCAGATATTCGCCTGCAATTAGGCGCTAATATTACTAATGGTTTAGGTGCTGGAGCAAACCCTGAAATTGGTTATAAATCAGCACTTGAAGATAAAGAACGTATTCGTGAAATTGTTACCGGTGCAGATGTGGTATTTATTGCGGCTGGTATGGGCGGCGGTACAGGAACAGGTGCGTGTCCTGTTGTTGCTGAAATTGCCAAAGAAGAAGGCGCTCTAACCATTGGTGTTGTTTCAAAACCTTCTTTATTTGAAGGCCGTAAGCGTATGAATTACGCAACCCAAGGTATCGCTCGTTTATCTGAAAATATTGATTCATTATTAATCATTCCAAATGACAAGTTACAAAAGTCATTACCACGAGGTATCTCTTTCTTAGATGCACTACGTGCAGCTAATAGTGTTCTTTATGATGCAGTTTCAGGATTTTCTTCTATTATCAATAACGAAGAAAGTACTATCAACATCGATTTCGCCGATGTGCGAACAGTAATGACCGAAGCAGGTACCACTGCGGTAATGGGAATTGGTGTTTCTGCAGGTGAAAACAGAGCAGAAGAAGCGGTTGAACAAGCTATTTCATGCCCATTATTGGAAGATGTTGATCTTTCTGACGCGCGCGGCGTATTAGTACACATTGTGGCAGGTATTGATTTCAGTTGGGATGAATATCACACAGTGGGTGACGCTTTAAAACAATTTGCATCTGATGACTCGCAAAATATTATTGGTGTGACAGTTGATCCTACACTTGATACAGGTGAATTACATGTAACTGTAATTGTTACTGGGATTGGCGAACGTAAATCAGAATTAAATGTAGTTAAAAATCCAACATTAAATACTAAAAAAGATGTTAATGAGACTACAGAAAAAACAATTGATGCCGATAACTCTATTAATGCAACTGCAGAAGCTGAAAACCAAGCGTTAACAAAAACATCTGAAGAGGCTGTTCAGGTTGAACCTGAAATAGCAGAGCCTGTTACTGAAGTTAAAGATAAAACAGCTGCTGAAAGCTATTTAGATATCCCGGCATTTTTAAGACGTCAAGCAGATAATTAAAATAAAGCTGCTGATATGACAGTTTGTGATGTTTGTCTCAAACTGTTATTATCCGTCAAAAATATAATCGTAGTGGAGGTCATTTTATGATTAAGCAAAGAACATTGAAAAAAAGTGTTAAATCAACAGGTGTTGGTTTACATTCTGGGAATAAAGTAACCATTGAGTTACACCCTGCACCTGCTAACACGGGTATTGTTTATCGTCGTATTGACCTCGACCCTGTGGTTAGTTTTAAAGCGCATGCACAAGCAGTGCAAGAAACGCTTTTATGTACTTGTCTGGTTAATGACCAAGGGCAAAAGATTTCTACTGTTGAGCATTTGTCGGCAGCATTGGCTGGTTTAGGCATTGATAATATTGTTATCGATGTTGACGCACCAGAAATTCCAATAATGGATGGCAGTGCAAGCCCTTTTATTTTCTTACTACAATCCGCTGGTATTGAAGAGCAAAATGTAGCGAAAAAATTTATCCGCATTAAAAAAACAGTGCGTGTAGAAGATGAAAAAGACGGTAAGTGGGCTGAATTACAGCCATCTAATAATGGATTTAGTTTGGATTTTAAAATTGATTTTGACCATCCTGTTTTCGAAGGTCAAAACCAACATATTGAAATGCAATTCTCAGGTGACTTATTTGTTAAAGAAATCAGTCGTGCCCGTACATTTGGATTTATGAAAAGTGTTGAATACCTTCAGTCTAACAATTTAGCGTTAGGTGCAAGTTTAGATAACGCAATTGGTTTAGATGAGTTCCGAGTATTAAACCCTGAAGGTTTACGTTACGAAGATGAATTTGTAAAACATAAAGTTTTAGATGCTATCGGTGATTTGTATTTATCTGGTTATACTATTTTAGGCCATTTAAAAGCCTATAAAACAGGTCATGCATTAAACAATAAGCTGTTATGTGCTTTGTTAGCAGATGAAGAAGCATTTGAAATGGTGACATTTGAAGAGCCAGTCAGTGAGTCACCAGTACAATATATCGAACCTGTATTTGTCACTGCTTAGAGTTATTAAGCATTTAGGTCAGGTCGCTTAACTATATTTAAACCACTTTGTGAGAGCAAGGTGGTTTTTTTTTAGCTATTGGAAACGATAGTATTTATAGAGTGTGATTTCATTAGAGATAAGTATCTAATAAGGTTAGGGTTTAATTTAATTCGTATTATTCACTTTTGTTGGTTGAAAACTTAGCTAATGATTGTAATGCTTTTTTTAATTTTGGATCCGCATTTTCAGCTAATGCTAAAAATGAGTCTGCGATATCTTTGCTCATTTTTTGAGCTCTTTTCTTTACCGGTTTATTGGTTTTTAATTGAGCTGGACTTATTTTTGCGAGGTTTGGGTTTACTTTTATCTTGATACTAATCAATGAAGAATGGTGCTGTCGTAATTCACTTAGTATGTCACTTCGCATAAATTGTAAACGTTGTAACCAAAGAGAGGTCGGACTTTCTATAAGCAAGCTCCCATTTTCAATATTTCCTATGCGACAACCACTGATATTGTGTTGTTTTAAAACCCTTTGTAGTACCATATCTAACTTAGTTATCAATGATGTACTTTTCTGATAATGATTTTTTTCCAGCAACAATGCGATAGGTTTAGGTTGTTTTTTATGTGTTGTCATAACAGCCATCAATAGTGAATTAAGTTTATGAGTATAACGGTTATTTATAATAGGAAGGAATCTAAACATAGCTTTTCTATCACAAGATCTACATTTATTTTTGTCTGCATATTGACAGTGGCTATGTTAATGACAAGTGCTTGGTTATTGCAGTCTCATTATCATCAGCAACTGACACAACATAAGATACAAGCTTTAAACGAAAGAAACCTTATTAAGCAACAATATATAGAGACTATTCAATCTCAGACCAATCAACAGGTGCAAGCCTTAGCGGTGAAAATTGGCCAATTACAAGCGCAAAGCATCCGCTTAAATAGTTTAGGTGAACGTATTATTGCAAAATCAAACTTCCCAAAAGAAGAGTTTGAATTTGATATTATCCAGTCTATCGAACAAAGTCTTAACCTTGAGACTGAACAAAATTTAGACCAAAATATAGAATCAAATACTGAACAAGAGGTTGAAGAGTTTATCGACCATGAACCGATAGAAAAAACATCGGCAAATTTAGAGTCTGTAGATGAAGATATTGAGCAACCTGTTCCATTAACTGGTTTCTCCGATGTAACTACCTTAGACAGTTCAGATCTTTCAAAACTACATAAAAATGTTTCTCTCCTTGCATATCAGTATCAAAATAATCAAAATTTACTGCAACAACTTGAAATTACACTAACCAATCTCCATCTCTCTCATGAGCTGTTCATTTCTGGTCGTCCTGTTTCTATTCAAGGTTCTTGGATATCATCACCTTTTGGGACTCGAACTGATCCGTTTACGGGGCGCTTGCGCCGCCATAAAGGGGTTGATATAGCCGGTTATACGGGTATGCCGATTATTGCAACGGCAGCCGGTGTTGTCACTACATCAGAAGCTCGCTCTGGTTATGGTTATGTGGTTGAAATTAATCATGGTGGTGGTTTAAGAACGCGTTATGCGCATGCATCGTCACTACTTGTACCTGTTGGCGCTGTGGTTGAAAAAGGCCAACAAATAGCCGTCATGGGCTCGACTGGTCGTTCTACTGGGCCACACGTTCATTATGAAGTTATCAAAAATGGTAGCCAAATAAATCCAGTTCATTATATACAAAGATTACCAAGCTAAATCGCAACTTTTATCCGACTTTTTACAATGAGAAAAGCAAAATGATCACATCGCTAATAACAAAAATAATAGGCAGTCGAAATGACCGTTATCTAAAAACACTACGTAAAGTAGTTAATGAAATTAATAAACTTGAGCCGGAGATCAAAGCATTAACGGAAGAAGAGTTAAAAGCTAAAACGGCTTATTTTAAAGAACGTCTTGCTAAGGGTGAAACTATTGATGACATCCTAGTTGAAGCCTTTGCTGTAGTGCGAAGTGCATCTGAGCGTGTTTTTGGCATGCGTCATTTTGATGTGCAGCTGATTGGTGGCATGGTTTTAAATGAGAATAAAATCGCAGAAATGCGTACCGGTGAAGGTAAAACCTTAACTGCAACATTACCTGCTTATTTAAATGCATTAACGGGTAATGGTGTGCATGTTATTACGGTTAATGATTATTTAGCACGACGTGATGCAGAATGGAATGCTCAATTATTTGAATATCTAGGGTTAACTGTTGGAATCAATTTGTCAGGAATGACTGGCGAAGAAAAGCGTGCAGCTTATGCAGCAGATATTACTTACGGTACTAATAACGAATTTGGTTTTGATTACCTTCGTGACAATATGGCTTTTGAAGCTTCACAACGTGTTATGCGCGGTCTACATTTTGCTATTGTGGATGAGGTTGATTCAATTTTAATCGATGAAGCAAGAACACCTTTGATCATCTCAGGCCCTACCGATAGTGATGCCACGCTTTATACTAAATTAAACACCATCATTCCATTGCTAACACAGCAAGATAAAGAAGATACTGAAGAGTACATCGGCGAAGGTGACTTTACCGTTGATGAAAAAAGTAAGCAGGTATTATTAACTGAGCGTGGCCAAGAAAAAGTTGAGAGTATCTTGCAAGAGCGTGGTTTATTAGAAGAACATACCTCTTTATATGCAGCATCAAGTATTAGCTTATTACATCATGTCAACGCCGCATTACGTGCTCATACCTTGTTTGAAAAAGATGTAGAGTACATTGTTACAGCGCAAGGTGAAGTTGTTATTGTTGATGAGCACACTGGTCGTACAATGCCAGGGCGTCGATGGTCTGAAGGTTTGCATCAAGCAGTTGAAGCTAAAGAAGGTGTGAAAATACAGAATGAAAATCAAACGCTTGCTTCAATCACATTCCAAAACTATTTCCGTTTATACGAAAAATTAGGTGGTATGACAGGTACTGCGGATACAGAAGCATTTGAATTCCAGTCTATCTATGGTTTAGAAACCATTGTTATTCCAACAAATCGCCCTATGGTGCGTAAAGATGGTGGCGATTTAGTTTATTTAACTGAAATTGAAAAGTACCAAGCTATTATTGAAGATATCAATACAAGATTAGAGCGACGTCAACCGGTATTGGTAGGGACAGTTTCTATTGAAAACTCTGAGCTACTGTCTAATTTGATGACTAAAGCTAACATTAAACACAGTGTGTTAAATGCTAAATTTCATGAGAAAGAAGCTGATATTATCGCTCAAGCTGGTGCATTAGGCTCGGTTACCATTGCAACCAATATGGCGGGTCGTGGTACAGATATCGTCCTAGGCGGCAATCTACAAAATCGTTTGGAAAAATTAGGTGAGCTTAGCGAACAACAACTTGCTGCTGAAAGCGCTGCATGGAAAGAAGATCAAGAAGCCGTATTAGCAGCAGGTGGTTTGTACATTGTTGGTACAGAACGTCATGAATCGCGTCGTATTGATAACCAATTACGTGGTCGTGCGGGTCGTCAAGGTGATGCCGGTGAAAGTCGTTTTTATCTTTCAATGGAAGATTCGTTAATGCGTATCTTTGCTTCTGAAAAAGTATCTAATATGATGAAAAAATTAGGTATGGAAAATGGTGAAGCAATTGAACATCCTTGGGTGACACGTGCAATTGAAAATGCACAACGCAAAGTTGAAGGCCGTAACTTTGATATGCGTAAGTCATTATTAGACTTTGATGATGTTGCTAATGACCAACGTAAAGTGGTTTATCAACAACGTAATGGTGTCATGGATAGCGACAATATCACTGAAAATATCCAACAGATTTGGGGAGATGTCTTTAACGCTTGTATCAATGAATATGTACCATTACATTCATTAACAGAGCAATGGGATTTGGAAGGATTAGAGAGCCGTTTAAAACAAGACTTTTTGATTGAGTTACCTGTTCAACAATGGTTAGTTGATGATGCTAACTTACAAGAAGAAACTATTCGTGAAAAAATCGTAGAACATGCGCAAGCGGTTTACCAAGATAAAAAACAACAAGTCGGCGAGTCTATTATTGCTGGTTTTGAAAAATCTGTCATGCTCCAAACTATTGATATGCTGTGGAAGGAGCATTTAGCTGCGATGGATCATCTTCGCCAAGGCATTCATTTACGTGGTTATGCTCAAAAAGATCCAAAACAAGAATACAAACGTGAGTCTTTTGAATTATTTATTGCGATGTTAGAAAATTTAAAAGCGGATGTTGTGGGTATTTTATCTAAAGTGCAAATTCAAAGTAGAGAAGAAGCACAAGCGATTGAAGAGCAACGCCGTGAAGCTGAAGCAAAAGCGAATATTCAATATCAACATGCACAAGTTAATAGTGATGGTGAAGCAGAAAAAGAAGTTACTGAAGAATCGACAGATACCTTTGTTCGTCCGGATAAAAAAGTCGGTCGTAATGAAGCATGCCCATGTGGTTCAGGTAAAAAGTTCAAGCAATGTCATGGTAAATTAGGCTAAGCTGTTTAAGAACGCTTAATTTAACTGTAATTAATAAAGGTGGTACTTCTCTGAAGACCACCTTTTTTAT
>TARA_R110001583_G_scaffold22377_2_pt1 | contig 11709 bp, 10 predicted proteins | sample TARA_R110001583 | Tara Oceans TARA_R110001583 (sample SAMEA4398432) | marine metagenome | biome: Polar Biome; feature: [MES] marine water layer (ENVO:01000295) within the mesopelagic zone...; material: water (ENVO:00002006), including particulate matter (ENVO:01000060) such as...... | reverse complement strand
TTATCATTGGAATGATAAAGTAATAATAGCCTTTGTAGTAATAATCATTCATGCTTCACTTATCTAAGCGCGACACAAACATCGTCACAAGGTCAATAAAGGAATTCATCATGAAAAAAATCATCCCTACCGTTTCAGCCCTATTATTATTACAAGCTTGTACAACATTTGACCCATATACAGGAGAAAGTAAAACCAGTAAGACTGCGATAGGTGCAACCGCTGGCGCCAGTATCGCCGCTATTGTCGCCTATATCGACAATAAAGATAAAAGCACTGTAACACGTAATCAACGTATTTTAGCAGCGGCTACTGGTGGCGCGGCAATTGGTGGCGGTATTGGTTATTACATGGATACTCAAGAAGCGAAATTACGCAAGCAACTGCGCGATAGTGGCGTAAGCATTCAGCGTGATGGTGACAACATCAATTTAATCATGCCAGGCAACATTACTTTTTCAACGAATAGTGCCAATATCAATACTAACTTTATCAGTGTACTTGATTCTGTTGCATTAGTGCTTGAAGAGTATAACAAGACACTGATTGTTGTTTCTGGCCATACCGACTCTATTGGCTCGCTTCAAAACAACCAAAAATTATCTGAAGATCGTGCAAGCTCTGTCTCTAATTACCTAAAAGGCAAAGGCATTCTCAATGATCGACTAGAAATAGTTGGCTTTGGTGAAACACACCCTGTGGCAGATAATAACAGCGCAGAAGGACGTGAACTTAACCGTCGCGTTGAACTAACCCTATTACCAATTACGGCATCATAACTAATATTCAATTATCGGTGGAGGGCTTATTCAAATCCCCACCGATTATCATTACTTATGACTGAGGTTAGCTAATGACCGAGTTTAACTTATTGCTACCATTGTCAGGCATGCTCATACCCTGTTGAACAAACGATGAGAAACGATTAATACCTTGTTGTGCAATATTAGGCAGGTTATCAAAATCAATATTATCTAATAAATTTTTAACTTCTAATCCGAGTTCGGTATCACCTTGAATTGATAAACGGCGTTGAAAAAATAACGTATCAGGATCTTCTTTACGCCCTGCAATAAGAATTAAATCATTTACATTGCCCGAAAAAGTAACATCAACTTGCTCACAGGTTTCTTGAATCAATAACTGATTATTTTTAAAGCTGATAAACCAACAAAACTTCAGATCCGTCACCTCAACTTTAAGCCATTTATCTTCTAAAAAATCAAGCTCATCATCTTCAATTGACTCTTTAAACAAGCACATAAGTAATTCTGACAACAATTTCTTTTGAATAAAAAAAGGCAACATGCCACTTGGGAATGACAAGATAGTTGGTGCTTTTTTTACTATTTGATGTTGCAGATTACTAAACAATGGCTTTAACATAATGATTCTCATGATAAAAAATAACATTATAAATGTTAAAGAATCGATCAACCCTGCTCTACATCAATAAATGTTTCACCGATATTTTTACAATGGCATCTATTTGAAAATAGTGAAACCATTATGGAACTTCTATGTCCAGCGGGTAGCTTACCCGCATTAAAAACCGCCATTGATTGTGGTGCCGATGCTGTCTATATTGGCCTTAAAGACGATACCAATGCCCGCCATTTTGCCGGTCTTAACTTTAATGAAAAAAAACTCATAAAAGGTGCACAGTATGTTAGAGATCATAATAAACACCTTCATGTCGCCATTAATACATTTGCTCACCCTGGTGAAGAAAAACGCTGGCAAAATGCCGTTGACCAATGTGTAAACCTTGGCGCGACAGCCGCTATCATTGCAGATATCGCAACATTAGATTATGCCACTAACAAATACCCCGATTTAGAATTGCATTTAAGTGTTCAAGCATCTGCCACCAATACCGCTGCAATTGATTTTTATGCCAAAAATTTTAACGTTAAACGTGTTGTATTACCCCGTGTTTTATCAATACAACAGGTAAAACAACTGGCCCGTAATACCACCATGCCTTTAGAAGTCTTTGCCTTTGGTAGTTTATGTATTATGGCTGAAGGTAGATGTTATCTTTCGTCTTATTTTACCGGTGAATCTCCCAATACCGTCGGAGCTTGTTCTCCTGCCAAATATGTACGTTGGAGCGAAACGGATACTGGCATGGAATCACGCCTAAATGATATTTTGATCGACCGTTACCAAAAAGATGAAAAAGCAGGCTATCCCACTCTCTGTAAAGGCAAGTTTAATGTTGGAGACAACCTATACCACGCCCTTGAAGAGCCTACCAGTTTAAACACCCTATCGATGGTGCCTGAATTGATGAAAGCAAATATTTGTTCAGTCAAAATTGAAGGACGACAAAGAAGCCCTGCTTATGTAGAACAAATAACTAAAGTCTGGCGCGATGCCATTGATAGTTACAAAGCAAACCCTGAAGGCTATCAAGTCAAAGAGCAATGGAACAATGTTCTGGCAAACGTTTCTGAAGGTAGTCAAACCACCTTAGGTGCTTATCACCGTGCATGGCAATAACATACAGAACTAAATAGGAACATTATGAAATTATCATTAGGCCCGCTTTTATATTATTGGCCAAAGCAAAGCGTTGAAGATTTTTATCAATCAGCACTTAATAGCGAAGCCGATATTATTTATTTAGGCGAAACCGTTTGTAGTAAACGACGCGAATTAAAAACCAGAGATTGGATTAGTTTAGCCAAGTCATTAAACGAACAAGGTAAAGAAATTATCTTATCAAGCATGGCATTGCTTGAAGCCCCTTCTGAAATAAAAGTACTAAAGCAACTCTGTGAAAATGGGGAATTAAGTGTTGAAGCCAATGATGTTGGCGCCATCGAAATACTCAGTGAATTAAAAGTCCCATTTGTGTGTGGCCCTGCTATCAATTGTTATAACGCATCAGTGATTAACATGTTTGTGAACAAAGGCATGCAACGCTGGGTAATGCCTGTTGAACTATCACGAGATTGGCTAACTAAAATAGTATCCGACTGCGAAGATTTAGGCATTCGAGACAAATTTGAAATAGAAGTGTTTTCACAGGGTTATATGCCACTCGCTTATTCAGCACGTTGTTTTACCGCACGTTCTGAGAATAAAGCAAAAGACGATTGCGAGCTTTGTTGCATCAAATATCCACAAGGCAGACCGACCACCACACAAGAAGATCAGCAAGTGTTTGTATTAAACGGCATTCAGACACAATCAGGTTATTGTTATAATTTGATTAACGATGTCCCTTCGATGCAAGGTCTGGTTGATGTTGCTCGAATCAGTCCCACAGATAATCAAGCTTTTGATGTATTGCAACAATTCCGACAAGCAATAAATAATACAATGCCTCCCGTCAAACTAGAGCAAAAAGAGTGTAATGGTTTTTGGCATCAGATTGCAGGATTAGAGACGCGATATTAAAAGTACGATTGCAATTTAAATCATTCAAAACCAAAAAGCGCGTATCTATTACAGATACGCGCTTTTTATTTTACGCCGTTATTGTTTTGCATTGAACATCGGTTTATCTGTTCTATCTTTATCTGACCAGAAATTGATGTTGAATTGTGCATCATCACTGAGTTTAATTCGATGCCAATATTGTGGTGGGCTGGTTGCAAACTGTCCCGCATTAATCACCACTCTTACTTCAGGTCTGTCGCGTTACCATCGGCAAAACCATAATATACAACCGTACCTTCCATCACACATAACTGACCAAATACATCTTTGGCGGTATTGTTGTGACTTATACCAATTGAATTAATAAAGTGATCAGAGGTTGCGTAGAAAAAATGATGACTAACAAGGCGTGATTTGCAGGAGATAGTTGTTCTCACTTCAAAACTTACAACGCAGTGAGTCATCATTTTAACCAGCAAGAATGATCACCTTTTTAGTTCGTTTGGTATTAGTAAAGCTCCTGGTACATTCTCTTTTGTAAAGAATGGTGTAGAACGCTGAATAGTCCACTCTTTTGGGATTCTTAAATGACTCATAATATACTCCTAAATTTACCAATAATTTTCACTACTAAATTGCCCGGGTTTACGACGCAAATGCTTGCTGAAACCGAGCTCTTTTAAAATTCCACTGCAATCCCTAACCATGCTAGGATTGCCACATAAATAGAAAAAGTGCGTGTTACCTTCCGTTGGGATTCCAACCGCTCGTTGCAATTCACCGCTTTTGAGCAACATTGGAATTCTTCCTGACAAAGCTCCGCTGACCAATTCTCTAGAAACAATTCGCACATAAGTTAACCTCTCTTGATAATCCTGTTTAAGTTGAGTTATCTCTTCTTGATAACTCAACTCTTCTTCAAATCGGGTTGCATTCACTAACACAACTCGCTCAAACCGCTTTGCAATAGATGCATCATTTAGCATCGCCAAATAGGGGCCTATCGCTGTTCCCGTACTTAACAGCCATAAATGTCGAGTATGCCCAGGGACTTCATCTAAGGTCATAAAACCTGCGGGTTCATTGCCTACTAACAATTCATCACCTACTGCAAGCCTGTGTAGGCGAGGTGAGAGTTGCCCATTAGGGTCGCTAATAATTAAAAATTCTAGTTCACCCGTTGCTTCATGATCACTTGGATGGTTAACAATCGAGTAAGCGCGTCGAATAAGTTCGTTATGCTCATCGTATTGTGCCAACTTGGTAAACTGTCCTGCGGTATAAGGCATAAATGGTACTTTTACACGTAAAGAAAACAGGTTATGTGTCCAATCGATACGTTTAGTCACCACAGCTTGGTTAAATCCATCATAAGGTTGTAACATTGTGGTTCCTCCTTTCTAGAAATCTTATTCCGACTATTAAGTACATTGCACATGTTATGCCAATAAAATAACACTCTTAAAATCAATAACTTAAAGTTTTACGGTATTTTTTGTTATCATCATGATTGCATAAAAATGTTATACAAAAGATAATAAGTTATCATTTTGATAGTTTATTATGACTAAAGGAATACGCATGAAGCATTACAAGAATGAATTGCTGCAAGTAGCACTGGATATCAATTCAGGTATTACTGAGCAAGACCGTTTTGATAGGCTACTTGCAGCCATTCAAAACCTGATGCAATGTGATGCCTCTGCACTTCTATTTTATAAAGAACAAAATTTTATCCCGCTTGCCATAAATGGTTTAAGTGAAGATGTTTTAGGCCGTCGTTTTGCAATAAATCAACATCCTCGATTTGAGGCCATTGCGCGTGCGGGAGATATTGTTCGTTTTCCAAAGGACAGTGATCTGGCTGACCCCTACGATGGCCTGATCCCAAATCACGAAGGTAACTTAGAGGTACATGCTTGTATCGGTTTACCGCTAATGCACAATGAGCATTTGATTGGCGCCATTACCATTGATGCCTTCAATCCCGATCTCTTTGATCAATTTGAAGACGACAACCTGCGCTTACTGTCAGCATTGGCATCCAACAGTCTACAAATGGCGCTGTTAGTTGATAAATTAGAAAAAGGAACAGATCTTCACCTAATCCCCTCTAGTAATAAGCAACCAGTCGTTAGTAAACATGAGATCATTGGAAAGTCCGCTGTGATTGAAGAGTTAAAATCTCAAATAGAAGCCGTCGCAGCCACGGATTTATCGGTACTCATATTAGGTGATACGGGAGTGGGTAAAGAACTTGTCGCTCACGGCATTTACAACCAATCTATGCGCAGTAAAGAAGCTTTTGTATATTTAAATTGCGCAGCGTTACCTGAATCGGTTGCAGAGAGTGAATTATTTGGTCATATAAAAGGGGCATTCACCGGTGCAATCAGCAATCGGAAGGGTAAATTTGAGCTTGCCAATAAAGGCACATTATTTCTTGATGAAATTGGTGAACTCTCTTTGGTACTACAAGCAAAACTGTTACGTGCTTTGCAATATGGTGATATACAGCGTGTCGGTGATGATAATAATATAAAGGTTGATGTACGCATTATTGCAGCTACAAACAGAGTCTTACATGAAGAGGTCAAAGCGAATCGGTTCCGTGGTGACCTTTATCACCGCTTGAGTGTTTTCCCTATCTTTGTTCCCGCTTTAAAAGAACGAGGTAAAGATATTATTTTATTAGCCGGTTTTTTCGCTGAGCGCTGTCAACACAAACTCAATGTATTAAGTATTAGACTTGATAACTCTATCCATTCGTTATTATTGAATCATGCTTGGGAGGGAAATGTACGCGAACTTGAACACGCGATAAACCGTGCAGCAGTTATTGCAAAAGTAGAGACGGATCAACTCCATATTGTACTCCTTAAACATCACTTTCTATTCGCTTTAAATAACGAAGCTGTCAGTTCAAATCAAAGTATTGAACAACCAAAAGATATCGATATGGGTGGATTTGATAAACTCACATTAAAAGAAGCAATAGATCAATTTAAACAACAGTTTGTAAAGCAAGCATATCAAGACAATGCTTTAAAACTAAGCACAACAGCGAAGCAATTAGGTATCTACCCAACCAATCTGCATCGTTTATTAAAAAGGCTCAATATAAAATAATCTGATATTTTTATTTATCTATTTGAGTAGAAGAAATTCTGACAATACATCTAAATTATTTAAATAAAATAGAATAAATAGAAAGAAAACTGTTTTTATTGGAGATATTCTTTCAATAAAAACAGTTCAGATTATTCAATTAACTCATGGATGTTACAGGACAGATTCTTCAAGAGAAGCTTCAAAAAACACCTTCTGTTTTTCTATCTGTTCATTGCGTGAAATCTGCCAATCTGACAACGTATCAGTAGCTGCAATTTTAACCGCGGTAACTTTAAACTCAGGACATTTAGTGACTTTATCTTTATCCCAACCTTGTATGGCATTAATCGCCGTATCTGGGTGGTGGAAAGTGGTAAATAAAGTCCCTTCTTTCACTTTCTTAGAAAGACGAACCTTAATCGAAATAGCATTAGTTCGACTCGTTAAGCTAACAAGATCCCCCGTATTTAGCGATAATGGCTCAGCATCACTCGGATGAATTAACAACTCATCTTCGTCATGCCAATCGGTGTTTTTTGTGCGACGCGTTTGTGTACCTACATTGTAATGCACTAAAACACGGCCTGTAATAAGTGTGAACGGGAAGTCGATATCAGCAGATGAGCTGGTTTCCTGATAATCACAAACTTGCAATGCCCCACCATTTTCTCTAATGATTTTATCTTCATGCAAAATGGGAGAACCATTTGGGTTTTCTTTATTACAAGGCCATTGAACACCACCAAGTTGGTCTATTTTATCGTAGCTCACTTCGCTAATATCAGTCCATAACCCTTTCATCTCATTTAAAATTTCTTCTGTATGATGATAGTGCATGTCATAACCCATCTCTGTTGCAATTTTAGAGATGATTTCCCACTCTTGGAATTCAACTTTAGGTTTCAACGCATTTCTGACACGGCTGAGTCTTCGTTCTGCATTAATAAAAATACCATTCTTTTCTAAGAAAGAACTACCAGGCAAAAATACATGTGCAAAGGCTGATGTTTCATTTAAAAACAGATCCAGTTGTACAACAAAATCCATTTTAGATAAGGCTTTAGCAATCCGTGGTAAATCAGGTTCAGATTGCATGATCTCTTCACCTTGAATGAAGAAGCCTTTGAATTTATCCTGTAATGCGCTGTCGATCATATCAGGCATTTTTTGCCCTACTTTAGTCGACTGTTCAACGCCCCATGCTTTAGTATATTTATCCGCAACTTCCTGGTTGGTAACATCTTCATAACCAAGCGTACTATGAGGATAAGCCCCCACATCACAGGCTCCTTGAACGTTATTTTGACCACGTAAGGGATTTACACCAGAGCCATTTCGGCCTAAGTTTCCGGTTAACATCGCTAGATTCGCGAGTGTCATAACACCATCTGAACCCTGTGCATGTTCCGTGACACCTAAACCATAAAAGATAGAGCTTTTATCGCTTGAAGCATAAATATTAGCAGCTTTTACAATTTCATAACTTGTAACACCAGCAATTTTAGCGACGTATTCTGGGCTATGCTGTTCCTGCTTAATAAAATCCATATACTTTTTAACAAATGTATTATCGAGGTTTTCTTTAATATATTTTTTATTAACCAGATTTTGAGTCACTAAAACATGTGCAATAGAGTTTAATACAGCAACATTAGTGCCTGGTTTTATTTGTAAATGAACATCGGCTTTAATGAGTGGTGACTTAACCAACTCGGTTACCATAGGGTCAATCACAATTGTTTTAACACCACTAACACGCATACGTTTTTTCAAACGAGCACCAACAACAGGATGTGCATGGGTTGGATTGGCGCCTACTATTAAAAATACATCAACGTGTTCAATACTATCAAAATCCTGTGTACCAGAGCTGGTGCCTAAGGTTTTCTCTAATCCATATCCCGTTGGTGAATGACAACGTCTTGCACAATTATCAACATTGTTATTACCCAAAGCCGTTCTATTGAATTTTTGAAGTGTATATATTTCTTCTATCGTACAGCGCGAAGAAGCCAACGAACCTAATGCTTCGTTGCCATACTCTTTTTTGATTTTGTTAAAACCTTTTGCAATAAAAGCAAAGGCTTCTTCAAAGCTTACTTTTTTCCACGGATCATTAATGCTTTCGCGTATTAATGGCTCTGTCATTCTTTCTTTATGGGTAACGTAATCGTAAGCAAAACGACCTTTAACACAGAGGTGATTTTTGTTTGAAGGGGTATTCGAATTAGGCGTAATTCTAACCACCTCATCCATTTTAGTTTCAACCACTAAACCACAACCAACACCACAATAAGCACAGGTTGTAGTAACCTGTTTTGTTGGTAATCCCATATCAACAATGCTTTTTTCGTTTAAAGACGCGGTAGGACAAACTTCAACACATTTACCGCAAGAAACACAGATAGAGTTTTTAAAGTCAAACAAGCCAGGGCAAATTTCAGAATGAAGCCCCCGCCCTTTAACGGTTAAAGCAAATGTTCCCTGTGTTTCAATACACACCCTGACACATTTATAACAACTGATACATTTTGTACTTTCGTAGTCGAAATAAGGTGCAGACTTATCAATCACAGGTTTATGCACTTTGCGATCTTCGACCAAAAAGCGCGATCCCCTGACACCATACTCTGCACATAAAGACTGTAAGTCACAATCTCCATTGGCAGAACAAACTAAACAATCTAATGGATGTTCAGAGATATATAAATCCAGTAAATTTTTTCTTAGTTTGAAGAGTTCTTTACTTTCGGTGGTCACCACCAAACCTTCTGCGACGATCGCGGTGCAAGAGGTTGAAATTCTTGCACCTTCTATTTCAACGATACAAAGCCGACAACCACCAATCGGTTTAAGGCTATCTGTCGCACACAGTCTTGGGATATTAATGCCCGCTTTTAACGCTGCGCGCATCACTGTTTCACCTTCAAAGGCTGTCACCGTCTGACCATCGATGATTAAGCTGACTTCTTTTTTAGATTCAACCGGTGGCGTACCATAATCACATTTAATGTTGATAATATTTTTTGAGTTGGTTAGCGTCATAATTATCTTCTCACATATTTGTTGTAACGATCTTCAAACTCATTAGGAAAGTTCTTAATCAAGCTTAAAACAGGTACTGCGGTGATCCCGCCTAAGGCACATAATGATGTCTGTGTTAAGGTGTCACAGAGTTCTTTGATGAGAATAATATTTTCATTAACAGACTCACCAGAGATAACTTGTTCCATCATCTCTGCGCCACGTCTTGAACCAATGCGACAAGGCGTACAGGTTCCACAGGATTCTAATGCACAAAAATCAAAGGCAAAATGTGCTAACTCTTTAGCACTGGCGTCATAACCCATGACGATGATGCCACCGTGACCGATATGACCACCTAATGTTTTAAAATGCTCGTAATCTAATGGATTATCTAAATCATCCTTAGACATGTGGTAACCAAGTGGTCCGCCGATTTGCACCAATTTCACGTCCCTGCCACCATCAAAAGGAAACTCTATGCCACCACCAAAATCATCAATAATATCCCTTACCGTGATGCCAAATGGCAATTCAACTAACCCTCCGTATTTAATATTGCCACTGAGTTGAAATGGGCAAGTACCGCGTGAGCGATCATAGCCAAGTTTTCCATAGGCTTTACCGCCATGCTCAATGATTGGCACCATACTGACTAAAGAGATAACATTGAAAAGTGCCGTTGGTTTTCCAAACAGTCCTTTATGGACAGGAAATGGTGGTTTGACACGAACCGTGCCGCGTTTGCCTTCTAAACTGTTTAATAATGCCGTTTCTTCACCACAAACATAAGAGCCCGCACCGATACGTAAATGAATATCAAAATCTTTACCACTATTCTGTACGTTTTTGCCTAACCAGCCGGTTTTTTTAGCAAGATTGATGGCATTGTTTAACACTTTTCTGGCAATCGGGTATTCAGAACGCAAGTAAATATATCCTTCACTCGCTCCCACTGCTAACGCGGTTAAGAACATACCCTCTAAAATCATAAAGGGATCACCCTCACCCATCATACGGTCTGAAAACGTGCCCGAGTCACCTTCATCAAAATTACAAACAACAAACTTTTCATCATCCACTGATACAGCATCTTTTGTTGCTTGTAGTTTTAAATAAGAAGGGAAAGCGGCGCCACCTCGTCCTCTTAAACCAGAATGTTCCATCTCTTTAATTAATTCTGCAGCGGACATCGAGAAGGCTTTGTTAAGAGCAGTAAAACCACCATGCTTGATATAATCATCAATATCCATCGGATCGACTAAACCAACACGTTTAAAACAAAGCCTGGTTTGTTTAGCAAGGTAAGGTACTTGCGTAATATCCCCCACTCTTAAAGGGTGCTCTCCTCCGTTTAAGAAGTTAGCGTCAAACAATCCAGCAACATCTTCTTCTTGAACCGGGCCATAGGCAATTCGCTGTCCATTAACTTCAACTTCCACTAAGGTTTCTAACCAGAAAAGTCCCCATGAACCATTACGAATGATGTCAACATCGAGATTATTTTGTATGGCAATTTGCTTGATTTCTTGTACGACTTCATCAGCACCTAAAGAAACAGAAGTGGTATCTAACGGAACATAAATCTTAATCATTATCTATTTCCCTTTACAGTTTTTATTGATGATCGCTTTGACATTATCACTGGTTACCCGAGCATATAATTTTTCGTTTACCACGATGTTAGGCCCAACGGCACAGTTACCAAGACAAAAAACTTCCTCTATTTCAAATTCACCGTCTTCTCGGGTTTCACCAATATCTGTTCCTAAGGTGTCACATAACACCTTAATCATATTCTTAGATTTGCGTGCATAACAGCCTTCAGCCATACACACTTTAATGACATTTTTTGCTCTTGGTTTGGTTTTGAAATCATGATAAAAACTCACAACCCCCAGCACACCCGCTTCAGACAAACTGAATGTTTCAGCCAAAGCCGGATATAACTCTTCATTTATATAACCAAAGGTATCGGCTAAGTTTCTAAGCGTTTCAACCAATCCCCCTTTTAAATGGGTATTTTTTTCAATGACTTTCAGCGCAATATCAAAATCGTATTCTTTAAACATATCCGTGTTCTCTTATTTTTGAATTTACTTCATGCGCACGTTTAAAACCTTTGGCGCAATCATCTATCCTGAATTGAAATCAACCAATAACGTTAATATTCAGTCGGTTAAA
>TARA_R110001583_G_scaffold43015_1_pt1 | contig 11725 bp, 5 predicted proteins | sample TARA_R110001583 | Tara Oceans TARA_R110001583 (sample SAMEA4398432) | marine metagenome | biome: Polar Biome; feature: [MES] marine water layer (ENVO:01000295) within the mesopelagic zone...; material: water (ENVO:00002006), including particulate matter (ENVO:01000060) such as...... | reverse complement strand
GGGAATTTAAATACAATGCAAATTTTACAATTAAAAGAAACCGTCTCCTTTATGCGCTATCGCAAAATTGCGATGGTTTTCAGCACGCTATTAATGATAGCATCAATTGCTTCACTTGCGGTTAACAAATTAAACTTCGGTTTAGATTTTACCGGTGGTACATTAATAGAAGTTGGTTTTGAACAAGCGGCTGATTTACAAATATTACGTCAGCTAATGCAAGACAATAATCATGACGATGCCAAAGTACAATTTTATGGTAGTAGTCGTGATGTGGTTATTCGCCTTGGTTTACGTGAAGACGTGAAAGCTGAAATGCTTGGCAATGAAATATTAGCCATTCTTGAAACAGGCACAGGTCAAAAAGTTGATATGCGCCGCATTGAATTTGTTGGCGCGAGTGTTGGCGATGAATTAGCAGAGCAGGGCGGTTTAGCCATGTTAACCGCACTTATTTGTATTTTAGTCTATGTTGCTTTTCGTTTTGAATGGCGCTTTGCTGTAGGTTCTGTAGTCGCTTTGTTTCATGATGTTTTATTAACGCTAGGTCTTTTCTCTATTTTGGGGCTAGAGTTTGACTTAACTGTGCTCGCCGCAATATTAGCGGTAATTGGTTATTCACTTAACGATACTATTGTAGTTTCAGATCGTATTCGTGAAAATTTTAGAAAAATACGGGATACTTTGCCAGAAGAAATCATTAATATGTCACTAACACAAACCTTAAGTCGAACGTTTATTACGTCAATAACAACGTTATTAGTGTTAGCTGCATTGTTCTGGAAAGGTGGTGCGTTAATTCATGGTTTTGCAAGTGCATTACTCTTTGGTGTGTTTGTCGGTACTTACTCTTCAATTTATGTAGCTTCATTAGTCGCGTTAGCTTTAGGGGTTTCAAGAGAAGATCTTATACCTGAAGTGATTGAAAAAGAAGGTGAAGAACAAGAACAGATGATGCCGTAATAAAGAGGGCATGAAAAAGGGGAAATAAATTCCCCCCTACAAATTAATGTGGATTAAAATGTAGGTTGGACTTCAGTCCGACAAAAGAAACTAAAGCCGAGCAGCGATGGATGTTCGGCTTTTATTTTCCCTGAAAAAGTTATTTCTTTGCACTACACTTAAGCATACTGTATGCTGCACGCCCTTAACTAGCAGGTGTCTTAATAGACAGAGATTGATCTTCGTTACTCGCTGCTCGTATCCCATAACTTCACCTCAAGAGATTATTTATGAGCGCCACTGTTATTAATTTTACCGACCTAGGTTTGTCTGAGCCATTACTTAAAGCGGTTCGTGATAAGGGTTACGTTACCCCTTCACCGATACAAGCACAAGCGATCCCAGCCGTTATTTCTGGGCGCGATGTAATGGCAGCCGCGCAAACAGGCACAGGAAAAACAGCAGGTTTTACCTTACCTTTATTAGAAAAGCTATCTAAAGGCGGTACAGCTCAAAGTCGAGTACAATCAAATAATGTTAGAGCGTTAGTGTTAACGCCAACCAGAGAACTAGCCGCACAGGTAAGTGACAGTATTGCTACGTATGGTAAGTATTTAAACTTGCATTCAACAGTCGTCTTTGGTGGTGTTAAAATTAATCCACAAATGATGCGACTTAGACAAGGTGTAGACGTGTTAGTGGCAACGCCTGGCCGTTTGATGGATTTATATAATCAAAATGCGGTCAAGTTTTCTCAATTAGAAGTGCTTATTCTTGATGAAGCCGATCGCATGTTAGATATGGGCTTTATTCGCGATATAAAAAAGATCATTTCTTTATTGCCTAAACAACGTCAAAACTTACTTTTCTCAGCGACTTTTTCGGCTGACATTCGCGCTTTAGCTAAAGGTTTAGTTCATAACCCATTAGAAATTTCAGTAAACGCTGAAAACTCAACGGCTGAAAAAGTGACTCAGTGGTTAACGCCGGTAGATAAAAAGCGTAAATCTGCGGTGTTAACTTATTTAATTAAAGAAAATGCATGGCGACAAGTGCTGGTGTTTACTAAAACTAAACACGGCGCTAATAAATTAACTAAATATTTAGAGGCTGAAGGCTTAACCGCTGCGGCTATTCATGGCAATAAAAGCCAAGGAGCAAGAACTAAAGCGTTAGCCTCTTTTAAAGACGGTGGCGTACAAATTTTAGTCGCAACTGATATTGCAGCACGTGGTATTGATATTGACTTATTACCGAATGTGGTTAATTTCGATTTACCTAATGTGCCTGAAGATTATGTTCATCGCATTGGTCGTACCGCTCGTGCAGGTAATACAGGCCAAGCAGTATCATTAGTGTGTGCAGACGAATTGAACTTACTGTGGGATATAGAGCATGTTATCCAGCAGCATATTGAACGTAAAGTATTAGAAAAATTCATCCCTGCTAATGAATTAGGCGAGTCTCGGGCAATTAAACCACTAAAAGCTAAAAAACCTAAAAAAGCGCATGTTGAGCATAAAGACGGCCAACGTTCAGCCAATAACAGTAATCATAACAACGCTAAATCTAGACAGGCAAAAGCCAAACCAGTTGCAGCAAGCAGAAGAAGAAACCATAATATTTAACGTGTTCAGCCTTATTTATCGCAACATTTTCTCGTTTTTTTATGAGCTGTAAATAGATCCAATAACAATATAGCGCGATGTAGGCGAGATTTTAATCGCGCATTTTTGTTTGCCCAGCGAAGCTGACAAACCCGATAGGCTGAAAGAAGCCTAATCGCCCCGACTAAGTCTTGAGAAACAATTAAAATATAAACATAAATATAAACATAAAGGGATATTTTACAATGAGATACTTTAGACTAAGATTGTCAATATAAATTCTCAAAGAAAAATAAATTTTTGGTGCCTACTAATTTTTTTGTGTTTACTAATAGTGTGCACTCAAGCATTCTTTTCTGCATCGGTTTTTTCTCAAGTACTGACAACAGCGCCTAAAAAACTATTTTATAAAAACATCAACACTGGCGCATTATCTACAAGTAATAGTGAGTTACAGGCGGCTCTGTTTAGTGACAATCAATCTCTCATTATAGCGTTACCTTTACCCAATGGAACGTTCGTTGATTTTAAATTAACACTTGAAAGTGTCATGGCAGACGAACTTGCCAGAAAATTACATCAACCAAAAAAATAGCGCCGCAGCAGACGATGTTATTACTTCTGAAGATCAACGATTAGAGCGTAAAAAGTTAGTTAATTATATGCGCCAATATAATGAGCAGATGTTAATTATTTGCCAAGAAAATAATAATAAATAGTAGCCCGTAATTAAGACTATAAGAGTTTTTCTCAAACACGATGGGATTGTAAATTAACTAATATTTGTTTTTGACAAAGTTGAATCCATAACTAACCCTGAGCTTAAAATGAATAAATAAGAGAAAAAGTGATCTAAAATCCAAATAAAACAGTATAAGCTTTTAGGTCGAAACAAAATCTAAACGTATTATATGGAATTTTATAAAGGTGAAAACTGATAAATGTGTATTATTATTAACGAATAATAAGAGCGATGCTGATGATATCCTTGATTTGCTAAAAACATTGGATATCGAAGTCGTCGTAGCACTAGACGATGAAACTGCAGTACAGGCTTTTGAGCAACATCACCCGCAGTTATTATTATGCGCCAGAGAAAGTGTTCGTGACAATGAACACTTATATCTGGATTTGCATCGTAACTGTGCACAGCTTCATGCTATTCCCCATCAAACTATTCTACTATGCAAGATTAACGAGGCCAAAATAGCCTATGAGCTATGTCGCCGTGGTATTTTTAGTGACTACGTGGTGGACAAACCACGCCACGATGTTTTTCGCCTTCGTCTGAGTGTTGAGCAAATACTGGCAGACTTTGAGCTAACCCAGCAGCAAAGGCAAATGGGCAGGGAATTTAGCAGTGCGGGTAATAAAGCTAAGTCCTTAGTCAATTCGGTAGAAAAAGTCCGTGATAAAGGCCAATCAATCGGCAAGGATTCGGCAACAAAATTACAAATCTTAGGCGATAATGTGATGCAGGAAATGACTAGCATACTGTCGCAGCTTAAGCCCAACGACATTGCGGGTTTATCCAAGACGCTTAACCCAGAAAAACTACAAAAAATGATAACCCTTGCCGCGCAAGACGTAAATAATAATATCAATAGCCTGAATAAGGCGTTGGATGCTGCCTGCGGGGGACATTCAACGGCCCTTGGAGATCTGCTGGCGGCAATTAAACCTGTTCCCGCCACTATAGTCGTAATTGATGACAACAAAGCCTTTGCAGAAGTTATAGGCGATATCTTAAGCGAAGAAGGGTATCGGGTATTATTGTCTAACGATGCGCGTCATGGTATTGGCATAGTGGCTCAGCAAGATCCAGACTTGATCCTGATGGATATAAATATGCCGGGCATGGATGGTTTGCAAGCAACCAGAACAATTAAATTCAACTCCCGCCTCAAAGACATTCCAATAATCATATTATCCGGTAAAGGCAATCGGGACTTAGTGAACCAGGTGAAAAAAACAGGTGCCAATGGTTTTATTACCAAGCCAACCAAGGCACCGGTAATACTAGATAAAGTTGCCAAGATGTTGCAAAAAAAAGGTGCAGTGTAATGAACACAGTCACAGTGCCTGAAATTAGAAATAAACCACAATTGAGGACAGTTAATGACGTATAATCATGGAATAGGCAAGCCTCAGAAAGACAAAAATAACCGCCAAGAACGGGCTACTTGTATTCAGACTTTGCAGCGTAAAGCCATATTGCAAACCCCAAATGGCTGTGGTTTACACCGTATTGTGAATATTATCGCCCACAGTTTTGCCATGCCTTATGCGTTGATTTCACTACACGACGAAAAAGGTATCTGGTTTAACACCAGTGTTGGTTTTGATGATAAGCAGCTTGCCAGCGTTACTGGGGTTATCAAAATAGCAGCCTTATCAAATTCCTTGGTGATCATGACCGACCCAGACGATGAACGTTTTATTGCTAACCCCTTGAACGCAGATCAACTGCTTCTGAAATTTGCTGCAATGCAGCCTCTCATTGCCACAGGGGGTAAATTACTAGGTTATGTGGCACTCTTTGACCTGCAAGAACACGGTGATTTTACTGAGGCAAAAAAACAACTGCTGAACAATTTTGCTGCTATGGTCTTTGAACATATTGAAACGGCGACCCACGTTGCCAGTGCCAGCAATGATATTGCCCAAAACACTTTGCTCAATACTGAACGGGAAAAACCTAACTTTCTGCGTAGCCAGCAGTTTACCGCCGCGGTATTAGACAGTATTGAGGATGGCATTGTCGCCTGTGACGCTGAAGGGACTCTTACCCTATTTAATAAAGCGACCCGCAGATTTCACGGTATGCCTGAACAACCTTTGCCACCTGAACAAGTAGCTAACTATTACAGTCTGTTTCAGGCTGATGGCAAAACGCCACTACAACGCGAGGAAATACCCTTATTTAGAGCACTGAATGGCGAACGAGTAAAAGGCTTTGAAATGGTTATCCAGCCCAAAGGTAGCGCGATACGCCGTGTACGAACCAAGGCACAAATCTTGTACGATAAACACGGGGCCAAATTAGGGGCAGTAGCGTCAATGCACGATATCACAGCCCAGGTTGCAGCCGAACAAAAGTATCGACAAATATATAACCAGACCCCAGCGTTAATGCACGCCGTCGATCAGGATGGATATATAGTCAATGTTAGTGATTTCTGGCTCAAGACTTTCGGTTACAAACGAGAGGAAGTCATTGGGCATCTGTTAGTGGAATTTATGAGTGAAGACTGCCGTCAGCAGGCTCTGCTGGTACATCTCCCTGGGTTTCTCCGCAGTGGCAAATGTAGAAACATTTATCACCAGTTTGTAAAAAAAGATGGTGAGCTGATGGAGGTACTGCTGTCAGCTATTGCCGAGCGCGACGGTCAAGGAAATATTGTAAAGTCTTTGTCGGTTATGGTGGATATTACCGAAAAAAAACGATTGGAGGAGGCCGTTCACCTGAGCGAAAGCCAATTTAAAGGCGCATGTGAGGCAGCACCTCATGGCGTGGCGCTGGTATCGCTCGAGGGGCTATTTATATATGTCAATCCAGCGCTTTGCAAGCTATTGGATTATAGTCAAGACGAGCTGTTGCAAACCAATTTCCAGGCGCTGACTCACCCAGAGGATATGGAGTTAAATTTCGATTACATAAATGAGATACTGACAGAGCAGATTGAACTTCATCAGAAAGAAAAACGTTACTTACATAAAAATGGAGATTATGTCTGGGCTCAGCTTGGCGTCTCGTTGGTGCGCGATAGCGAAGGTATGCCACTGCACTTTGTCAAACAGATTATGGATCTGACTACACATAAAGAGCAAGAAGCACAAATATTGCAGAGCCAAAAGTTAGATGCGGTCGGTCAGCTCAGTGGTGGACTCGCCCACGATTTTAACAACCTGTTGGCAGTGATTATGGGTAATTTGGAACTGATGGAACGTTCACCGCTACTGGATGATAAGCTGACACGCCGCTTAAATTCGGCGATGAATGCAGCACAAAGTGGCGCCAATTTAACCCAGCGCTTGTTGGCCTTTTCGCGTAAGCAGTTGTTGGAACCACAATTGTTGGATGCAAATGAATTTTTGAACAATATTTACGAACTAGCACATCGTACAATTGGCAAAAATATCGACCTAAAAATTGTCACTGCTAAAGAACAGTGGTTGACCTTGGTTGACCCCAATCAGCTTGAAGCCGCCGTCTTGAATCTGGCAATCAACGCCCGTGATGCTATGCCGAATGGTGGACAATTGACCATCGACGTCGACAACGTGCAACTTGATGAAGAGTATACAGCGCAGCATGATAACCTTGGTGCTGGAGATTATGTTAAAGTCTCAGTTTCTGACAGAGGCATAGGCATGAGTAAAGCCCTAATTAAACAGGTGTTTGAACCTTTTTTTAGCACCAAAGAAGTAGGAAAAGGCAATGGCCTAGGCTTAAGTATGGTTCAGGGGTTCACTAAGCAAAGCGGAGGACATATCATGGTGTACAGTGAAGAAGGAGAAGGCACCACGATCAATTTGTATTTACCTCGCGCGAAGAATGCAGATGGTCTACAGCTATTTGAGCACTGCGTCACCGAAAGTAACAAAGATACTGAAGTATTGGGTAGCGGCGAGACCATTTTAGTCGTTGACGATGATAACGATATAAGGGCTATTCTGGTATCGCTGTTAAGTGAACTGGGTTATGGCACTTTGCAGGCCAGCAAAGGAGCCGACGCAATGGACATATTGGAAACTAATCCTCATATAAAGTTATTACTTACTGATATCGTCATGCCAGGCATGAATGGAGTGGAACTAGCTGAATGGGCTATTAAGCGCTATCCACAAATTAAAGTGTTACATAGCTCTGGTTTTGCTACAGACGCTGTGACGCGTGACGAAAAAATGTCGACGGTCAAGCATCTGTTGAATAAGCCTTACCGAAAAGCCGCACTGGCACAAAAAGTGCGGCAGGTGCTGGAAGAACAATAACATCATCATAAATTAACAAGCCATATGCGCAGCATTTGGCGGTAAGAGGAATAACGATATATGAACCTAGCAGAGCAAAGAGATGAAGCTAACCCAAACCGTCTGTTGATTATTGACGATGATGAAGGTATGCGCGATTTTATTGCCGATGTGGCTGATGAAGCAGGCTACGTGATTTTACAAACGGCCTGTGCCGATGAATTTATAGCGGCCTGCAAGTCGTTTAGGCCGAGTCTGATATTTATCGACCTGGTTATGCCAGATACCGACGGCATCGAATTGATTCGATTACTTGCCAAGCATGCTGTTAAGGCCAAAGTTTGTGTGATGAGTGGCATGGACAAAAAGATTTTGCAAACCGCAGAACATTTAGGGATACAACAAGGCCTGAAGATGTTCGGTATTCTACCCAAACCAGTCAGTGTTTTGGATCTGGATGCGTTGTTTAATCAAGCTAGAAAGGCTAATACTGAGTTAACTGAGGGAGAGTTGGCTACGGCGATCGACAAGCAACAACTGGTGTTACATTACCAACCTAAACTGTGCCTTAAGTCAGACAAAAAAAACCTCATTGATGGGGTGGAAGCCTTAGTGCGCTGGCAACATCCTCAGCGAGGGTTAATTTACCCCGACGCATTTATCGGTCTGGCAGAACAAACAGGTTTAATTGCTGGGCTAACTGATACAGTAATGAGCCAAGCTATTAGCCAGATGAAACAATGGCATAGCGAGGGCTTAGAGTTATCTATGGCAGTTAATATATCCCCATATAACCTCACTGATCTGCAGATGCCTGATAGGTTTGTGAGCATTATGAAAGCGGCAGGCGTTGACCCAGCCTATTTTACCCTTGAAATAACTGAAACAGCCGCAATGAATAATGTCAGTTTAACGGCAGATATTTTGACCCGCCTGCGACTAAAAAATTTCGCCTTGTCTTTAGATGACTTTGGCACCGGTTTTTCGTCGCTTGTACAATTGTACCGCTTACCCTTTAGTGAACTAAAAATAGATCGCTCGTTTGTTGCCGAAGTCAGCCATAGTGAAGAAGCGAGGATCATCGTTAAATCATTGGTTGATCTGGCAAAGAACTTAGGATTAAGTACCTGTGCCGAAGGTGTGGAAACCGAATCTATACTTGCCTATTGCAGGGAAATTGGTTGTGATAAAGTGCAAGGTTACCATATCAGTAAGCCCTTACCTGTGAGTGAATTTTCTAGTTTTATCATGGCATGGCGAGATAAAAACAGTACAGTCGAAAACCTGGCTTAAGTTATCATGCTGTGCTGTTATACCAATCAAATTAATTAATGGCTCAAATTTTAATGAGGGTAAATTTTCAAAAACAGGGCGCTTGGTTGAATAATGTCGGGCTATTGGGATTGAAGATGAACGCATCATTACTGGCCAGAACCCTTCAAGTGCTCATGCTGTAGGTGAAGCGGTTGTATAACATCTCACAGAGTAAATTAGCAATAAAAAAGCCCAAACGGTAATGATGAGTTGTTTGCTGGTGTATGCGGCATTAGCACATAAAATAAGAAAGGAGCTGAAGGGAAAATCAGCTTACTTTCCTAATTTTAAATATAAGCCTTGTCAAAACCCAACACTTGATCTTGCTGGCTCTATTGAGGCTTACCTTATTTAAAGCTTTTCGTATGAACAATACGATACAAAATAGGTAAAACAAATAACGTTAATAAGGTTGAAGAAATAATACCGCCAATAACAACGGTAGCTAAAGGTCTTTGTACTTCAGCACCGGTACCTATATTAAGTGCCATAGGAACAAAACCTAAGCCAGCCACCAGTGCCGTCATTAACACGGGGCGTAAACGCAGCATTGCACCATCAATTATGCCAGACATGAGCTCCTTACGTTCTTTACACAACTCTCGAATGAAAGACAGCATCACTAATCCATTTAAAACAGCAACCCCTGATAAGGCAATAAAACCAACCCCCGCAGAAATTGATAAAGGCATATCCCGTAGCCAAAGTGATATTATCCCGCCTGTTAAAGCTAACGGGATACCGGTAAAAATAATTAAGGCATCTTTTACTGAACTAAATACCATCACTAATAAGCCAAGTATTAAGGCTAAGGTTAGTGGAACAACCAAAGATAAACGTTTACTTGCGGATGCTAATTGTTCAAAAGTACCGCCATACTCTAGCCAATAGCCTGTAGGAATAGTTACCTGTTGATTAATTTTTTGCTTAGCTTCATTAACAAAAGAACCTAAATCTCGGCCTCTAACATTTGCAGTAACCACAATACGTCGTTTGCCATTTTCTCTACTGATTTTATTCGGCGCTAAGCCGACCGTTAAGGTCGCTAATTCAGATAATGGAACGTAAGCCATTGCTGTATTATTTGGCAAGGCAACGGGTAGTTCATGCAAACGTTCAATGTTTTGACGAATTTCTTCAGGCAGTCGCACAATCATATTAAAACGACGATCTCCTTCATATATTACCCCCGCATTTTCACCACCTATAGCGGTGGCAACAAAGCGTTGAATTTCATCAATGCTTAAACCATAACGGGCAATAGCAGTCCGGTTGGGGGTAATGGTTAACATAGGTAAGCCTGTTACTTGCTCAACCCGTAAATCTTCCGCTCCGTTTATATTTTCAAGCACTTCTTTAATTGCATTAGCTGAAGAGAGTAACTGTTCAAGATCATCACCAATGACCTTAATACCTAGATCAGCCCTGACCCCTGAAATTAACTCGTTAAAGCGCATCTCTATTGGTTGGGTGAGTTCAAAATTATTTCCCGGTTGCCCTTTAACAGCCTCAATAATTTCTGCGGCTAGTTCATCATGACTCATTAACGGATCTGCCCAAGTACTACGTGGCTCAAGCATAATAAAGGTATCGGCAATATTAGGCGGCATAGGATCGTTTGCTACTTCTGGCGTACCTATTTTAGAAAAAACATTTTTTACTTGAGGAAACTCTTTAATGCGGTTTTCTAACGAAATTTGCATGGCAAGCGATTGCTCCAAACCAGTGCCAGGAATTCGCAGCGCTTGTAATAGAATATCTTCTTCATTTAGCTGTGGAATAAACTCAGAGCCAAGAGTGCTTGCTAGCCAAAGTGAAAAAGCGACTAAGACCATTGCTAACGTTAAAATAAACCAACGAATTTTCATGGCAAAGATGAGCAGAGGCTTATAAATTGACTTTGCCACTACAATAATACTGCTTTCTTTTTCGCTGATTTTCCCATTCATAAATAAAGCAACCGCAGCAGGTACTATGGTTAAAGATAAAATTAGAGCAGCGATTAATGCCATAACAACGGTAGCTGCCATAGGGTGAAACATTTTACCTTCTACACCCGTTAAGCTAAATAAAGGAATATAAACGACAGTGATAATAATAATGCCAAACAAACTCGGCCTAATGACTTCGTTTGTTGCTTCAAAGACAATATTTAACCGTTCTTTACGCGCTAATTTATAATGCCCTTGAGTAACCAAAGATTGTTTTTGTGCCTCAGCAAGTCTACGGGTAGCATTTTCAACAATGATAACAGCACCATCAACAATCAAGCCAAAATCTAATGCACCTAAGCTCATTAAATTAGCCGATACCCCTGTTTTTACCATACCCGTAATAGTTGCCAACATAGCAAGGGGGATCACCGCAGCAGTAATTAATGCGGCTCTAACATTACCAAGTAATAAAAACAGTACTATAACGACTAATAATGCGCCTTCAACCAGGTTTTTTTGTACGGTATAAACCGCTTTTTCAACCAACGTTGTGCGATTATAAACAGCATTAACCGTTACGCCTTGTGGTAAGTAAAGTTGAATTTGTCTTAATTTTTTTGCCACAGCTAATGACACTGCTCTAGAGTTTTCTCCAACCAGCATCATTGCACTACCAAGCACCGTTTCTTTACCACTATGGGTCGCAGCACCCGTTCGTAAAGATTTCCCTATAGCAACATCTGCAATATCTATGATTCTGATCGGAGTATTGCTAAGATTTTTAATGACCACTTGCTCAATATCAGCAATATTTTTTAATTGACCGACCGAACGCACAGTAAGTTGTTGACCATTTCGTTCAATATAACCTGCACCTTTATTACTGTTATTTTTGTTCAATGCTTCATTAATGTCACTCAATGCAATATTAAATTGCAGCATTTTTTTAGGATA
>TARA_R110001583_G_scaffold75314_3_pt1 | contig 11732 bp, 8 predicted proteins | sample TARA_R110001583 | Tara Oceans TARA_R110001583 (sample SAMEA4398432) | marine metagenome | biome: Polar Biome; feature: [MES] marine water layer (ENVO:01000295) within the mesopelagic zone...; material: water (ENVO:00002006), including particulate matter (ENVO:01000060) such as...... | reverse complement strand
CCCGCCATGGTACGAGACCGGCGGTGGCAAGATCAAACGTGGAGCTGACCGACACTACCGGCTGGTCAAGACTCCAGACCTACCTCGCGTAATCATTCAGTCACCTGAGTGGAAGCCAGCTGATGACTGCCACTTGTACATGTGGGCGACGAATAGTCACCTGGCCGATGCCATCTGGCTCATGGGTACGCTGGGCTTCAAGTACAAGACCAACGTCGTGTGGACGAAGCCAGGCCGTATGGGTCTGGGTCAGTACTTCCGTGGTCAACATGAGCTTCTGCTCTTCGGAGTCAGGGGCAAGGGTTACAACGTGAGGACAGACAACAAGACGATAAGCTCATGGGTGCAAGCGCCCAGGGGTAAGCACAGCCAGAAGCCCAGTAGGTTCTACGACATCATCGAGGCGCGTAGCCATGGACCGTACCTTGAGATGTTCGCCCGCGCTGAACGAGACGGCTGGACTTCCTGGGGTGATCAAGTGACACCGTCATCACAAGTTAGTACCCTGATTGTAAACGCACAGAACAAGTGGAGTCAGACATGACCGACGATCAAAAGCAAAGAACCACCCAAGACATCAGCGAGATGCGTAAGCACACCAACATGTGCATCGCTGAGCTGGAGTACGTGACCAGCGCCATCGGAGAACTACAAGACAAGATGAGTGACTGGTTGGAGAAGCAAGTAGATGTTTACCTCTGCGTGACTGCCGACGAAGCACTCGCAGACAAGAACGATCCGCTCGATGAGTACGTCATTATGATGGAGGTAGAGGGCAAGGAGCTTGTGAGCTTCACTGATGTCGATGCGGGCGACCTGGTCGATACGTTATCCGTCTGGGCCATACGTCACTTGATCATCAGCTGTGGCAGTCACAACTCCAAGATGGAACTACCCGAACCGGCGCAGGCTTAGGTATGAAAGGTATTACAACAGACTACGTCAACGGCCCGCACTTCCCCAGGTACTGGTGTGAATGTGCCGACTGCCTCGAGAAAGTTGGACCTTGGTACAAGAAGAGCAACGCTCAGAAGAACCTGAAGCAACAACGCCGCTGCCCTGACTGCGAGTATACTCACCTGTTTAATCCCCCAGGCAGGTCTCCATCGCTTCACGGCTGATGCAGTAGCAGCGCATGATGGCACCCTCGATACGAACGGGCCGACTACGCTTACTCTTACCGTCTGGGTTAACGATGATCCAATTGCGATCAGCCCAGCGGTTTAGTATCTCAGCTGGGTGATGACCCAGGTTCTTCAGTACCTCTCTCATCGTGAGTGTAGTGATCTGAATCTCATCCCAGTCTTGGTCCTTGCTCCATCGGCCTGCCCATCCGTGCATGGGTACCCGGCTGACACCGTGACCAGTCACCTCGTGCCTACCATGGAACCTGGCGGAGTTGGCTGCGCACCACGAGAGCATGTCTTGGAATGCAGCGAGCGGACGGTCAGCGTCACGACCCGCAGCCTCCTGGCACTCGATGAGGAAGGCGAACGGATCCTCATCGCATGAAGCCATACCCAGTTGCGCAGTGATTCCCGCAGCTATCTCGAGAGCTGCCAAGTGAGCAGCATGCCTACGAGCAACAGCGCTGGTAGCAATATGAGCGTACTTGTCACGTGCTTCCTTGTACACAGCCCTGATCTCATTGTGCCTGGGCTGGTTAGCTACAAGATACTCAATCACTCTGCGACCAAGATGGCCGTGGTTGTCAGCCAGGATCGCCTGAGTCTCTTCGCTTATCTGGCCACCGATGTCTGGGTTAGAGCCCAACGGCTTACCCTTGAGCGATAGCACTCGAGCTCGAGTACCTGCATCCTCACTGAAGTCAGTGGCCGCACCTTCACCTGTGCTGATGAGTATCGACTGCCATGAGTCAGTGTAGCGTGTACCCTCGACGGCACCACGGCCACGGCCTTGGCCCTGGCAGAAGTCGTAGATGACATCGCGCACGATCCCATTGTGCTTCGCTCTCTTGGTCTCGTCGAGAAGCAGCGGGAGGTTCTGTAGGTACCCAGCTGTGCGTTCGATCCATACCTTAGTGGCATCCCACGAGTACATAGCCGTCGGGTAGTTCTCGCTGGGGCTACCCCACACAGACGCAGCAAAGCGTAATGCCGTAGTCTTTCCGCCACTGGTCTCACCGCTGAAGTCAACGACGAACCCAGGCAACCTCAGTAGCTTCATGAGCGGGGCAGCTACACTGGCGTAGATAGCCACGTGCATGTGCGGGTAGGGACTGACGAGAGACGCAGCCTCCAGCCACCCATCCCAGGTACCAGACGTCATCCAGCCTTTCGACATGGACTCGAAGCCGGCAGGTGGTGTCAGCACCAGTTGCTCATCAGCCTCATCAGCTGTAGCGTAGTAGCTCTCCGGCAGCAGGAAACCACCACCAGGCTGCCAACCCATGCGAGGCGTTGACCTAAGTGACGAGAGCCTGTGCCTGTTCTCAGCTTCAAAGTCTGCCAGGTAAGACACGAGGTTAGCCAAGTTCATACTGCTGACGGGAGCTTCCAGGTCAGCCAGGCCGATGAGCTTACTCGTATCCATCAGGGTACGGCGCGACACTACCCGGCTACACCAACCAGCAGGGCCCCTCCAGATAGCTTGTAGCCTCGCTTCTCCAGTCAACACGTCGCTGGTCCTGCCAGCAATAAAGAAGGGAGCAGCAGCGATCCTCGTGCGAACAAGGTCGCCTTCAGTAGAGGCGGCGAGTCTGTAAACACCAGCAGCGTCAATAGCAAAGCCGCGAGGGGACACCAGCAAGTCAAGTATGTCAGGGGACACAATCGTTGCGGGAGGTCCAGAGTTACCGAAGCAAGAGCTCAGCGTTAGGTTAGCTGCAAGGTTCTCCTCCAGCTCATCCAGCATGTCGTCTGATCGCCTGCGAACAAGCGAGTCAGATAGGTTCCGTACTGCCGAGCGAAGGTTGCGTGCTCGTGTGGCTTGGCCACGAATAGATCCTATTGTGATCAGGAGTGTGTCAACAGTGTCGTTATCTGATTGCCAGCACTCTGCGAGGCTGGTCATAATGTTCGGGTCTTGGATACTGATCCAAGCTGCACGCTGAGTAGCTGCGTCTCCTTCTCTTAGAGATTCAAGGAGCCTTTGTAGTATGTCGATTCCGGGGTTCTGCTGCTGCGCTGCTGACCCGGTTGATCGTTCTTCAACCGAGTTGTTGGTTTCCATTATTCCACCGTGGTAAGAGTCACTTGTTAAACAGTCGTGTCGTGGCCAGGTACCCTCAGTTAGATACCCAGCTCAGTTAATGTATCGACCCGCGACAGTGCGTGTCAAACCGAAGATCAAAGGGTGGCACAATCGTTTCTTCCCGACCATGCCACCCTCGTCGTTAAGAATCCTTAGGTGCCCAGCCTTCTGACAGGTCGACCATAGGGATCTCAATAGTGTTGGTTGTCACTGCGCACTTCGGGCAATGACGCATCCTGGCTACCCAGTCTGCTGTATACCAAGCAACGGCGTCTCGAGCCTGCCGAATCAATGACGGAGAGGTTGACTCCTTCGAGTCGGCATGACGAGTGTTAGTTACTTTGGTAGGTCCGCCGCATTCGTAGCACCTCACTTGGTGGGGCTCGGAGGAGTCGGGAGGTTCAGCACCTTACCACCACCGTTCAAGGAGTACCCACCATCGTCATCGATTGTGATGTCCGCAGGCTTGAGCTTCTTCTTAATGATGGCAGCGGCTGTGTCCCTGGTCATTACGTTGACTTGACCCGAAGAGAATCCCATCATCTCGATAGCAACCGCGCTTGCAGTCGTGACCACACTCTTCGACTTGGGTCGTCGAATCACATCGTCATTACGAATGTCGTCTGAGTGATCAGGCTCTGCTTCTTCTTCGTATGATTCAGGGCTCAGCCATGACGCAGACTCCTTGTCCATGTCGATGATAGTCCAGCTCGCAGGTGCTCTACCTGTGGGCCGAATGGTGCTGGCCATGATGACCTGACCCTCGAAGTTACGGAAGCTGCGCATCACAGAGCTGAGAGTCTTGCCATCCCAGGCACGATCCTCAGGGATCAAGATGGCGGGCTCACCTACTGAAGCGCCCATGTTAACGACAGCCATCGAGATCGCGGTCGTTACCGTCGCCCACTCCGCACCAGACAGCGCTTCATGGAGGATGCCGCCTCGACGAAGACCCATAGCGAATGTCGACTTTGAAGTAGCCTCGTCGTACAGCACGACCTCAAACTCCCACTCATCGGGCAAGTGACTACGCACGATCTTAACGAAGAGCTCAGACTGACTCTGGAGAATGGTCGCCATCGTCTGGTCGCATACCTTCTTCGTGGCCTTGTACTTCTCTGCGTCAATCTCCAGGTTGGTGATCAGCTCCTTCGATGAGACAATCTGATCCCACTTAGACTTCAGAATCATTGCGCTGTTCAGCGCGAGAGAGGCTGCGTTCATTCGATCACGTGCGTCTTCAAGAGATAGACCCGCATCCGTACGAGATGGAGTGTTAGCCAGCTCGACCAGCTTCTGCTTCGCTTTATCGTATTGCGCTTGGTAAGCGTCACGGCCTGCTTTGCTGATACGTAGTGACTCATTCATCTGCGCATTCGACTTATCAATAGCGTCGAGTTGACCCGCAAAGAAGGTGTGGCAGTTAAGCAAGTGAGCTGAACCAACCTGGCTGCTGCATGTAGGGCACTGCTCGATTGCCTCCGCAACAGCCCACTCGAGTGAGTCATAGCCGGACTGCAAGTATGCAGGCGCGACTGTCAGCTTACCCTGGTGACTCTCACTAAGGTTGTCCATGTTCTCCATGTCGCACTGAACACGATCCATCTCAGCTTCGCACTCAGTCATCTGGCTCTGACGTAGAGACTCAGGCATCCCACTGGCACAGGCAGCAGCAGCCTCAAGCAAAGCCTGGGCGCTCTTCACCGCTTGCTCAAGTCGCTCGATGTCTTCGTCAGCAGGAGCTGAGTCAGTGTGCGCATCGATTAGTTCGTTGACTACGCTCTCCGCTCCTCGACGTTGCTTCGCCAGGTCGCGACTCTGCTTGGCTGCGTAGTCGTTGATAGCGATCAGTGCGTCTACGGAGTTCAGGTTCTTGCCGAGGTGATCCCACAGGTCAGTAAACTTCCCGTGTAGGTCAGATGGAATGCACGCGTAGATGTCTTCCTTGGAGACGCTACCGCCAATCCAGCCGAGGAAAGCCTTACGCCGGGTGGCAGCTGAGCCTGACAACGCGGCCTTGACGGCGCGGTGCGTAAGTACGTGCGCACCTGGACCTGTATGCGAGGGGCGCTTGTTCTTACCCTCGACCTTCTCTACACGAAAGATACCCGCCTCATCATCCGAGAACCGGGCAGAGGTATGAAGTTCATCACCGCGGCAGAGAGACAGAAGCAAGTCGGCATCCTTCACGTCATTGCGACCGACCACATCATCAACTGAGCCAGACACAGCCAGCTCAACAGATTGAATGACGCTGCTCTTATGACTGGTGTTTGTTCCGACCAGCAACGTGTAACGACCGAGGTCTACTGACCAGGCATCGCCGTTAGGCTTGGGTGACTTAAGATTACTGTGAACAGACTTCACATACGGGCGTGCTTGTTTCTTAGACATAGTGTCTCCGGGGTTGATAGTGCTACCGTTTAGTCAGTCAGACACGGCAGCTTTTAGGGTCAAGTAAAGTGTATGGTACTAATACCGTTACGTCAAGGATTGAGAAGACTCAGTCGACAACTATAAGTGTCACCCAAGAAGTCCAATCATCTGCTTCTGTAGCTTCTAAGCCAGTTATCTGCTTGAACGCATGTGAGTCAGGGCACCAAGCATAGATGTGCTTCTTCGCATCGATGAACCCCTCTATGAGTTGGGCTGTAGCCTTACCCACCGAGAAGCTCTCCTGGGTAAAGTCGACGGGTACGATGATCCCGTGGAACAAGTGACCGCCTGTGTAAGACTCACCTAAAGCGACATCTCGGCACCAGGCGGGCCAACCGCCAAGTGCAGCTGCACGAGACTTGTAATCATCTCGCCCAGCCACAACCTCAGCATCCCAGTTGTCATCCGACATGTGATCAGTGAGCTCAGCGCACCAGCGATCAATATCTTCATCATCATCTTGCTTCGAGTGAGCAAGGAACCAGCGCGCCTTTTTCATCTATACGTCCTTCAATGTCCTACCGACATCTGCCTCTGCGGTCATCGCAACAGGCCATCCCGGTATCTTGATTGTCATTGCTTCTTCCATTGTGCGCTTCATCTTCTCTATCTCAGGGGGCAAGGGCTCATCCTTAACGGGCGCCCACATAGGATCAAAGCCCTTAGGCAGAGGAGCCTGTACACAGATAGAGTCATGGCATTGATGAATCATACCGGTACCTGGACCTGCGTACTCGAACGGGAAGGCGTCTCTTACCTGAGCTTCAGCCAACCGCATGGTTGATCCTTCAGCTGCGAGGATAGGGAAGTTCACCACCTCTTGGAGCTTGCCGTCACTGAGAGGTCCGCTGCGCCTACCCATGATGGGCTCAGCCATATAGCCTTGGCGCTCGTATATCTTCTTCATGGCGCCCCATGCGTTTTCCCACTCAGGCTCGCTGGTCTTCCAGGTTTCGTGCATGACCCGCACTTCTCTAAGTGTCATACCGACGTAAGGGAGCTTGGCATCATCCGTCTCAGTTGACGTAAGCACTTGCCAAACTGTAGCTGGGTCAGCCGCATACGCAGAGGCATATCTAAGTGTCTTACACACATCGCGCATAGACTTAGCATCACCACCTGGAGGCTTACTGTATAGGCTGAAACCGTCATCACCCCAGCCACTTGCCTGCTCAAATCGCTCACCGAACACGTTGTGTGCCAGTGTGTTGTGGGGATCCTTGCCCTGCTCGAAGCACTCCATCAGCAGTGGTATCTTCCAGTAGTTAGCGATGATCCGTAGGTGTGCCTGGTCGAGGTCAGCTCCGATGAGGATGTAGCCTGGGGGGGCTGCGAAGATTGTCTTCAACGGACCCTGCCCCTTACGGTTACCGATGTTCTGTAGGTTAGGTCCAGAGCATGAGAGACGGGCCACACTGGTGACATGCGCGTTCCATGAGGGCCTCACCCTGCCATCCTCCCAGACCACACCCTTCTTAGGGTCGATGTCCCTGCGGTTGAGAGGTATCAGTACCGTGCCCAGGATCTTGTTCTTCTCTCTACGGTACAGCCTGAGCTCACGGATAAACCTTTCTTGTTCCTCTAAGAGGTTCCCACTTGCAATGTGAGCGCGCAACACAGCGTCACCAGTGCCAGGTGCCCCCGTCTCAGTGTAGAAGTCTTTAGCGTCCATCTGCGGAGGGATACCCAGCTTCCACTTACTGTAGAACAACTCTCTGATCTGGTCGTAGCTGCCTGGGTTGATACCAGAAGCCAAGTCATCCAATCGTTTCGCTCGCTGCTTTACGGAGAGAGTGAAGCGGGCCTCTAAGTCAAACCGCCTCTTCTGGTCGACCCATACACCGTTCTTGTGCATCTCAACACACATCACCTGGGTCTCGTGGTCAACCTCGTGGAGATTCCAGGGTCTCTCTATCGGCCAAGAGTCAGGCTTGATGTTGTCTTTGATAGGCTTGAAGGCACCCGCGTTAGTCGCCGCCTTGATAAGTGGCATCGTGATTCGCGCATTCACCACGGTATCAATGATGTTGTAGCGGAGAAGCTCATCGTCATCCGTACTACCGGTTGCAATGCTCGAGCCCTTCTCCGTTGTCTCCCACCGCTCTACGTCGGTGAGTATAGACCCGATAGTCTTCAGCCCCTTCGGCAAGTCAGGTGCCCTGAATCGAGCAGGAAACAAAGTGTCCACCAGTGGGTAGGGGTTCACACCCAGGTGATTCTCGATCACCATCCGGTCATAGCTACCAGCGTTGTGACCCACCCACACACGACCATCAGTAAATACTGATCGCAGTATGTCTTTGATGCGAGCTTCATCTTCTCGTGAATAGAACCGTGTATGTCCATCTGCACCAAGAAGGCTGATGCCTACTGCTTGAGAGTTGACCGTAGGCTTTCCATCAGCCGCACGTCCACGCTCGTCTAAGTCAGGGGTAGCGATAGCAATCGTACGGAGCTTGCACTCCATAGGCTCGATGCCATCAGTCTCTACGTCATAGGCCCAGAAGGGAGCGGGCTGCTTCAGCCATTCTTCCAGTTGGTCTGGTGTAGGGCGCCACAATGAATCGGGTTGAGTCCACTCGAGCGTGTCATTAAACCACCGAAACGCCTTACCTATGTCTGCGTGTAGGACACGGCGCCAACTGGGTGAGCGTAGAATAAAAGACGGGTGAAGCGTGGGGAGTACACGGTGAGCAGTCTCGGCGCTCTCAGTGGTGACACTCCAGTCGTGAGTGATCCGCATAGGCCCACCACGGGTAGCCTGGATGCTACTACCGACACCAGTCAGCGAGTTAGTCGCGAGCTTACCGAGTGTGATGATAGAAGGATAGCGTGCTGCCGTATAGAGAAGCCGAGGCCGGCAGCATGTAAGGGGGTGAGGTACAGCCTCTTGCCCCTCTCTTACGCGCTTGCGATTGAGCTTGTCTACGGCCTTACTCAAGCGACGCAGAGCTCCAGAAGCCTGGCCTGGTAGGTGACATGCGATCACATGGTCGAGGTCTATATCGAGTCGACGGTGACCACATGCAGCCAGTGCGCGGTTCCACTCCCCGCCTGACCTACCCACTAAGGGCCTACCATGCTGAACTTCTTCAGGGTCAGGGCTCTCAGCTACAGCGAGGACGGTTGCACCCTTGTGCACCTCACACCCTACTGGCTTCCATTCATCTTTACGGAGCGCTCCCTTAGGACCCAAGGGGCACACATCACATCGTGCCCCAAGTGTTGTCGGGTCAAAGGGCATCGTTAAGTTTTTCTACAACCGTGCCATATGCCTCTTGAACGAGGACCGATGGATCGTCTGGGTGCATAGCAATCGGTACAATGCACGTCCCGCTGTCCTGAATGGGCAGTACATAAGCAACTGCTTTAGGATTGATGGCAACACGCAAGTCTCTGACTGGCGGCTGTGTTGAACGCCGCTTTATTGTAAACTCTACAAGCATTTTTTCTCCTTTAAGATGACGAGGTCAAGGCATCTATGCGACCATCCACATGCCTTCCTGCTGGACTTCTTCGGACGTCTAACCGGCGCCCTGGTCTATATAAAAGTCGCCGCCACCGGACCTCGTGGCAGCGACGACTTAATCGTAGCCTTAGCTAACGATACCTTGCGCCACGCTTGGGGCAGGCGGAAGGACGGGACTAACGGAAGGTGCAGCTCCGTTGCTCACTACGGAAGGCACAGGAGCGCTTGTAGCGCTCTGAACCGGTGCGCCAGAGTCCTTACGGGCCTCGTACGCAACCTTGTTGAGCCAACCCTTGATCTCGTTGTAAGAGCCTTGGACGCCCTTCTGACCAGGAACAAACTCAACGTAGCCTTGGCGACCGTGGTTACTGGCGTGAAGGAACCACTCGTCAGTAACATTACCTGAGTCGAGAGTACCGTTGTCGTAGCCCATAGACTCGAGGATAGTGCGAAGGTTAGCAAGCTGACCACGCAACTGGTTCTCGTTGAGACCAGCGAGCTGGTTGCCACCATCGTCGTATGGAAGGTTTACGAATGTGAACATCGTAAAGCCGTCGTCGAACTGCAGGTGGAAACGACGCTTACCGGGCTTGTCGTTAGGGTGGGTCTCGATCTTGACGATAGAGACGGGGTAGAATCCAGCGTCAGGTGCGCCGGCTCCGAAGCTACGGACGCCCTTGAAGGCCCCCGGAGGAATGTTGATAGCCATGATAGGCTCCATTGTTGTTGTATGGTGGACACGAGGTCCGAGGTCCAGACGACTGATGTCGTCAGGAAGAGGGTGGAGGTGGAGGTAGCGACGCACCAGCTGTAGTCGGTGCATCAGGTTCGGGTTCAAAGTTGAAGAGGCTTCGGGACTGCTGCTTAAACAGTACACCTCTTGCAATACCATCTTGGCAAGCCCAGCGCAAGTGAAGCGGGTTAAAATCGTACCCAGACACCGCATTTTCTATCGCGTCCATCACAGGTAGATCTTGCATTATGCCCTCAACCACACGGTCGGCAACGTCGTCTTGCCACTCAAGGCCACTAACTCTACCAAGATGGTAGTTTGACTTACTCGCCCGAAGTATCTCACGTAGATTGCCAGGGGTCTTCTTGGAGCATACTCCAGTGCGATCTCCAGTAATCCACTCAGGGTCTGTGGGGTCACAGTAGTACGCACCTGGGAACCATGGGTCAGGGTATGACGGGTCAATCATGGCGCGCACGTTGATGTCACACCAGGAAGGAATCGTCTTGACTTGATTTCTCGAGGGTACGTCAGGGCCACCTGGACAGAAGTGACCGTCTGCATTGGAGCCTGGCATCCTCTCGTGGAAGTTCATTGCCATGTGCACACCCAAGTGGCGAGATAATCCTGCAAGCTCAAGCAAGTGCTGGTCCAGCTGCTGGTACTGATAGAACTTGTCCTTGCGACCAGAGCGCCCCATTGGAGCCTCTTCCATCCACTTGAGCATCGACATCTTACAGAGATGGCTGGCATCATCGATAACAACAGCGCCGCATTGAGACGCCAAGTCGGTCTCTTTCAGCTCACGAAGCAGAGCAATCAGGTCTGGTAAAGTCTGTGGTGGGTTGGCATAGACTGACGGAGTGAATCCGAGCTCGTTCTGAGCGACCAGGCATAGTGCTGAAGGTACGCCGATAAACAGTGCATTAGGGAACGCCGCGAGCATGTCGCTGGTCTTTCGTTTCTTCGGTTGCCCATAGACCGTAATCATAACGGTAGGCAACTCATCTTCATGAGTCATCGTATTCTCCGGGGTTAGGATCTCAAACAGTCGGTAATCAAAATAACAGAGCCACTTAGTACTTGCCAGCCTCTCCGTAGAAGCAGAACTTAATACCCGCACATGCGCCGTACCTACCCACGCAAGCGGTCTCATGCTGAACCTTAGGCCATGACCAGTGGTCAGGGCTGTCGACATCCAGTCTGGCTAAACGGTGCTCCGCTCTCCAGAGCATCTCCGCAAAGTGGCGATCACGGTGAGGAGTAGGTGGAACCATAGGCCGAGCGATGCGCCAGGGGCCTTGTGTCTGAATGAGGTTCAGTGCGACGCCACCGAAGCTCTTTCCGTAAAGCTGCTTGCCCATGATTCTGAACGCTGCGAAGCCACCATCGATGGCGTATGCGTCAACGCTGCGATTGGGCTGCACTCGAGCCTGGTGCTTGTGATCCCAGATAAACGCTCGCCCTGACCGGTCTCTTGTAGACATGTCCATTCTGCGAGTAAGCGAGACTGCATGTCCGTGGTCAGGATGACCCGGTACGTTGAGCGGGGATGGCCTGATGATGCCACCGTCACACGCCTTGATCTTAGCCACGTCAGGTCGGAAGTCTTGGTCTTGAGGGTCAGTTACCCACAAGCCCCACTCACCGTTCTTCTCGCCAAGTACAGCTGTGACTTGATGCTCGACCGCTAAGATACGACCAGGCGACTCAGGGAACTGGGAGAGGTAGCGCCTGAATGTCTCAGTCATTCGGTCAATAAACTCGTGCCCACCGTTAGCCGCACAGTAAGCGTGTATGGCTTCTTCGGGATCCATGAGCATGTCAGGGTCGTCAATCCACTTGTCGTCTACCCAGCAGCCACCCTGCTTAGCGCCATAG
>TARA_R110001583_G_scaffold33102_7_pt1 | contig 11735 bp, 12 predicted proteins | sample TARA_R110001583 | Tara Oceans TARA_R110001583 (sample SAMEA4398432) | marine metagenome | biome: Polar Biome; feature: [MES] marine water layer (ENVO:01000295) within the mesopelagic zone...; material: water (ENVO:00002006), including particulate matter (ENVO:01000060) such as...... | reverse complement strand
TACTGAAGTTATTCCTGTTTGAGCTGCGTCTACATTTAAAGTGTTTGTAGATAATGTTAAACCTGTTCCTGCTACTAAAGCAGTCTTAGATAACGCAATTGCGGCTGAAGAATTTATATCTGCATTTACAATTGCTCCGTCAATAATTTGAGCAGAGCTTACTGTTTCGTCTTGTACAGGGCTGTTACCTATATAAGCCATTCATATCTCCTATGTACTTACTGCGTCAACTGTTGAAATCCAGGCGTCAATACCATTTGCTGTTCCGCATTGACCTAATAATCTATCACCACTCATTAGTACTACCTTAGAACCACCATCAATTAATTCAAGCGATCCACCAGTAGGAATAGGAGCGTCTTTAACTAAATAATAATCATCGTCTCCTCCTCCATCGTTGTGCTCTACATACACATCAACTGTTACAGCTGCTGTAGTTATGTTTGCCACACGAATACCTACAACGGCATCATCACTGTCAGCCGTTCTTAGTACAGTTTCTGAGTTGGTTATTCTTATTCCTTTGCCTTCAAAATCTTGTGCCATTTTTTTCTCCTATAATGCTACTGCCATAGCGACAGCAAATCCTTTTGTTGCAGCTGAGTTCTCAGCCCATTTAACACCACCAGCAGCTGAGCTGTCAGCAGTTAAAAGATGGTCGTTTGTTCCTACAGCTTTAATACCCATAGTTCCACTGCCAGTACCAGTAACTATACCACCTTTAGCTATTGCAGAAATATCTGCCTCTATACCACCCACTTCATGCTTTAAAACGCCGTCATTAGCCGTAAATGCCGTTATTGTGGTTGGGTCTGTACTGTTATCGCCTATAACAATAACTCCGTCTCCTAGCACCGACATAGCCGTTACTGCACCTGTACCGCTACCTAATAATATTCCACCATCTGTTAGTGAGCTTGCACCTGTACCACCATCAGCTACAGCTAAGTCTGTGATGCCACTTATCGCACCACCTGTAATAGTCATATTTGCAGAAGCCCACGCCCCTGTCAATGTTGCTGTTGTTCCATTCCCAGATATGTATTCACCACCATCATTATCAAAAATATATAATTTATCTACAACAACAAGGTCTCCATCTGCTACCTTTAAAGCTTGCTGACCATCTGTACCTGTAATTGTTAAACACTCTTCAGATGAGTCCCAAGTTAAATTATCTCCGCTTGTACCAGAATAAAAAGTTACATCAGCACCACTACCATCTGAACCGACTACAAATCCACTTGTAAATGTAGAAGAGTCATCTGTTGTCAACGCTCCAACTCTTAAATTAACATGATCAGTTACCGTTACGTTCCCAGCGGTAGTCCCATCTTCTGAAGCAGCTTTAATTGTTGCAAACGTATCAGCAGACTCATCCCATATAAATGCCATGTTCTGTGTATTGCTACTTGAGCCATCCCCTCTTGTAATAACAAACCCTTGGTCATACGCACTGCCAGTATATCCGTTGCCTAATTTTATTAAACTGTCTTCAACATTTAGCGTTGCCGTATTTGCGGTTACAGTGTCGCCTGATACTGTTAAATTACCTGTAACTGTAAGATTATCTGCGACGGTTACTTCTGACGTTCCATGCCCTATTGTAATAGCTATTCCACTTGTTTCAGTAGCTAATTTTAATTCTCCTGTAGCATTTGTTATATATGAGTTAGAGCCATCATGATATAATTGCATATCATCGCCAGTACCAAGTTTAATGTTGGCACTATCTGGCATATCAATATGTGTTGTTGGTGAAATAACTCCTGTGACAGCTAGTGTACTGCTCATTGATACAGCACCAGTAATTGTCATTGTAGAGCCATCACTAGAAATATATTCACCACCTCTATCGTAAAAATATAGTTTATCTACAACTCTAACATCACCATCTAATATATCTAATGATGTTTGTCCGTTTGTTCCTGTAATATTTAAAACTTCTGCTGAAGCATCCCATGTAAGATTATCGCCAGAGGTTCCAGAATAAAAAATTACATCTGTTCCACTACCGTCGCTTCCAACTGTTAACGTACCTGTTATACCAGCATTACCTGTAACCGTTGAGTTTCCAGTAACTGTTAGGTTATCAGCAACTGTAGTTTCTGACGTTGTATGCCCAATTGTAATAGGTGCACCACTTACAGTTCCTACCTTTACTCCATGTGAGGTGTTTCCAGCTGATATTGTAATACCTCCAGCGTCAGATAATAACTCTATTGACGATGCTCCAGTACCTTGATCAGATTGTATATAAATTGTTTCGCTTGTTCCACCGTCAGCAATTAACTTAATTGATTTAGCTAAATTAGCTGTAGACTTTAATTCTACGCCACCAGCGTCAGAAAGAACCTCTACTGAAGAAGCTCCTTCAGTTACGCTAGTCCCTTGGTCATTAAAAATTTGTATGGTTGAAGTAGTTCCGCCGTCTGCTGTAATATTGACAGCATTAGCAAGATTAGCTGTAGAGCGTATACCAACACCACCAGCATCTGACAAGATAGTTACAGATTCAGCTCCTTCAGTAACTGAGGTTCCTTGGTCTGAGTGTATCTTTACTGTTTCTGATGTTCCAGCGTTTGCTCTAAGATATATTGAAGCTGCTTCATTAACCGTAGAGGTAACATTAATATTGCCAGTAGCATCAATAGCAAGATCTGTACCATCACCTTCAATCTTTTGATTGGAAGCATGACCAAATGTTAAACCTACATCAGCTGGAACATTAATGTCACTTGTTGCAGATAGTGTAATATCTGCTCCACTACCAAGTGTTAAATTTGTTCCATCTGACTGAAGGTATTCACCACCTTCATCATATAAGTACATCTTACCACGAGTATCTGAAAATCTTACAACTTCATACCCATCGTATTGTTGTATAACTAAATCTTTTGAATCGTTTTTTATTTGTAAAATAACGTCACTAGAAGAATGATGAATCCGTAACATCTCATCACCATCATCTTCATAAGCTATTCCACTTCCAGCTGTACCCGCATCTAAAGTTATCCCGCCAGCAGATTCTAAATTAATTGAGTCTATAGCTGTTCCATCTGATACTATATCTAAATCACCATCAGCGTTAGAATAAATATATAATCCAGTATCTCTAAAATAAAATTTAGCATCAGAACTAATCTGCGCAGCGGCACTGCTTAAATAAAAAATACTATTTGTAGCTTCACCGTCAGATACAGCTCGTAAAGTTCCATCAATTCCACTATTTGAATTAGATACCTGTAAAAGGTCCTTATAGGTACTTGCTATTGTTTTTCCAGTTAATGTAGCCATGCTATCTTAAATCGAATGTCCTTACTGCCCTTAAGCCACCTATCTTATCACGACGCCTTGTTCCAAATTTAATTAAAGAGTCTTTCCATTGTTTTTCGTGAACCATTGATAAGTTCATTGCTGTAGCTGAAATGTTTGGGTCTCCAGAAGTACCAGCCTTGTCTATATATAACTTTGCTTTAACATAATCTACAATACTAGCATGCATTGCATTATCTATATCTGGATAATCAGTTAAGGCGTCTACTGTGTTAGGCTCTGCATAATAGTGGATTAAGACACCATCCGTTACCGCTTCATCTATTGCTTTCCAGTCACCTGCTTTTGAGTGAACGCTACTTGAGTCCGTTCCTTTAGTTGTTATAATTGCTAACTTATCACCAACAATAAACCAAGCCATGTCACCTTCTGGGTGATTATGATTACTTGCCATTACGTTATATCCATTTTTAATATTTCATTATCAATTAATCTAGGAAGTTTTATATAATCTCCAGCAGAGTCTTTAAAATCAACTCTAAACACTTTATTAATATCAACAGAAGAACCTGTGTCAGATATATCATACCACATTTGGTCTGCTACGGTTGTTGCTTTTGCGTACTCTACTTTAGTTCTATAAAGCCCAGCTTCTAATAAAGCGTCATTAATTAAATTATATAAATAATTTTCTGGGGCTTCAGGAAAGGTTTGTCTCACTCTACTAATAATATTTTTTACAGTTAATCTTCTTACAGCCATATTATTCTAGTTCTTCCCATTGATATTGAAGATAGCCTTCCCAGCTTGATGATAATATTTCTGCTGCTTCTTCCCATTTATTACCTGCTAAATCAAAATCTGTAGAGTTAGTTAGTGTAATTTCTGAAAAAGAAGTACTTCCAGTTAAGCTTACTTCAGTAAAAGTTGTTGATGTCGTTAATGTTGCTAGTGTTAGTGCCATTAGCTTGCCATTATAATTTGTAAGCCTTTGTCATAATCAGCTTGCAATTTTGCTTGTTGTCCTTGATACCATTGATATTTTTGATTGTCTCTAGCAATCCTTGCTTGTGCCTCAGCAATAAAACCTTGAGCTTCAGAAGAAGCCACTCCAGAAATAGCTGACCATTCTGATAAATGTTGCTGTGCTCTATTTAATTCTGTTGCAGCAATTGACAATGCTGAACCTGTTAATTCTATGTCTTCACTACTTTGTGCTCCAAAAGCATCTGTAGAAGTAGAAGGTGCGTTTCCATTTATTATATCTGAGGCTTGATCTAACGCATTTTTAACTCTTGTTAGCTGAGCTGAGCCCGCAGTAAAAGTATCGCTATCTCCCCAGTTATAACTTGCTATTCTGTCTAAAGCTGTATTTATTAATGCTAAAGCTCCTGTACTTGCATGGTCTATACTGTCATTAGAAAGAAAGTCTCCCATAGTATTTTGTAATGTTTTTATAGAGGCATATAAAGAAACTAAATATTCTGCCTCGTCTGGAAATTTTGTTATTGCACTATCGCTATAAGCTACAGCTGGATATGCTAATGTTTGTACAGTTGCACCTGAACTTGATGGCTCTGGAAATATACTTAATATATTATTAACTACCCACCACACAGGGTCACTAGCTGTACCAAATGTCATCTCTGCACTATCTTGAGATCTCCCGCTCATTGTTGAAGGAATTCTTCTACAAGGCTGATTTATAGTACCGTCGTCTCTCATTACACCTAATACCTCAGAGCCTCCCAATGTTAAATTGGTAGTGCTATTATCTAAAGCATTTGATGTAGAATACAATACTTTTTTTGCAATTGGCAGAGCAGTAATTATTTCCTTAGCTCCATCTGTTAGAAATTGAGTTAACTGTGCTTCTGTTGGGCTAGTGCCAGAACTAGAAATTGTTATTTTTGTTAATCCTGTTACTTGAGCTTGAAATGTTGCCATTGCTATGCTTTACCTTTTCTTAGGTTTCTTCTAGAGATTGCTGCAGACTTTCTTTTTGCGTCTGCTTTACTACTAGCACCCCACGCATTTAAAGATAATAACAGTCTAGTTGGCTTGCCATCTTTTCTTTCTGGCCCAGGCATGCCACCCATTCGGGCTAAGAAAGATGCTCTTCTTGGATCATCGCCCTTTTTAACAGGGGCTTTTAAAGTTCCTTCTTTATAAGAATCTCTACCTTTTTTGTTTAAACCACCTTTAGGGTTCTGACCTTCTTTGCGTGTCCATGCTTTAGTTTTAGGCATTACTTAACCCCAGCTTTCTCTTGCTTGATTCTTTGCTTTATTACTTAACTTTCCATAATGAAACAATTTCTTACTTGAAGAAGTATGATTTTTGCCAGTATGTAAATCACCATTTTTCATTTTATGCATACCACCTTTATGCTCTTTTCCGCTTTTTAAATAGTGCTTTACTCCTTTCAAGGTTTAAGTTCCACCAGTAATTACAGTTAACACTCTATCGCCCATAAGAGCTGTATGAGTGATTGACAAAACTTCATTGTTAGTAGAATCTAAAGTGTCTATATGATCTTTAATATCTCTAGCCATTGTACCAACAGCAGCAGTCTCTATATTTGGCTTAGCGTCATGTATCATTACTTTTACTTTTACAGTTCCATAAGCAGCCATATCTTCTCCTTTCGTTTTAAATTTTAAAAATTTAGGATTTTAGGGGTTAATCCTTTATACGACTAACCCCACAGTATCCAAGACTGTTAACCTTTATGGTTTTAGATTACGATGCAAATAACATAGTGCCTGTAGCTGCGCCATTTGTGACACCAACGTCACATTGTAATTTAACATTTATATACCACTGACCTTTGGTCTCGCAAACAAACTCGATGGTTGAACCCATTCCGTATAAGTTTACAGAGTCGTTAGTCGGTGTAAATACTAAATTAGTTTCGTCAGCTGCTGAAACATCATAAGTAATTTTGTTACTTGATGTTGTTGGTACGACAGAACCTGTCTCCCATACGTCACTTCCAGCACAGTTGAATGTTAATACGGCAGTTCCACCACGAGGGTCATCGGTAAAGTTAAAAACTAACTTTGAACCCACTTCTGCTGCTGGCATAGTTGCTGTAACAGCAGCTGCCCCAGTATAAGTAGGTGAGTTAATTCCACCTTGAACTAATGTACAAGCGTTGCTACTTACAGTAGGTGCTTCTACACTTAATCCATGATAGCTACCAATAGATCCTTCGACGTGAGCTACTTCGTATCTTCCACTATTTTTATTTTGTTTATCACTTCTCATTTTATCTTACCTTTACTCTAAGTTATAGAGTGCGTGAGATTCAGGGAGTGACACTTCAAGACCCGCTTCTGTAAGAATCATATCCTTACGAAGGTCTTCATCGGCGTTCTGTACGTTAGTTTCAATTTGCGTATCACGATTAATACCATTTCCAACTAAAGGACGATATGACACTTTGCCCATGTCGATAATTGCCATGAAACCAGCAGAGATACCACGAAATAGTGGTTCCTTCACAATGTGAAGATCTCCATGTATTGTTTCAAGATTCATTACCTTATGACCAAAAGCACCATCTCTTTGCTCCAATGGAGCGTTCATTTGGATTTGTGTACTTGCCGTTGACGTATCAAGAAAACCGCCATTACCAATTTTATTTAACTGCGTAATAACAGGTAGACTTGCTAAAACCAACTTTTCAGAAGAACCACCACGAGCTGGATCAAAGATAACTTCTAAGTCACTTAAGAATCTGTCGTATGTGAACTCTGAACTTGCAACTGAACGAAAGTAAGGAGCTCCAGATGTGTAGGAAAGTGCTGAATCATCAGCTACTACAGACGCATTTTTTACAATGTGTCCGATTATTCCTTCAGAATACTGGATACCAGATACACGAGCTTTTTGCCCAAAGAGCATTGCTCGCTCGATATCTACTTTATGTTCACGAAGTTTAAGAGCCCAAATTCTATCCCATTCGTTAGCGTAACCACGATAACGAGTTGCAATAGATGTATTCGACATTTCACAAGCTGTCTTAAAGATCTGGGTATAACCATAATCATCTTCAATATCATTTGACCACGCATCTGGAGAACCACTTCCTTCTGCAAACGCTGTACCAATTACTTGACACTTTGCGTTATCCAGAACTTTATTGTAGTTCGTAATACCAGAATTTGATACGTCAATAACCATACCAGAAAAAGAAGAGTCGCTACCATTATCGGTAACACCTCCGTTAACCCTAACAAGAACCTGGGACCACCCAGCTGCACTATCAATAGAGTTTACGGAAAAAACCATTCCTTTTACTAGCCAATCTACACTAGCACCGCCTTCGGTGTCTACTGTAAGGTCATATGCTGTACCTGCGGCTACGGCTGCGCTTCCGTTTTGATTACCTTTAATTAGAAAGTTTCTAGTGGTCCAGTCAATCTTAGAACGATTTTCTAAGAAACGAAATACTGAATCATCTGTAGAATCTTTAGCTACTTTAGATAAATAAACGAAAAACGGCGATTCCTCAGGAGTGAGTTCTGCAACCCGATCAGAAAAGTCATATAACCTTCTTAAATCTGGGGCGGTTCCTACTCCTGCACTTGTTGTTGCTGCGGTAACATCGCTCGAAAGCTTGATACCTTTTGTGTAAGCCATTTATGTCTCCTTTTGAGATTATCCTCTTATGAAAGTTTGCCCTGTTTGGAGCCCGCTAACATTCGATCAAATATCTTATTGTCATCACTGACAACTTGTGCTGGCTGACCTTGCAATACTCCCGCCGATGGCGGTAGTTTTTGCCCTGCCCTCACAGCATCTATAGATGATTGACCTTGTGCTCGTGTTCCATTGACATCGTTCCATAATCTTACGAGGTTTCCTAATCCTACTGCTTCTTTTGGTTGTGCCGACCACTCTAAGAAATGGGCAACTTGACTGTCGTCCATTTTATGCTTAGACTTCAACTCATTAACAGTAGTATTTAAGAATTGTCTTTGTTGCGTTTCTGCCTCACGTTGTGCAAACTCATTTCGAATTTCAGAAACAGCTGACCCTACGGTCTCTTGCTCTTTCTTTACTCTATGTTTGTAAGACAACGATTCGGGCTTATAATACGCATCCCAAGGGTTAAAGTCGTTTTCATCCAGTTGGGCTTCTCGCCCTGACCCACTATTAGGATTAACTATTTTTTCTTGCAATACTTCAACTAAATCTGGACGACTTTCTAAAAGATCACCAATTGGTTCCAATTTCTTCAATCTATTAATCTCTGATTGAGACCTATCATACATTGATTGAAACTTTTTAGTTTCACCTTCCCAGTCTGTCCCCATGTCTGGCATTGCATCAACAACCCCTTCTGCTTGAGAAGTAGATTCTTGATATGCTTCTTGTCCTGATAATGTATCCTGCTCAACGACAGTATTTTTTATTAACTGAGATTCTTGTGACATTTACTTAAACTCCTTTAAGATATCTCTAAGCTTTTAGAGCTTGACCTAGACGATCTGCTTCACGCCTTAATCTCTCTGCTTCGAGCTTTACCTTATTTTGCATTTTGTTGGATTCAACCCTTCTATCTGCCTTAGCATCTGAAACGACTTCAGAAAGTTTTGTTTTAGTTTTTTCAACTTCAACACGCTTTCTATCGTTTATAGATTCTCTTGTAGCAGTTTGCAAGTCCCCTTGCAAATCTTTTATCTGACCTTCTAAACCTTGAATTTGTTGTACCATTTGTTGTTTTTCATCCATTCTTGCTAAAATCCCTTCTTTGTCAAATATCTCTGGATTTTTCTTTAGAACTTCAATTCTATCAACAAGTCCCATTTGATACGCTTCAAGATAAACTCCTAACTCAGCCCACTTGCTTGTAGGTAAAGTAGAGCCAGGCTCAATTCTTATATCGTGCTGATCAAGCTTATAACGGTCTTTTGCAATATCTAGTATTGGTTCTGTTTTATCGTCATATAGGTTAATCGTAGCTTCATTTAAATTATTGTTTGGTTGAGCAATACGAAACATTTTTTGAAACGTATAATGCCCTTTTGCGTAATTGTATAATACTTTTCCAAGCCTGTTTATACTAAATTCTATATCTCTTAACTTTGACTTAGGTCTTTCTTGCCCTAAAGCCATCATTCTTTCCGTTCCCCTAACGGTCTCTGGGGCTTTCTCATTAAAACCGTGCATCATTTCAGGTAAGCCAAATATAAAATCTATATAATGCTCACACTGCTGTATCAGCCTATAAAACTCAGCTGCAAGTGGTTGTGGAGCTGGAAAGTGCGGTTCCCCCTGTGAAGAATCTACTTCAATAACCGCATTGGGATTTGCCCAATCTTTTTCCAGTTGATTTAAATCTTCTACGCTTCCTAAAGGAACTAATAGTTTTAATCCTGCTGATGCCTGTGCGTGAGACAAAGCTAAAGACCAAACTTTATTAAGCAGTCTTTGCATAGGTCTTGCTCTTGAAACGTCAGATTTAGGGTATGGGCTTTCTGTCCAAATATTAGGCAGTGGAACTATTGGATAAATATCTGTATTTAAAACAGATTCATACAAAACAATTTCACCTAAAGTCGCACAAACCTTTACTCTGTTTTGTGGCACTTCTATTATTTGAACTACGCCATTCTCTATAATTTCTGCGTTTTCTTCCATATAGCGTTCAATATCTACATCGTTAAAAACATATTCTTTACCACTACCAGTGTCCAATACTCTATAAAAAGGAATTTTTGTTTTGTAATATCTTTCTATAACTTGATACTTTTGATATTCATATTGATCTAAATACGCTGTTTCGGCTGGTGTGTGAACCTGCATTGAATTTTTGTTTTGAGCCGATGGATAATCTTCTTCTCTATACGATGAAATAGTTTCAATTAATGGAGTTATAGATTCACCAGTCTCTGGGTCTTCATCTATGTTAAGTTCGGGATAAAGGGCGATAACTTGTTCGCCTGTTAATATAGTAGACAACAATATGCTTTCAGCGTCTCCAAACCACCTATCTCTTGAAGATGGTGGGACATACACCCTAAACGGATTAACATTGGTAAACTTGACATCGCCCCTCCCAAAATCTGCTTCAGTGTCTACATATACATATAAATAACCAAGCCCAGAAATTGCATAGTCGTGTATTGCTTGTTTTAAGTGGGCGTCGCCAACTGAAATATCCCAAACATATCCAAGTATAGTTCTCCAAACATTAGATATTTTAACATCAGAGTCTTCTCTTGGTGTTATAGTAAATGTAGGTGGCCTTGATGTTAGTGTTGCTTTTAATTTTTCTACAGCTGGAGAAATCCTGTCCATAGGAACATCTGCTTGATTTCTGGCTTGTAATTCGTCAGACTCATTAGAGGTAAAATGATTGCCTAAATAAAAATCTATATCTTTACGAGCTTCTTCATCCCAACCAGATCTAGCGTCACGCCACCGCCTATACAAATCTTGATTATGTTGAGCTCTTGGGTCTGTTTTCATTTATTGACGTATCCCGCTTTTATCAATTAATTCATTTAATTGTTCGTCTGTTAAAACATTTATACTGTCTTTACTTACTTCATAAGGGTCGACTTTTCCCGCATCGACTAAAGAGTCATATACAGTCCACTCTGTTTTTGGTTTATATTTTTGTGACATCCAACGAAACATGTCTGGACCATACTTTAAATACGAGCTATACTCATATTCATCCATATCTAATTGCTCCATAGGTGTTTTATAGTACGCCTGTTGTCCACTTGACATTGGCACTTGCTGTGGTTCACCTTGTCCTTGTGGCATTGGTTGTTGAACTGGTCCACCGTCTTGATATTCCTCAACATACCCACCGCCTTGATATTCTTTAACATACCCACCGCCATACATACCAGCCATGTTTTGCATAGACGCTAACGCAGATAGTTGTTGTATTTTGTCTGCTTCTTGAGATTTATCACCAAACATAGACATAGAACCTTCTACTTTTCCACCGTTTTCATAGTTCATAACTTTTCCACCTTCTTGTAGCCCTATTGCTTTTAAAAAATTCATATTTTGAGGAACGCCAGAAACTTCTCCACCTTGAAATTCTTCACCGCTCATTATTTGTCTTGACTTACCTCGCATGTTATCAAATTTATCTTCACCCATCATTAGCATTCCTAGTTTTTCCCAAACAGGTAGGTCTTCAAAATAAACTTTTGGCTCTGGTGGAGCTTCTGTCCAATTAGAAAAATCACCCATCATTTCTGGAATTTCATTAAGAACAACATCTTCGTTTAAAGATTCAGGTATATTAGACATTTGCTCACGCTCAACATCAGGTCTTCCAGGGTTTTGCATTGCTGACAAAGACGATGGTATATTAAAAGAGCTATCTTGTCTCATTTCTAACTCTGGAGCACTTGTTCCTAAAATTCCATATTTTGTTGCTATTTTTTCCATAGCTGGCATGCTTTTACCGTAAGCTTCTTCTG
>TARA_R110001583_G_scaffold98876_1_pt1 | contig 11740 bp, 8 predicted proteins | sample TARA_R110001583 | Tara Oceans TARA_R110001583 (sample SAMEA4398432) | marine metagenome | biome: Polar Biome; feature: [MES] marine water layer (ENVO:01000295) within the mesopelagic zone...; material: water (ENVO:00002006), including particulate matter (ENVO:01000060) such as...... | reverse complement strand
CCTGTAGGTGATGTTGTTGAAGAATGGATTTGTAAAGGAGCTTATTGTAAAGCAGCTAATTTTGGCGATATGGATTGGGCTTCAGATACACCAGCAACTATTTCACTTACTATTAGAATGGATTATGCTATCTTAAATTACTAACAGTAATAAAATATATAAAAAGAAAGCGCCTAATTGGGCGCTTTTTTATTTTCTTTATATATGTATATCTGAACTAGTTTTAATTAAAATAACGTTATGGAAAACACACAAAACTTTGGAGCTCCAACAGCTCCCGTACAACAAGTACAACAAGAAGAAGTACCACAAAAGTCACAATTTCCTACTGAAGAAGTAACATTACCTTCAAAAGGTTTACTTTATTCACAAAATTCCCCTCTTTCAAAAGGAATTATTGAAATGAAGTATATGACAGCTAAAGAAGAAGACTTACTAACAAATGCAAATTACATTAAAAACGGAACAGTAATTGACAAATTATTAAAAGCACTTATTATAACTCCGTGTGATTATGATCAATTATTAATTGGTGATAAAAATGCAATAATGGTAGCAGCACGTATTTTAGGATATGGAGCAGATTATGAATTTAAATACAACCATCCTGTAACAGGAGAGGAAGAAATAGTAAGTGTTGATTTAACTACTATAGAAGATAAATTTATTGATGATTCTTTAGTTGAAAAAGGTAAAAATGAATTTCATTTTACATTACCTGCGTCTAAAAAACCTGTTACATTTAAGCTTTTAACTCATGGAGATGATAAAAAAATCGAAAGTGAATTAAAAGGTCTTAAAAAACTACATAAAGGAAATGTCCCTGAAATGACTACTAGAGTAAAACACACTATTATATCAATAGAGGGAGATTATGAAAAGAAATCAATCAGACAATTTGTTGATAATGAATTATTAGCAAGGGACGCAAGAGCATTAAGAAATCATATTAGAGAAATACAACCTGATATTGATTTAAAGTTTGACTTTGAGGGAGAGGATGGACACATTGAAGAGAATGTGTCTTTACCGATCAACGCTAACTTTTTTTGGCCTGACGCCTCAATATAGGGAATCCCTATTCAACCAAATACATGATCTGGTGTTCCATGGCGGTGGTGGATTTAAACACTCAGAAGTATATAACATGCCTATTTGGATGCGAATGTTCCATATCCAAAAGATAAACGAACATAACAAAAAAGTCCAGGCGGACTATGATAGAGCTAACAACAAATCTAATATTGGAGATACCAATAAAGATGCGATGGGGCCTAATATATCTCCTTCTTCGACTTTTAATTTTAATAAATAGCAAAGACCCTAGAGGTCTTTGACTTTTTTATATTTATTATAGAATAATAATACATTATGGCTAAGAAAAATCCAGACGATAAACCTAAAAAAGCAACATCATCTAAACCTGCAGGGGGAGGTGATGATCCTTTAGGGGGTTTAGAACAATCTTCTAAATTTAGTACTAAAAACGTAGAAAAACTTACTAAAGCAGCTAAATCAGCTAAAAAAGAATTTAAGGAAATATATGATGCTGTAAAGCAAACAGATAAAGAATTAAAAGGCTTAGGAGAAGGAACTACAGATATTAGTCATAACTTTAAAACCATAAATAATACTGCAGGTAAGCTTTCCGAAATGATGGAAAAGATGGCTATGAATGTTAATACTACTAAAGATTTAACTGAAAAGCAATCAGCAGTTGAAGCTGCTTTAAGAGATATAGCTCAAGAAAGAGATGGTTTTTTAGAAAAGGCGCAAACAGGTCAACAAAATCTAACAAAACTTACAACTACAAAAGCTAAATTAGAAGGTGATTTAACTAAATTAAAAGGAACTGGTGGTGATTTAGATAAAGATGCTATTAAAGCAATTGAAGGTAAACTTAAATCTACTAATGCACGAATTATTAGTGAAGAAGATATAGCAAAAGCAAGTGCAAAACAAGCTGAACAACTAACCCACCAACATGATAAAGGAAAAGAGTTATTAGAAATTATAAAAAAAATGAAAGAGGAAGCCATAAAAATGGACGCCTCTAATCAGTTTTTTACAAATGCAGCTAGTTTCTTAAAAAATATACCGGGGTTCTCTGCATTCGCAGCACCATTTGAACAAGCAGCTACAGCAGCTAGAGAAACTTTAAAAGATGGAGGAAGTACATTAGAAGCATTTACAGCAGGATTTATGCAGTTAGGAACTTTAGCATTTACAGGTATATTAACAGCATTATTTGCATTTGATAAATCTACTACTGCAATGGCTAAGCAGTTAAGTATGTCTAAAGATGAAGCTAGGGAAATGCAAGACCATTTTACTAACATAGCTTTAGACTCAGATTTAGCTATGGCTAATGCACAATCTATGGCTGAAGCCCTTACAGGATTATCTTCAGAAATGGGAGTAGCAGCTGGGTTTAGTGATAAACAAGTAATGGACCAAGTAGCATTAACTAAACATATGGGTATGTCAGCTAAGGAAGCAGCTAACATACAAAAGTTAGGTATGATGAACGGGAAAACAGCCGAAGAAACTACAAAAACAGCATTTAAACATGTAGCAGCATTAGAAATGCAAACAGGAGTAAAATTAGATGCTATGAAAGTAGTAAAAGAAATAGCAAGCGTAGAGGGACAATTAGGAGCACAATATGGTTTTAATACAGAAGAAATAGCAAAAGCTGTAGTTCAAGCTAATGCTCTTGGTTTATCCTTAAAAGAAACAGCAGACATGGCTAGGGGATTATTAAATTTTGAACAATCAATATCCGCAGAATTAGAAGCAGAATTATTAACAGGTAAACAACTTAATTTAGAAGAAGCTAGATTATTAGCTTTAAAAGGAGATTCAGCAGCAGCAGCTCAAATAATGTTAGATCAGGTTGGTTCAGCTGCAGAATTTGGTGATATGAATGTATTACAACAAGAAAGTTTAGCAAAAGCAATGAATATGACTGCTGATCAAATGGCTAACTCATTAAGAGACCAAGAAGTTATGAATGACTTAGGGGCTGCAAATATGGCAGACTTAGTAGAAAAAGGAAAATTAGGGGAATTAACAGCAGGTTCTAGAGCAGAAGAAATGTATCAAGAACAATTGCAATTAGAAACAGCTCAACAATTCCAAGCAGTATTACAAGAAATCACAGCAGTAATAGCTTCTAATGCTGATGGAATTATGCCGACAATTAAAATGTTTGCAGAATTATTATCTAATGCAACCGCAATTAAAGGAATAATGATTGCTATGGGGGTAATAATGGGGGGAAAAGTATTAACTTCATTAGGTGCTGTATTTTCATTAATGGGAAAATTAAGATTAAGAGCTATAGCATCAGGTATAGCTAGTATTGTAAAAGGAGCATGGTCAGCCTTAGGAGCAATACCTGTAGTTGGACCTGGATTAGCAGTTGCTGCCATAGCAGGAGGTGCTGGGTATTTATATGGTAAAGCTAAAGCAGATGATTATACACAAGGACCCGCTTCTCCTGAACCAGGTTATGGAAAAAGATCATTATTAGAAAAAGGATCAGTAACATTGTTTAATGATGAAGATTCAATAATAGCAGGAACTAACTTATTTGGTAAATCAGATGATATGATTTCTTCTCCTGATGGGGGAGGTTCAGCAGGGGCAACACCAGAACCAGCACAAATTAATGTTACTAGTGTAATGGATCAATGGTCTATGGGTAGTTTTGCTAACACAGGAACTCTAAATAGAAAAGCCGAAGTAGCCTTTCATGGTTAATATGTATAATAAACACTAAAATAATAAAATTATGGCATTAGTAAATAAAGTATCAAAATTTGATTTAGCTAAAGGAAATAGTAATCCAGTAATAAATACTCCTGATAGAGATGGAAATGAATGGTTTAGAGATGGGGGTAATCAAAATGCTCCTTTTAACTCAAAAGAAAAAATAGACCCTAGAATAACTCCAGGGGGACAAGACCATTTAGTATCTTTATTACAAAATAAACAAGTAACAAGTACTAATAATCCTAATGGAGGACCCTATAACCAACCAGTATACCACCCTGAAACAGGAAACCTTAATGGTCAAGATTTAGGAAATGGAGCTTTTCATGGTATAGCAAATCCTGCAGCTTTACAAGGAAAACAACTAGCAGGAAAAGACCTACATGAAGCTTTATTAGAAAATGCTTACTCATATAAACATGGAACTGCTAAAGAAAATGTATTAGCAGGTTCTATACCTGGAGGAAAACAAGATATGAATGGGGGAGATGGGCCTTATTTTGCAAATTTCAGAAACAAAGCAGCAGGAACAGGTCCAGAACCTGACCAAGATATAGCATTAACAGGAGTATCAGGTAAACATTTAGATACAATAGCAGAACAATCCTTAAATTCTGATTTTTCAAAAACTAGAGGAAAATCACCATGGACTACTACATTAAAATCTGACGCTGCAATGTTAGATTTAGATGGAGCCTTTCCATCACATGCAGAATACATGAATGGTAAAGGACCAGCAGATGGTTATTATTAAGAGCATATATAGTTATGGGATTACAAAATCTACTCACAAATTTAGAAGATCATGGTACTAATTCTGGACAAGTAACTTCAGTATTAGATAACTATTCTTATCATTATTATTCTACTCAAGAAGGTGGTTTTAATTATGGAAAAGGTTTTTCTACTACCCCAGTATTTGATGGAGTTTTTAGACAAAAATCATTTAAATTTGGAGAAGGAACAGCTTTTGATCAACCTGGAGGTTCTTTTAGTAATCAACCATATCTTTATAGTGGTAAATTATCAGCTGATAGTTTACCTGATATTGATAACCCTACAGATAATGGGTTATTAGAAAAAGTAGGAGATTTTGTAGATAGTGCTACAGATGGACTTATTAGAGGGGGTTTAATAACAGCAGCAAAAAGATCAGGACAAGATTTACTTAGAATAGGTAAATGGATGTTTGATGGCCCTAAAGGACCAATGTGGTTATTAACCCAAACAGGTCTCCAATTATCAAACCATAAAATAGAAGAACCTTCAAAATCAGTTTTTGGGATAAATTTAGGAGGAAATAGTAGAATTTACAATCCTCTAGGAATAAATACTTTAACCCAAGTATTAACTAATGCTTTTGGGGTTCGTATTAGTAGAGCAGGTCTTTTACCTTTAGGAAAAAATAACTATACACAAGGAGGGATAGAATCAGGATATAATGTAGGAGGTAGTCAAGAAGAAAAATATGAAGGTTATGTAAGAAGTAGAGCAAACATAACAGATAAAGATACATTTTATGGAGAAAGTGGGGGGAATAGATTAGCTACATTATATAATAATTTATTAAAACCAGATAAAGGTGGAAATAATACTAATAATGGTGATGTTGCTTTTTTATATGAATTTAATGGAGGACCTCACTCATTATATGGTATAGGAAAAACAAAAATAAAAAGATATATTTACTCAGAGGGGGCTAAAGGTCACAAACTTACAGCAGATAGATATACAGGAGACGCAATACCTTATACAAGAAATGCAGGAAATAAAATTGAAGGAGCAAACACTTCTAATATATTAGATTTTAGAGAACTTTATAATCCTTTATTTAAAAACAGATATGCTTGGATACCTACAGATGAGTCAGGTTCAGCAATGCCTCCAAAACCTCATTTAATAAGAGATCATAATTATGGTTTAGGATCTCCAGGTAGAGCAGGTCATGTAAATTCAAAAACACTTCCTTATTCAACAACTAGTAAATTAGGGATAGACAAATTAAATGCATTAAATATTATAAAAAGTGAAGAATTTATACCATATGAATTTGAACATAAAGGAGAAAAAATAAAAGATTTTATACCTTTTAGATTTGAAGCAGTAAACACAGATGCTCCAGAACAATCAGATTATATAATGTTTAGAGCTTTTTTAGATAATGTATCAGATGGTTATAATGCTAATTGGAATTCATTTAAATATAATGGTAGAGGAGAGGAATTTTATACTTATAATACTTTTAAAAGAAAAATAAATTTTAGTTTTAAAGTAGCAGCCCAATCAAGAGACGAACTAAGACCTTTATACCAAAAATTAAATTATTTAGTTTCCAATACAGCTCCAGGATATAGAGGAACAAGAATGAGAGGAAATTTTATGAGAATAACTATAGGAGATTGGATATCAAGAATTCCTGGAATACTTAATTCTATTAATTTAAAATGGAATAAAAATTATCCATGGGAAATAGCATTAGAAAGAAAAGCCCAAGATGCTGACATATTAATGTTACCTCATGTGTTAGATGTTTCTGTTCAATTTACTCCTGTTCATAACTTTATACCACAAAAATCAGCAACTCAATCACCATTTATTTTACCAAATAAACGTGATGTTCCTGATATGACTTCTCAACAAGATTGGGCAAAAGGAACTAAAATAGATAACTATGATGGAACCACAGCAAAATCTTTCGATTCAGGAGTAACATCTACATCAGATGATAGTTTGAAGCAGAATGATGAAGGAGAATATAAATCAGATGAGGAATTAAAAGCAGAGTACCCATACCCAACAGAACAAGAATTAAGAAATTTTAATGGAGCAGATAATTCACATGTTAATAGAATAGTATACGACCCCTCTAGTGACCAAAGGGATGAAAATGGTTTTGTTACTAGAACTTATTATTGGGATACAAGTAACTCTATATGGAAAATATCAGGTACTGAAATGGATGCAACATCCATACAAACTGTTTACGGAGTAGTTGAAAGTAATGAATAAACATTAAAAACCTATGCCAAATAGATATAGAACAATAAAAGAAGCAAGAGATAAATATTCTAAAAAGAACTATTTTGTAAATGTAGTATATCCAGGTATAGCACCTACTTTAGATGATATTTATATAATAACAAGAATTGGAGATAGACTTGATTTAATGGCTTATTCTTATTATGGAGATGAAAAATTATGGTGGATAATTAGTAGAGCTAATCCTGATAAAGGAAGAAGAGATAGTATATATTGTGATGTAGGTATACAATTAAGAATACCAGGTAACATTGATAAAGTATTACAAGATTTTGAAAGAATAAATAAAGTAAGATAAGTTATGGGACTTTTTAAAGAAAGTATGTTCCCTTATGTAAAAAAGCAAATTCGCTTAAGAGAAGCTATATTACGTCAAGGAAATAGACAAGTACAAGCTGGAGGGGGATATTGGAAAAAATCAGAAAATGAGGACGATCTAGATCCATCGGAGGGAACTATTTATGGTGGAGAGGAGGGTTTTGAACAAAGAATCCTATCTAAAGCTCAACCTAATAACAGAATAGGAAGAGAAAACTTAGTAGAAACAGAAGATGGTCTCGTTACATTACCTGATGGGGCCTTTTATACAAATACTGTAAATAAATCATGTACTATTAGAATGGCTTCTATGGTAGATTTAGGTTCAGAAAAACCACTATTAGACACAGACAAATTAGCTGAAAAAAACCTATTAGGACCAGGTTTAGCATTAACTTATATACTTGAAGGGGGTACTATTATTAAAGGGGCAAAAGGAACAGAAGTAGATGATGATACTGGAGAGACTAGAACAAAAATCAACCAAAAATCAGTAATGAGAAGAGGCTTTCCTAAAGCAGGTCAACTATTAGGAGGGGTTTATGGGGATCCCATATCAAGAGGAGATGCAGATACTGATGGTTATGGTATTGTACCTATGCCAGGTATTATAGATGTTTCTATAAAAACAAAATCAGCTTATGGTTCTTTAAGAGAAGGAAAAGTTAAATTTGTATGTCATAATTTAAGACAACTAGAAGTATTAGAATTACTTTATATGAGACCTGGTTATCCAATTTTATTAGAATGGGCCTGGAACCCCTTTATTAATAATGAAGGAGAAAGAATATCAGACTTTCGATATCTTTCTGATGATAATGATTTTTGGGATTCTAATGTAGTTAATCAACAATTACTTAACTATCAAATAATTTCAAAAAGAAAAGAATCATCAGGTAATTATGATGCTCTTTTAGGATTTGTTAAAAACTTCACATACACAAGTAGAGAGGATGGAGGATTTGATTGCTCAACAGAAATACTAGGAATGGGTGAAGTATTAGATGGGCTAAAAAGTAATATAGTTACTATTAAAGACATTGCAACCGATCAAACTAAACAAGAACCACAATTATTAATGGCTCTTAGGAGATTAGCTGATTATTGTGGTGGTCGTATGGGAGGAGCATCAAAATCCCATGAAGATGAAAATGGGGCAACATATGCAACTTATGATGATAAAAATAATGAAGCTAATTTACAAAAGGCAATAGATGGTTCTTCCCATCAAAGGGGAGATTTTTCTGATGCTGAACCTGGTTCATCTAAAGCCAAGAAATTAGGGGATAAAAGGGGTTATTGGCACAGAACTTGGGATAAATGTTTAGGAAATAACCAAGCTGAAGTTGATAAATTAGTAAAATCTAACACTGCAAAATTAAGAAAGGTAGAAGAGGAGTTTGAAAGAGATATGCTCCCCCCTGCGGAGATGGGGAGTCTTGAACCTGGAGTTCATTTTGTAGGACCTGCCGCAACTGAAGGAAATACAAATTTTGAAAAAATTGGAGCTCCATATATAAGATTAGATGCTTTGTGTCATTTAATAAATGAACAAATAATGCCTCGGAGTGAAAAAGATGAAAACTCAAAATTAGGAGCCATTCAAGTTAATATGTTTGACCCGGGAAGTGATAAAAAAGATAAGGATTTTATGGGAACGGGAGCATCATTCAAACCTAGTAAACTATGTAATTATAAAAACAAAATAGACAGACTAATCCCTTCAGAATGGATGTATAGAAGAGTACATTATAAAACAAAAATAGGGTATGTCCATGAAACTGAAGATAATATAGTAGATATATCATGTAAACCAGGAATATGTTTATATATGCATCAGTTATTTGCTAAAAAAGATGGAGTTACTTATGCCCCAGCTAATGCTTATATGCCTCTTTTTGACCCCTCTGGATATGCAACAAATTTTGGAACGGGTATGGATATTGATATAATGAAACAGATATTTTTTAGAGGTTTAGGTGTACAAGGGGATTCTAGAGATTCAAATTCAAACTGGCACAGGACTAGAAAAAGAGCCAAACAAGCTATAGGAAATATGTATTTAAATTTAAACTATCTCTTAAAAGTCGCTGAAAAGTTATATGAAAAAACATATTCTGCTTCTATAAACATAGGAGAATTTTTAGCTCAAATGATAGATGATATGAATAGTGCTTGTGGACCTAACCATAAATTTGCTTTAATGTCAAATAATATGTTTCCTAATGTTACTAATATAGTAGATTTAAATCAAGATATGGGAATAGGAGCAGGACAGATCTTTAGTTTTAAAGTTCAATCTAATGATGCCGCTGTTAGAAAGTTTGGATTTTCAACATCTGTCCCCTCTTCTATGGCTGCTACTATAGCAGTGGCTGCATCAAATCCTAAAAGTGTAGAAGGATTAGATCAAGTAACATTTGCTGCTATAAATAGAGGTATAAATAATAGGTTAATGCAAAGAGGAAATGCAAAACCTACTATTAAAGATTATGAGGTTCAGCTCGGCAAATATGCATCAAGTATAAAAGCAGCTTCTACCTGTGTAGAAATACTAAATAAATATAGAAATTTATTAATGGAAAGTATAGGGGTTGAATCTATAGATGAAAAAGTAATGGGTGTATCCTTAAGTCAAGTAAGAACATCATTAGCTAGATTACAAACATTAGTAGATGTATTAGGTTCTATGAATGCTCATGGAGAAAATAAACGTAATCCACCATCATCAACACCTATTCCTATTAAAATAAATCTAGAAATGGATGGAATTAGTGGACTAGTAATAGGACAACTTTTTAAAGTAGACAAATCAAGATTACCTTCATCTTATCGTCACCAAGACATATGTTTTCAATTAAATTCAGAAGAACAAAAAATAACAGCAGGAGGAGATTGGACTGTAAAATTTACAGGAATGATGCAATTAATAACTGCACGTCATGATAGAAACGGAAGTGGACAAAGTAATGATATAAGACAAGTAGGGTCAGATATTCGTAATAGAAACCTCCCCCATTTAACTCGTGAAGAAGCAAAGAAAATTTGGTTAGGTGAAGACTATGAGGGAGAAAGTGAGGATTCAAAAGAAAAAGCATTAAATAATTCTGATAAAAGAGGAAAAGATGAAGGAAAAATAGATGGAGGAAAAAGAGTATCAAGATATATAACAAGTACTTCAGGTGCGGATGGTATGCAACAAATGGAAAAATTCCCAGTACACCCAGATTATCAAGATGGACCTGTAGTGGTAGCTATATATGGAAAAGACTACATTCAATTTGATGGTTGGTACTATTATACAGCAGGAGATATACAATCAAATTTACCAGCATCTTTACAAGCAATTGTTTATGAGGAAGGAGGATATGGAGATGAGTGGCCTGGTCAAACACAACACACAGCGGATGGTGGTACTTTAGTAGGAGGAGCTGATGATGGATCTATGGATTTTCATTTAGGAAGTACAAAATTCTCCTCTCAAATTTACAATGAATCACAAGCTATAAAAGTACTTGTAGCGCGTGCAGATCAAATTTATGGTGCACCAACAGATATGATTGAAAGTAATGCAGATGTACAAGCAAATCAAAATTTAAAATATAGAAATTTAGATAATTATCCAGGAAATTCAGAAATTCCATCTGAATATCAAGTAGCAGCAGGAGAGCCTTATAAAGTATATATTGTACCACCAGACAGAAGATAATGTATCAACCAGGATCAAAATATAAAGCAAAAAGCACAATAGGGGGCGAATTTATCTTCCAAGAATCAAATAAAAATTATATTGGGGATTATATTGAATTAAGTGATGGGACAAGGTTATCAGGAATAAGACCTGGAGCTCCAAACCAAAGACTTCTTATACCTACACCTAATAAAGTTAAAAAAAGTTATCAAAACGTAAACAATGAGAAATATGCTCTTTTAAGACCAGGATTTGAAGAATTTTACTCTAAAGACCGCCCTGTAGTATCTACAAAAGTACTACCAACAGAAAAAGATTATGAAAAATTTAAATATACTAGATATTTTGCTAAAAAAAGAAATAGTAAATTAGGATATATAGGAATAGAAAAGAAAACCTATAAAAAATTAATCAAGAAAAATGCAGAATATGATCATTATATATGGCAAGCGGGTAAAATAGAATGGAGTTTAAAAGAGGGATCAGCTGATGTTAATTTATTTTTAATAAAACAAAAAGAAAAAGAATTTCCAGGATTAAGAATACTATACCCTAACTTACAAGAATTTTATATCCCTGATGAATTTAAAGAATCTAAAAACCAAACAGATGCTATTAAGGAAGATCTAAAACCTATGATTCCTGAACCCTCCAAAGAACAATTAAAAAACCCTGAAGTACCTGAAGTTCCTGGATTAGAAAAAGTTCAAAATAAAATGTTAGATAATTTAAGGAAAAAAATAAAAGATAGAGTAAGTAAAACACTAAAACCAAAAAGACTACTTAAAAATAAAAAATTTAAACCTAACAATATACCAGGCCTTAAAGGAGGATCTTCTGGTGGTGGAGGAGGTGGTTATTAGATAAACCTTTCATACATTGATAAGGTATGTTCTATCTTATCGAAACAAAAAA
>TARA_R110001583_G_scaffold185291_1_pt1 | contig 11750 bp, 11 predicted proteins | sample TARA_R110001583 | Tara Oceans TARA_R110001583 (sample SAMEA4398432) | marine metagenome | biome: Polar Biome; feature: [MES] marine water layer (ENVO:01000295) within the mesopelagic zone...; material: water (ENVO:00002006), including particulate matter (ENVO:01000060) such... | reverse complement strand
GAACAGTCAAGCAGCGTAGGCTGCGGTAGCAATGGAGCGGTTACGCCAGAAGCGCGAAGACTTCCATCTATCGCAGCGCTTCTGGCCTGTGCGGGCGCCTCATTTGAACAATTATGTCACTTCTTAGTCGATGGGGCTAAATGCTCCGAATTCTCGACTTCACATTTAAAAGATCCGCGCCATGTCTGCTTAGGGCTTGAGATCATTTTATACGAGAAGCTCAGGCTTTATGCTCGTGCTTCTCAGTGCTTCAGCACAAGTGTGCTACTCACAAGCTTTATCAAACGAATATGAAGTCAGCCTCAGAGATTTGACCGGCAGCAACACCAGTAAGCGTTACAGAGCCACCTTCTCCTGATGCCCAGCTGATAACGGTATCTCCATCTACTACCGATATCGTTAAATCTTCAAATTCCAAGTCGAACATCTTGATGACATCGGTTCCGTCAGCAAAATCAGAGATGATGTCATCCCCTTCATCTACTGTCGCCCGGAACTCGAAAGTATCTGCTCCCGCACCGCCTTGAATGTAATCATTACCGGCACCACCTTCGATGTAGTCGTCTCCGTCTCCACCGTAGATGTCATCATCGCCCTCATTCCCGAAGAGGCGGTCATTTCCATCCGCGCCACTCAAGCGATCTTGTCCCTCACCTCCGTAGAGGTAATCTCCGCCATTCCCGCCGTTTAGGACGTCATCACCTGATTGACCATAAAGCCTGTCGGTCCCATTGCCTCCGGTGATCGTATCATTCCCTTCGCCACCATATAGCTTATCGGCTCCAGACTCGCCTCCGAGATAATCATCCCCGTTGCCACCCTGCATGATGTCATTTCCATAACCACCATAGAGGCTATCATCGCCATTGCCACCATCGAGCTTATCATTGCCGTCCCCACCGTAGACGACATCGTCTCCGCCATAGGTCTTGATAAGGTCATCGCCAGCCTCGCCCCGAACGATATCGTCGCCATCTGCGGTGTAGAAGACGTTGTCGATCTCGTCGCCGGTAAGATCGTAGGGATCGTTCAGACCCATTTCATAGGCTTGGGCCAGGGTCGCGTACCAGCCAGCCGCAAAAGCTGAGTTCGGGTCGGCCTCAATGAGCATATCGATGGCATCGCGGTTTTCGAGATAGGTGTGGTAGTCGTCTGCGATTTGCAGATTCGTGGAAATTTGGGTGTAAATCTCACCTGTAAAGTAAACCGAAAGAAGCTCTGCATTTTGCTCAAAGAATGCAGAGACGTCCCCGTCCGCGACATCTAAGTCAAGCTTGTCAATAATCTTAACATATATTGAAAGCTGTTCCTCCCAATAATCAGACACGTAAGGAGAATTGATCATTTCAATCAAAACGGTTCGCATCTTTTCAAGACGCTGCTCGAAACTATCCGTTTCCAGCACATTCAGAAGACCAAAGGCCCCATCGTTAAAGCCCACTAGCAAATACTGAAAATCTGGAAGATCATTCCCTAGATAAGTTTCAAGCCAAGCAGGTAAAGGAAAACTAAGTAGTATACCTGCTGCGTCTATGAACGATTTCATTTGGTCGGGAAAGACAACCTTGTGAGCCAGCCCCACACTGTCCAATGCTCTCAAAGCTGTCATCTGACCGTCAGCTAGCTGGACATCTTTCAGGTCGGACACGTACGCGCCCAAATATGCCTCCTGAGCATCTTGGAACGTCATTCCATTTGCGCCGGAGTTCTTCAAGTAATTCTCATAATGTCCGAAAGACCACTGCGCGAGCTCGTCGTAATTGTTGGACTCAGACATCACCGTATCGACGAAGCTGTTCATCGCATCGACATAGGCCTGCGCCATGGACTGGCTCAGTTCCTCGTTGCCGCCATCATCCGACCATGTCCCGGTCAGCACAAAACGTCCCGTTTCTTCGTCAAATCCAACTTTCGTCCACGCCTCGGGATGTTTTTCAAAAAGGGAGTCGAAAATACTGCCGACAAACCAACTAATCAAAGCGCCAACTGGGCCAGCGAAATTCACAAACGTTGATGCAAAGCCCTCCCAAAGCGCAAGAACTGTTGTCGTGATCGCAGAGGCGATTTGACCTTCGAGGGTTTCGAGGGCGGGTAGAATTTCATTGATGACTGCCGTGACCACAAGTCCAATTGGATTCTCGAACGCCGCCTCAAAGGTTCCCGCATCGTATATATCGGATATTTCGTTGAGGAAGTTTCCATCCGGCAGGTTTCCGAAAAGCTCGTCCAACAAGAAGTCAGCCCCATTGGTCAAAAGCACATTCAGCCCAACAGAGGTCACGGTCTCAAAAATGGCCCCCGGAACACCATCCACTTCGATTATTTCGAAAATCTCTGCCATGATCAGGTGGTTCACGACTGAGATCGTGCTGCCGATCCCGTTCAAAACCAGCTCAGTGTCAAAATCTTCAAAGACTGCGGAACTGATTTCTTCGATCTGATCCCCTAATGAGAATTCGCCGTAATTTCGCCCGGCAATGTCGATCAGCGCGCCAAATGTGCCGCCAATATTCTCAAGCAGAGTCCCCAAGATGGTATCCGCGGCGATCTGCTCAAATGGGTTACCGTCTGCTCCAATAATAGCTTGCGTCAGGAAAGGAGTCAGTGTGCTGCCAATGTCCTCGCCATCATACTGGCCCTGAACGAAGCTCAGAGGTTCCGTCCAAACCTTGTTGCCATTCAGATCTTTCGTGAACTTGCCGTAGAGGACATCCCCTTTGCCGTTGCTCGACGTAACTTCATAGAGCACGGACTGAGAGTTTCCGTCGCCGTCCCTTAGGGTCACTTCAACTTCGCGCAGCCCATCTTCCGACCTCAGAACCACAAAATCGGGGCCATCTTCTCCATCTACATTCTCAACCCGGACAATGTCATCGAACTCCTCGGGGTCAAGGAAGCTCAACACCGACGTGTTGTGCACCCTGACACCATCCGCGATGTAGGTATGCGTCCCCGCGACCTCGAAGTTATAGACGCGGTGCGCTGACAGGCCGGGGCTGTCCAAAACGTCCTGTGCCAGCTCGAAGGAGGGGCTGAAATCCTCTGTCAGCCCCGCCAGAGTGGCGGAAAATGCGGGAGTGGCTTGGGCGGTGTCAAACTGAGCAAAGGCCATAAGTATACTTTCGTTTAAAACAGCAGGAGAGACGCGCTGCTCAAGCAGCGGGGACGGCTTTCAAGAATTTGTCGATGACGCTTTCGGCGGGGGTAAAGGGCGAGATGCAATCGACGACGACAATGTTGGGACCAGAGCGCCAATCTTCGAGCGCCATGGTTTTGTCGCCGCTGTCCAACCGGGATTTGACCGCGTCGGACACGCTGGCCCAGGTCAAAAAAGCAACCGGCTGCTTGCCCTTGGAATAGAGCTTGAACTGCCGAAACAAAATGGCAGGCGCCACGTCGTTTTCCAGCTCTTTGATCGTCTTGTCGCGATGCGCCTTTGACATTGTCATCAGCCACACGGCCTGTCCGAAGGTGGATGCAAATGTGTGATCATCCACCGTTGGTATGCTCTTTTGAGCTGCTTTTTCTACCGTCATTCAAATATGCAGCGCCTGAAAACGCTGCCTCCCGAAGTATTCATGTTCCGCAAATGTCGCTGCGGCGTGTAGGTTAATTCAAAAGACGTGTCTTGGACGTCTTTTTCGCCTGAGCTTCCAAAGCCTTGCGCTGCTTGCGATTAAGTGACGTGCGCTCGGAGGTTGCCCCATCAAGCGATAAAGGCGCGTTGCGCGGCATGGCCTCACGAGCGCTTGCGGACAAAGGTTGGACCGGACCGCCGTCCAACACCATCGGTGCGGGCATCTGCGGAGGTTGATCTTCCCATTCTCCAGCCTTGTAGATGTCTTCAAGCGTGACGCCGGAACAGGCGAGGATATAGTCCTCGGGATTGGGCAACATCTCCCCGAACTCCCAGTGGAAGGGCATCGGATCACCATCGCCGACACGGATCAGCCCGTCTTCACCGACAGTGCCGCCACCGGCTTCGATCAGATCAGCCACGGCATAAGTCCGTTTGCCCTCAACGATAAAGCGGGTGCCGAGACGAATGCGGCCCTGATCTTTCACAACAACAGAGCCATCTGCCCGGCGCGAGCCCGTGATCGCTACGACAAAACCGTCGCGAGGATCGCCCACCGGCACATTCGTCGCCGCCCGGACCAAAGTTCGGTCGCGCAGCTGGATCACACCGTCGTCGCGCAACACGTCGATCAGCGTCTCGAACTTATGCGCCGTCTTGCTGTCGGGGCGATAGTAAACGTGGCCCGGGGTCACATGGGTGCCGTGGAAATTCAGCAGAATCTTGGCATCATTCCGGAACACCCGAGGCACAGACCCCGGCACCATATTGCCGTTTTTATCAAAGGACACGACAACGTCGCCGACCTCGACTTCCTCAATCGGTTTTTGCCAGATGAGAGACTGCACCAGTTCCTGATCGTAGATGCCGTCCGGGCCGGGGTGGAGATCAGAGTCCAACGGCCACATGTCGATAAGGGTGTCGGGGGAGAAGCATTGAAATGCCTCTGGTATTAGTTCTGGGCGGCCAATACTAATAAACGCCTGTGCAATGTTTCCAATACCGGCGGCAGTGATTTCGGCACGTGCTTCTAGACGACCCCTGAGGAATTCCTCAGAACTGCCCGACGCAATTTCCCCGGTAATTGGATCATAAAACTGATCGTCACCTGCTGCATAGAACCATTGATTGCCATCGGCATCGCGATACGACGGAACGAGATTAGACGTAGAAGTGAGCGTGGAGAGATCACCGGTCTCTTGTGCGATAATTAATCTGGCAATGATTTCTTCTTTTACCCAGGCGGGGGCATCTGCAAATAGTCCAGAAACACCTTGTTCAAAAAACTCGCCCCATGTCTGACCGCCATCTAGCTGGTTTTGTGAAAAGGTTCCTATCGTTCCAACAACTGCGGATGTAATGAGCTTCTCAAGCTCTGCGGGGTCAGAGAGAATATCGTCTCCTACGGTAAAGGTTTGTGTCTGACCCGTGATCGGGTTCGTTTCAGTCCGATATTCCAAGTCCCAATAATAAAATGACCCGCCCCAACCGGCAATTGTTTGCCCACCTACTTGAAGTGCTGCATTGATATCGTTTGCAAGCATGTCATCTAAAATTGGTACGCCGCCGCTATTCAGAACATCTTGCAAAACGTTATTTGCAATTGCATTTGACGTGTTTTGTAGATCGGCGGATAAGCCATCAATTGCTAAGCCATAGTCAGTATATGACAAAATAAACGTTGCAGATTGATTATTTTGGGGGTCGGGGGAAATTCCATTGGCTTGCTGATTAATAATTGAAGCTTGCTCAAACCAGAACCTTTGAGCGCTACTCAAGCTGCTCCCAGCGACCTCAGAAATTCGATCATAGGCGCGGTATAGGTTTTGCCCAGAATCAAGAACTGTCTGGATGTAGTCTAAGTCACTTTGGGAAAGTTCAGTTACCATGTTCAATGTCCTCATTTATTATCCAGCTCTCAAGAAGCTGAACTGCGGCGCTTGTTGGTTCTTGCCAGAAAGTCTCAGGGCTGCCTTGCCTAAGTGTTTCTGGGAATTGAATGTATAGGATAAAATTTTTCGCTCGATCCCATACCCATCCGTTACAATCTCGATCCGGTGTGCATCGAAGGTTTACATAGTAAGCTTCTTCGAAACGTTGAAAAAAATTGGGATTGGAAAGTGGTCTGCGTTGAGCGTTTTCAAAACGCTCTATCTGAGGGGATTGTTCTACACTTTGTGTGCCAGCCCATTCGATTTTAAACTGCACTACATATTGATTTTCGTCCGACAGTTCTCGACCTGCCTCACATGGCCTAAAATCGTATGCTGTTCGCATGTTTTGCTCAACGTATCTAAGGGACGGCATCCAAAAAGATATCATTGGAGAGTGTACGTCCTCATTCTCCAACATGCTTGGGTTAAACAATCCCGTCGATGGATCATACCCGGTACTGGATGAATTTGCCGCTAAGCTAGAAACATATTCGTTAAGATCAGGAAAATTCGTTTGCTCACCTGTTTGGGATAGAAACCATGGATTGAAATACCCATACGGCAAATGGAAGAACGTGCCCCGATTCCAATAGTACAGTTTGGCATCCAGCCGTGGCCCAATCTCTACGGGCTCGTTCCGTGCAGATGACCAATAGCGAAAAGTGTTCTCAGTTTTTGGCATATCATGCGTTGCCCAAGTGGGGCGACATTGAATATCGCGAACCTGAGAAAATGCGGGGGTGGCGATTACAAGAATTATCGAAAATAATATCCATTTCAATTTAATGCTGCTCACCTATGTCTGCTTGTTTTGTCATTTAAACCACAAACGCTCGTTTTTGTCATGCTCAATCTATTTGCTTTTAGAGTGGCGGCTTCACCCTCAACTCTTCTTCGACGAGTTTTCAAATCTCTAAGGATGCGGCGAGAGGTCTAGCTTTTTCAACTTTTTGGCTGTTTCACCACATAAAGCCGCCGATCAAAGGCAAACATACACAAGACGCAGCAGGCGACACCGCCGGCACCATATAGCGTGATCGCCAGCTTCCGCATCTCAAAGACATCGTCGGCCAGCATTCCGGCGCTCAAAACAAGCGCGATGAAAAAGGCCAGAAGACGCAACAGTGGCCAGTTGCACATGCGAATGGGCTCATGCCGCAATTGCTCAAGGTAGGCCTGCGCTTGGGTGTCTTTGGACATGTGTTATCGCTCCCTGACCAACTGACGTAAAATTTTCCGGAGGTGCTTTTTGTTCTCGGCATCCGCTGCCGGTCCATCGTCATAAAATGCCTGAACCAGATTCTTGCGCTGATCTTCGGACAGATCCACGCCGACATCTCTGCACGCATGTTTGACGTCACGCTCAATACGCTCAAGCCGTTTCCAGTCGACTTGCTTGAAGAAGCTGCGGGGGATGAGGTCCGTGCCCATGACGAGCCATTCCGGATCGACATCGAACATCTCTCTGAGTTTGGGCAGAATGGCCATGGGGGGCTCTGCTGCACCTTGCTCCCAGTTGATCAACGCCCGCTTGGAATATCCCAGTTCGGTCGCAAAGCGTTCTTGGGACAGGTTTGCCCGCTGCCGCACCGCTCGAATGCGCTCACCCGTCGTTGAAGATTGCTCGGGCAAATTGGGACTCCCTTTTGGTGCATAATTGTGCAATCAATTGCGGAACTATCATTCACTCTCATGTTTTGGCCGCAAAGACAAGATAGCGGCTTCAGGACTCAGAAGACAGCAGGAGAACAATATGCTGAGTGGAACACGCGCAAAGCACGAGGTCTCTCAAAAGCAAGAAAGGGCTCCGCCATGAGTCGGCGGAACCCTTTCGAGGTTGTCTATAGCTAGATCCAACCTCTCCCGAATAGTCAATTATGTCAACTTCCAAATTGCCTTTGGAAGCATGAAAGCTTTTGCTTTCACGCTCCTTGGGCCGGGGGAATTTCTCTATGGAAAAATACAGAAAAATGCTCCGGCAAGCCTTAACCACAGACTTGTCTCACACCCGTATCGCAGCCCAACGCGGCGTTTCCCATCACACAGTCCGCCGCTGGTCGGAAATTGCGAAAGAGAAAGCGCTGACCGTCACAGAACTGGATGCAATGTCGCATAAAGATCTGAGAATGATGTTCAAACCAGCATCAGCAGGTTCATCTCGGCTCATCATACCCGACTGGAGCCATGAAGCGCAGCTTGTGCGCTCCGGGCACAACCGCCTTGAAACACATGCGGCGTATGGTGAGCGCGTCGGGCCAGATTGCGCACTCGCCTACCGAACATATTGTGAGAAACTACGTGATTATGTTCGAACGCTACATCCTGTCCTGCGCCTTGAGCATGTGCCGGGGCATGAAATGCAAACTGACTTTGCAGGTTATCGTGTTCCAGGCAGGGAACACGGATCGGAGGGCGGTGTTTATTTTAAACTGTTCGTAGCGGTCCTGCCCTTTTCTAATTTTTTGCATGCATCTCTCGTGCGCAGTGAACGCGTAAATGATCATATTGAGGCAAACATTGCGGCGCTTGAGTATTTCGGTGGCGCACCTGTTTTGGCGCGTCCAGACAATCTAAAAGCGGCAGTTGTGTCCCGTCCCAGATATGGCGCACCGAAACTGCAGGCTGAATATGAAGCATTTCTGGATCATTATGGCATGGGGGCAGAGCCTGCCCGACCACGTCGACCACAAGATAAGGCCGCAGTCGAAAACACCGTCAAAATTGTACAGCGTCTTTTGCGTCTGCGCGTCATGCAGCGCCCGCTGCTACCTCTTGGCGACATCCAGATCATTCTCAGCTCGATTGTTGATACCTTGAATGCAAAAGAACTCCGTCGGGCAGGAGGGCATAGCCGCCGCACGCTTTTTGAGGCGGAAGAACGCGCTCATTTGCGCGAGCTACCGATAGAACGTTTTCAGCCATATGACGCGATGCAGACCCGGCACATCCATAAGGACTATCACATTGAATTCCAAGGGAACTATTATTCAGTTCCACATGGATTGATTGGCCGCTCCAGCAATGTACGTGCCAATAGATCAACAGTAGAAATTATCGTGGACGGGTGTACCGTTGCGCTCCATCCAAGACGCCACCTCTCCGGGCAAACGATTACCGATCCGAAACACAGGCCGGAAAATCACGCAGCTTATTGTGACATGGACCTTCTGAAATGGGCAGAAAAATACGGTCAAGCCTGTGTTGATCTCGCTCAGGCCGAGCTGGCCGCGATCCACAATGATCGTACGCGCAAAGCACGGGGGAAATGGATAACCTCCATTCCCCGGAGATTTGGAAAGTCACGCTTTCGGCGTGCTTGCGAACGTGCGGTCAAAATTCATGATCTGCGCTTCGAACACGTAGAAAATGTACTGAAAAGAGGGATTGAAAACACCATCGCAGATCAGTCTGAGAACAATGCGATTAAACCCAGAAAGAATGTTCGAGGGTCCGATTATTACCGGGATGGAGGAAAGGCGTAATGGCGAATAATCAGACGCAGGCTCTCTTGACGGGTCTCAAACTACACGGGATAGCACAAGCCTATGAGCAGCAGCAGATCAGTCCGGCATTCTCCGAAATGGCATTTTCTGATCGACTTGATCATCTTCTAATTGCGGAAAAGCACTATAGAGACACGCGAAGCCGGGAACGGCTTATAAAACGTGCGCACTTCAAGCACAAAGCCGACCCGCTAGATATACGTTTTGATGAGGGTCGCGGGCTAGATAAGTCCTATATTGCTGAGCTGCTGACTTGCGAATGGATTCGACGCGCGGACAACGTCCTGGTGTCAGGGGCCGCCGGCACAGGAAAAACCTGGCTTGGATGCGCTCTAGGCATGGCCGCGATCAACATGGGATTATCCGTCCAATATGTACGGACCAACCCAATCTTAGAAGAGTTGCAACTGGCACATTTAGACGGATCGGTGTCGAAGCGGAGATCTCCGCTTATTCGTGCCGACCTGCTCATTTTAGATGACTTTGGGATCGCCCCAATCGCAGAGCGGGCCAAAGAAGATCTTCTCGAAATACTGGAGGGCCGCATTGACCAAGGAGCGACACTGGTTGTCGGCCAACTCGACCCGACAGAATGGCACGACTACCTTGAAAGTCCGCATCTGGCAGATGCCATAATGGACAGATTGGTCCAGCGTGCCCACCGTATCGCACTGAAGGGCGGTTCTATGAGGCAGCGGCGTTAAAACTCATAGAGCGGCGGCAATTTAGTCGCCGCTCTATGCAAAGCTCCGCCAAGCATCGGCAGTCCCGCCACACGAAGGCGTCTCGTACCGCAACGCATAGGCAGTTCCGAAGCGACCTCCACATTGGTGGCGTATGCAGTTTAATACGCCACAAATGCCATGCATGAAGTCCGATATTTGAGCCGGTCTTCAGGTGATAATTTGACCTTTCGCAGGGACGACATCACAGGGATCAGCAGCGAAAATGAGCAAAGACGTCGTTACCCGCAATCTTGTATGCGGGCAAAAGCGGCCATTCGACGGCTGCGCAGCATTCGCAAGAATGGGCTCAATCCGTAAGCGTTGCATCTGGCCCCACTTACGGCATCTATCGTCATGCGGTAGCATCGACCATATTGGCGCTGCGCGCCAATATGAAACACTGTCTAAGCGCTTAGTTTGGGTTGATGCTATGCTAAGCGAGGATATCGAGAGCCTTTTTTTATGAAAAATGTCCCGGTTTTGTGCCTTAGATTGGGCGGAAGATTCCGCGCATAAACTCAACGACTGAGGAAACGGTATCTTCGGAAATTGCGGCCTCATCGCCTTCAAAGGCATCCAAGATGTACTTGCTGACGCCAAACTCCCGCGTATCCGATCGGACAAACATACCGTCCACTCGGCTACCTTTTTTCTTCACGCCCGAAACAATGGCTGTTCTGCCAATGCCGTCAACCAGATCGGCAGTGATTAGTTTCATGAGAAAAATTTCAGTTGCAGCAGTTCGATTAATGTCTTTGATCAACGGGTTTTTAACAAGTACCGGATAGATCTCGCCAACTTGCAATTCATAAAACGGCTCAAAATCAAAACCGTCCAAGCTGCTCCAAACGGCCCAAAATTGCTTGTTGGAAACGCCAATCCGAAATGGCACAATTCCTTCTTCCGGCTCCAGCAGCTTGCCAGATTTGCGCAGCATCTCATATGCGATACTTGCATCATATTGGATGTCCAGAGCGGGCTTATTTTTTTTGTCATATGCAGAACCAGCCCCAATGTCAGAGGAAACAGAACAAGAAGTGCAAGGGCCACCTTGAACCATCCTGAACGTATACTAGTCATCAAAGAGATCAACCTCCTCGGGGTCATGTTTGGGAAGCACTTGCCTGTCACCAAGAACTGAGGTGCACCTAGTTTGCTAGACACCTGCTCCATTCATTTTCTGCTGTTTCATTTCATAGTCAACCGGTGACAACATGCCGTTGTTCGTATGCTTGCGTGTCGGGTTATAAAACATCTCAATGTAGTCGAACACGTCCTGCCTTGCTGCGTCTCGTGTGAGGTAGGTCTGCCGTCTGATCCGTTCGCGTTTCAATAGATGGAAGAAGCTTTCTGCGACTGCGTTGTCATGACAATTCCCGCGCCTGCTCATGCTGGCCACCAGATTATGTTTTCTGAGAAACTATTGCCACTCTGTGCTGGTGAACTGGGAGCCTTGATCTGAATGGATCAGTACTTTCTGCTTCGGTTTGCGCCGCCAAACAGCAGCTAACAGCGTTTGCAAAGCGAGATCTGTGGTCATGCGTGACTGCATTGACCATCCAACGATACGACGTGAGAACAGATAGATGACTACAGCCAGATACGACCAGCCCTCATGGGGCCTGATGTACGTGATATCTGTTACCCAGACGCGATCAGGCGCATTCACTTCAAACTGGCGATCCAAGGTGTTGTCAGCGACGACCGCAGGCTTTCCACGTGTAAAGCGACTTGGTGCTGATCCCCAAGCCGCTCAGCCACCTCGCTGACCGCATAACCACGCTCAACAACCTGTGCCACAGCGTCCTGTTTGAACTCGTCCGTAAACCGTATTCCCTTGTTCATATCCGTCTCTCCTTGGTTCCAAAATTACCAAGCAAACCGTCTACAAATCTAGGGGCACCTCAGGATGAACGCAGCAATGGGCCTCTCGCGCACCGTTGCCTTTCGGCCACACCGTTGAGTTCGCTCCATTTGCTTCCACGGTGCTTCCACGGGCGGCTTGCAAACG
>TARA_R110001583_G_scaffold315_3_pt1 | contig 11762 bp, 10 predicted proteins | sample TARA_R110001583 | Tara Oceans TARA_R110001583 (sample SAMEA4398432) | marine metagenome | biome: Polar Biome; feature: [MES] marine water layer (ENVO:01000295) within the mesopelagic zone...; material: water (ENVO:00002006), including particulate matter (ENVO:01000060) such as...... | reverse complement strand
TAAGTTAACTCTTTAGTAAAGAGTTAACTTAACTACATTTTTTATTAATCTAGATGCCAGACTAGTGGCTATGCCCAGAGGACGCTCGTTTTTTCTTTTTAGGTTTAGTTCTTTTAGGTTTAGCACTTTGAGGTATATCACTCTGAGACTTTTTACTTTGTGATAGTGGCGCATTAAATGGTGTATTAAAATTCTCAGATAATTCAAAGTCACCCTCGGCTGAAATCAATTTTTCATCTTCAAACTTTATGGCAAAGCGTTTTTGCATGTTTAACTTTTCGCTGCGACCTGACTTAAAACGATAAAGATAATTCCATGTATCTTGATCAAACGTGTCAATCATAACAGGACTGCCCAGAACAAACTTTACTTGTTCTTTAGTCATACCTACTTGTATTTTATCTATATTTTTTTGTTCAAGATAGTTTCCTTGCGGAATATCAATACGATAAACCCAGCTTGAACAAGCAGAAAGTGATAGCGCTATGGCAATAATTGAGGTGCGAAACAACATGAAAATTTACTTTCCTTAAATATAATTTACTATAAATTAATACAATTTAAAATTAACGCATAAAGTGCGAGCAGGGATAATAACTAAGCACGGCTTTAGATACAAAGCTATTTTTCATAAATTTCACATCAAGGTGTTTAATTAACTCGCTAATAACTCTTTCGCATTAGCTAAACTGTGCTCTGATATTTTATCGCCTGCAAGTAAGCGTGCTATTTCTTGGATGCGACTTTGCTCACTTAGTTCCGTTACTTTTGTTTCTGTGTGTTCGCCATCAGTTAATTTGCTAACAATAAATTGCTGATGTCCTTTGCATGCGACTTGTGGTAAATGAGTCACACAAATTACTTGGGTGTTTTTGGCAAGTTGTTGCAATTTACTACCAACCATTGCAGCAGTAGGACCACTAATACCAACATCGACCTCATCGAATATTAGGGTAGGGGTAACAATTTTGTCCGCTAAAATAACCTGCATTGCTAAGCTTATTCGTGATAACTCACCACCCGATGCGACTTTATTCATGGCCTCTAATGCTTGTCCTGGATTAATACTTACCTGAAAGTCAATTTTGTCTACGCCATTGGCTGAAATATTGGCGGGAATACTGGAATTTCTGGAATGATTGTTTGTTGAGTCAATACAAATATGGAATTTCCCGTGCGGCATATTCAGCTCTTGCATACTTTGACTAATTAGCTGACTTAACGTTTCAGCGGCCTCTTTTCTTGAAGTGGTTAACACTAATGCACAATCTTGATAGTTTTGCTCTGTTTTGGCTATTTCTTCAATCACAGAATCAATTCTTGACTCATCATTTGAAATAGCTGCCAATTCTTGAGTTAATTCTTGGTGAAAGCTGACGAGGCTCTCAGGTGACAAACTGTGTTTTTTAGCAAGTTGCAAGGCCGTTGAATAGCGATCTTCAATCATTGCATATGCCTGAGGGTCTAATTCAAGTTCTTGATAATAATGTTTAAGATCAGCAGATGCTTCTTCAATTTGAAGAAAAGAATCGTTAAGAATAGTTGCAACATTATTTAGGCTACTATCTAAACGCGCTAGCGAGCTAATGTTTTCACTGCAATGTCGTAAAGAGTCAAGCACGTTAAAGTTTTCATCTTCAGCAAGCGTTTGCAGTGCCTGTAATGTGGTGTCCAGTAAATCTTGGGCATTAGCATGGCGTTTGTAGTCGCTTTCCAAGGTTTCAAATTCACCTATTTGTAAAGAAAATTCATTAAGTTCATTTACTTGGTATTGCAGAAGTTGTTGCTGTGCTTCGCGTTGCTGTTTATTTTGCTGCAATAAGGTTAATTCTTTATTGAGCTTATGCCATTGTTGATAATAATGCTTCACTTCATCAAGCGCGGATTTATGATCAGCATATTCATCAAGCAATTTACATTGTTGACTTGATTTTACGATTAATTGGTGATCATGCTGACCATGAATATTAATAAGCAACTGACCAACTTCTTTAAGCTGTACTAAAGGTACCTGACTACCATTGATATACGCTTTAGAGCGACCCTCTGCAGAAATTACTCGCCGTAGTATGCATTCGCTACTCGATTCTAATAAAAGATCATGCTGGCTTAACCATTGTTGTGCGCTGATATTATTTTGTATTTCAAAGGTAGCGGCAAGTTCGGCTTTTTTGCAGTTAGGGCGAACTACATTGGTGGTTGCACGATCGCCTAAACATAAACCTAAGGCATCTATTGCAATTGATTTACCCGCACCAGTTTCACCTGTGATGGTAGTCATGCCTGATTGCCAATCTATATCGAGAGATTTAACAATGGCGAAGTTTTGAATGTTTAATTGTAAAAGCATAATAATGAGCGCCCAAGTGACTGTATAAATACATAGCTGTTAATTTATACAGTAATATTGGGTATTGCAAATATTTTTTGAATTTAATTGGTAACTCGCAATTTAAAAGTCGCACACTTCAATCAATAAAGCTTATTGCCCCAACCAAGCTTGCTTCGTAATACGTTGAAGTAATCGTGATTCAGTGGGTGTACTAAACGTATGGTATGGAGACTTTTCTTGATGATAACTTCATCGCCGGGCATTACGGCTAAAATCACATGACCGTCGCAGCTCACTTGTAAGCTTTCTTGGTTTTCACTGGCAAGTATGAGTTTGATTTCACTGTCGCCATCAACCACTATAGGCCGACTAGTGAGTGTATGAGGGAACATTGGCACCAAGGATAAAGCATTCAAATTTGGTGTCAAAATAGGCCCGCCAGCTGACATTGAATAAGCCGTTGAGCCGGTTGGTGTAGAAATAATTAAGCCATCAGAGCGCTGGCTAAACATAAAGCAACCATCAATATGAACTTCAAATTCTATCATGCTTGCTACTTTACCAGCGTGAAGCACAGCCTCATTCACCGCACTGTTCGAGCTTTTGAGTTTACCATGTCGATAGACTTCTGCTTCAATAATAAAGCGTTGCTCTGAACGAGACTCGCCGTTTAAAATTTGTGCTAACGGCTTAATCAGTTCATCAGGTGATAGATCGGTTAAGAAACCTAGGTTGCCACGGTTGACACCAATAACACCGATATCGAAACAGGCTAAAACACGGGCGGCGCCTAGCATGTAACCATCACCACCAACAACAATAGCAAGGTCTGCCTGTTCGCCAATATCCGTAAGTGAGCAAACATTCATATCAGTAATTGTTACAGAGCTGGCGACTGTCGTTTCTAATAACACCTTATATTTATTTTCAAGTAAATATTCATGTAGTGCTATAATTGTGGCACTTGCACCTTGATGGTTGGGCTTACCAATAAGTCCAATTGTTTTATAGTGTTGACCCATAACAGTTATTTCGTATTTAATCTCTTTAAAGGAAGTTTCCCCTTATTTACATGGCTTGTAAAGTTTGTATTTGATAAAATGTTTTTTTTCTTGGGGACATAGCTTGAATAGCGCAATATTGACCCCATAATTAGCAGCATTGCGTTTTTATTATTGTAAAATTATTAAGATTTAATTGGAGTTTTTTATGACTACAGAGTCTACACAATCACAGAATCAGCAGTCTGCTGAATTATCTACAGAACAACTATCTACAGAACAGTTAACACCAGAGCAGTTAGCAGAAGAAATTGTACAACAAGCAGAAGAGCAAGTGGAAGAGCAGCATGAACATGCCCACGAGGTAATTAGTGTGGAGCAAGAGCGTATTAATGAATTAGAGCTTGCTTTAGCAACAGTTCAAGCAACGGTTATTGATCAAAAAGATTCAGTAATTCGTGCTAAAGCCGAAGTTGACAATATTCGTCGCCGAGCTGCACAAGATGTAGAAAAAGCGCGTAAGTTTGCTTTGGAAAAATTTTCGGGTGAAATGCTTGTGACCGTAGATAATTTAGAGCGTGCTTTACAAAGCATTGATAAAGAAGATGAAAGTAAGGCTGCTGTTATTGAAGGTGTTGAGTTAACACTGCAAGGCTTAATCGCTTCATTAGAAAAATTTGGTGTTAAAGCGGTTAACCCACAAGACCAACCATTTAATCCTGAATTACATCAAGCGATGTCAATGCAAGAGGTTCCAGATGTTGCGCCTAATACCGTTATTGCTGTAATGCAAAAAGGTTATGAGCTTAATGGCCGTTTAATTCGCCCTGCAATGGTGATGGTTTCGAAAGCTGCGCCCAGTGTTGACGAGTCAGTTTAAAAGGTGAGATACCTGTAATATAAATTAAAGATTAGCTACTTTTTGAAAAACCAGGCATTTTGTCTGGTTTTTTCGTCTTAAGTGTATTTTAGGCGAAATAGAACACGAAAGCTTAAAGAATTTATTTCAAATAAAATGAAATTTTTTACAAATTTTCTATTGAAAAGTATTTTACTACCCCCATTAACTATTCCAACAACAGATAAATTAATATTTTACTTTCAACGAGAGTAAAACGTAATAGATAGGAGCTTCCCCTCATGGGTAAAATTATTGGTATTGACTTAGGTACAACTAACTCTTGTGTTGCTGTATTAGACGGCGACAAAGTTCGTGTTATTGAAAATGCAGAAGGTGACCGTACCACTCCTTCAATTATTGCTTACACTGAAGATGGCGAAATATTAGTAGGTCAACCTGCTAAACGTCAATCAGTCACTAACCCAAAAAATACATTGTTTGCAATTAAGCGTTTAATTGGTCGTCGCTTTGAAGACGAAGAAGTACAACGTGATATTAAAATAATGCCATTTGGTATTGTTAAAGCCGACAACGGTGATGCTTGGGTTACAGCACGTGACAAAAATATTGCGCCACCACAAGTGTCAGCTGAAGTGTTAAAGAAAATGAAGAAAACTGCCGAAGACTATTTAGGCGAAGCGGTTACTGAAGCAGTAATTACGGTTCCGGCATACTTTAACGATTCACAACGTCAAGCAACTAAAGATGCTGGTCGTATTGCTGGTCTTGATGTTAAACGTATTATCAACGAGCCAACTGCTGCTGCTCTTGCTTACGGCATGGACAAAAAAGAAGGTGACAAAGTTGTTGCGGTTTACGATTTAGGTGGTGGTACATTCGATATCTCAATTATTGAAATTGATGAAGTTGACGGCGAACATACCTTTGAAGTATTAGCGACTAATGGTGATACTCACTTAGGTGGTGAAGACTTCGATAACCGTTTAATTAACTATCTTGTAGCCGAATTCAAAAAAGATCAAGGCATGGACTTAACGTCTGATCCTTTAGCAATGCAACGTTTGAAAGAAGCGGCTGAAAAAGCGAAATGTGAACTTTCTTCTGCACAACAAACTGATGTTAACTTACCTTACATCACAGCAGACGGTTCAGGCCCTAAGCATATGAACATTAAAGTGACACGTGCTAAGTTAGAGTCACTAGTTGAAGATATGGTTAAAGCAACATTAGAACCACTTAGACAAGCGCTTAAAGATGCTGACTTATCAGTAAGTGACGTAAACGACGTTATCTTAGTAGGTGGTCAGTCTCGTATGCCTATGGTTCAAAAAGCGGTAACTGACTTCTTTGGTAAAGAGCCACGTAAAGATGTTAACCCGGATGAAGCAGTTGCTGCGGGTGCGGCGATTCAAGCGGGTGTTCTTTCTGGTGATGTAACTGACGTACTTCTTTTAGATGTAACGCCATTATCACTAGGTATTGAGACTATGGGCGGCGTGATGACTAAAGTTATCGACAAAAACACGACTATCCCAACGAAGCAATCACAAACCTTTTCTACTGCTGATGATAACCAAGCAGCGGTTACGGTTCATGTTGTTCAAGGTGAGCGTAAGCAAGCCAGTGCTAACAAATCACTTGGTCAGTTTAATCTTGAAGGTATTGCCGCTGCACCACGTGGTACGCCACAAATTGAAGTAACTTTCGATATTGATGCTGATGGTATTTTGCACGTAACAGCAAAAGATAAGAACACAGGTAAAGAGCAAAAAATCACCATCAAAGCTTCTTCTGGTTTATCAGACGAAGAAGTAGAGCAAATGGTACGTGATGCAGAAGCGAATGCTGATGCGGATGCTAAGTTTGAAGAATTAGTACAAACACGTAACCAAGCAGACGGTATGGTTCATGCTACTCGCAAGCAAATTGAAGAAGCTGGCGATGATCTACCAAGCGAAGATAAAGAGAAAATTGAAGCGGCTATTGCTGAACTTGACGCGGTACTTAAAGGTGAAGATAAAGAAGCGATTGATGCTAAATCTCAAGCGTTAATGGAAGCTTCTGCCAAGTTAATGGAAATCGCTCAAGCTAAGCAACAAGCTCAAAGCGCGCCTGAAGGTGCTGCCTCTGACGCTGATGGCGCAGCTCCAGCAGATGATGTTGTTGATGCTGAGTTTGAAGAGGTTAAGGACGATAAATAATCTTTAGTAGATTTAAATTGAAGTAAAATTAAAGCGCTGGCCTTATCCCCAGCGCTTCTTACGTTATAGCTTTCGTTAAGTGAAGTGGTCAAATAAAAGAAGTCATTTATGTCAAAACGTGATTATTATGAAGTGCTTGAAGTATCAAAAGATGCTGATGAGCGCGATATCAAAAAAGCCTATAAAAAATTAGCGATGAAGTATCATCCTGATAGAACTAAAGGTGATAAAGTAAAAGAAGAAACCTTTAAAGAAATTCAAGCGGCGTATGAAATTTTAAAAGATGATCAAAAACGCGCTGCGTATGATCAATATGGTCATGCTGCTTTTGAACAAGGTGGTCATGGCGGTCACGGTGGCGGCAATGGTGATTTCGGTGATGCTTTCGGTGATATTTTCGGTGATATTTTTGGTGGCGGTCGTGGTCGCGGTGGGCGACAATCACGCGCACAACGAGGATCTGATTTACGCTATAACGTAGAGTTAAACCTTGAAGATGCGGTTAAAGGTAAAAGCTTAGAAATTAAAGTACCTACCTTTGTCAGTTGTGAACCGTGTGATGGCTCAGGAGCTAAGAAAGGTACGTCGGCTAAAACATGTACTACTTGTCATGGTCATGGGCAAGTGCAAATGCGTCAAGGCTTGTTCGCGGTACAGCAAACTTGTCCTACTTGTAGCGGTAAGGGTAAAGTTATTTCTGACCCTTGTACTTCATGTCGTGGTCAAGGACGTGTAGAAAAAACAAAAACGTTATCTGTTAAAATACCACCAGGTGTTGATACCGGTGATAGAATTCGTTTATCTGGCGAAGGTGAAGCGGGCGAACATGGTGCTCCAGCAGGTGATTTATACGTACAGGTAAATGTACGCGATCATGAAATATTTGTTCGTGATGAAAACCACTTGTATTGTGAGGTACCCATTAGCTTTGTTACTGCTGCTTTAGGTGGTGAAATTGAAGTGCCAACCCTAGGTGGTAAAGTTAAGTTAAAAGTGCCAAAAGAAACGCAAACGGGCAAAATGTTCCGTTTACGTGGTAAAGGCGTTAAGTCAGTTCGTAGTGCAACTACGGGTGATTTAATGTGTAAAGTGGTACTTGAAACACCTATAAACTTATCGGGTGATCAAGCGGATTTATTACGTCAATTAGAAGAAAAAATGGGTAAAAGTAGTAAGAAGCATAGCCCGAAAGAAACAGGTTTCTTCGATGGTGTGAAAAAATTCTTTGATGATCTAAAAAGTTGAAAAATAACATAAACTAAGCTGTTACTTGTCGTTTAGATTTTAAACGACAAGTAAAAATTAAAAAACCACAAAAGAGCATTCTTTGTGGTTTTTTACTTTTTAGCACCATTTTTACATAAATTGATTGTGAATTTCTACTGCCTTTGAGTGCGAAATCGAAAAGCAGCGCTAATTAAAATAATAAATAAAGTAATAACCGAAAAACCACCGCCACTTGACACTTCTATAACCTGTACAACCTCAATATAAGGTTCGTCATAGTCGGCACTTTCTAGAGGTAATGCATACAAAGCGTTACTGTCATCAGAGCTAAAGCTGGTAGCAATATCGCTATAACCCACCTGATATAAATCAATTAACACATCATAATAGTCACTTGAATAACCGGATAAAAAAGTCGTGATGACTTCATATTCATCTAAATCAGACTCACCCTCAATAATAAAAGTATCGGTAGTAAAGTAGTGGGTCCAAGGACCACCATTTTTACTGAGATACAATAATGCATAAACTTCATCCAATTTATTTTCTGTATAACTGTAAATATCAACATCAAAACTTACACTGAACGTTTGGTAGAAACCATCACCGTCATAATCATCTTCTAAAAAACTTGTTGCACCATAAATAGCAAAATCAGCGTAGTAATTATCAGCATTACTTTGAGTTACCAGGTTTTTGACTGATTTATTAATTAATTTTTTTTGACTATTTAGCATTACTGCTCTGGTTTTAGCAGTCGCTTTTTTGTTTAGTTGATCGGGTGATTTTGCTCGCTTATTACTTTCGACAATTTTCTTTCTCTGTTCATTATTTAGTTCTTTTTTAAATACTCCTTGTGAAATAGAGTATGCTACTCCTTGCTCTTTTTCATGTACTGCAGCTACTTCATTCGCAAAAGATTGAGTAAAAATAAGTAAGTTAACCGTGATTAGCAGTAGCCATTTTGTCAGCGAATTTGATCTGGTTGTTCTTGCTCTTGTTCTGGTATCATTATTTGTTATAAGCATAATTTATCCTTAGCGACTTTGTTTATGTTGTTATTAAAGCGCAGTAAAGATGAATACAAGCTGAATGATTTGACTATAAAAATGTTCAGCTTATATTCAGTTGCTAAGGCTTATGATTTTAAATAAGCTATAGCTATACTCATATATAAACCTGCAAGACACTTGTACTTGGAACAATAATGAAATTTTCTTTACCTAAGTTTTTATCTGGCTTTTTATTTTTTGCTGTCACACTATCAATGAGTGCAACTGCTCAAAATGGTCCTGCTCTTAGCAAAAGAACCGCTCAAACTAATCAGCAAGCAAAACAACACTTAAGTGTAAACAGCAGCCAGCAGGCGGCTCAAATGGCTAAAGGTCGTTTTGGTGGTAAAGTGCTAAAAGTGCAAAAACAAAAATCTGGTTATCGCGTCAAGTTAATTAAAATTGATGGTAATATAATATCAGTAGTTGTTAATGCTAGAACTGGCCACATTAGTGGTGGTAATTAGCCATGCGTTTATTACTTATTGAAGATGATCTTGCTTTGCAACAAAACTTAAATGAGCACTTAGTTGCGGCTAATTATTTGGTCGATTTAGCCAGTGACGGCGAAACAGGTTTATTTCAAGGACAAGAATACCCTTATGATGGTGCTATTATTGATGTGGGTTTGCCACTTATTGATGGTATTAGTGTAGTTCGGTTATTACGCGAGAAAAATATCGATTTTCCTATTTTAGTATTAACGGCAAGGAATAGTTGGCAAGATAAAGTGGCTGGTTTAGATGCAGGCGCAGATGATTATTTAACTAAACCTTTTCAACCAGAAGAGTTACTCGCTCGATTAAATGCGTTAATTAGACGATCAGCGGGGCAAGCAAGCCCTTTAATAAAAAATGGCCCATTAACGGTTAATACCAAAAGTTTACAAGTTGAAGTCAATAATCAACTAATAAAGCTAAGTAGCTCTGAATATAAGCTGCTTGAATATATGATATTGCACCTTGATGAAGTGACCTCTAAAGCAACACTAACTGAGCATATTTATGATCAAAATTTTGATCTTGACTCTAATGTTATAGAAGTTTTTATTAGACGCTTAAGAAAAAAGTTAGACCCTACCAGCGAATATGGATTCATTGAAACCCTTCGTGGCCATGGTTATAAATTAAAGCGAATGAATAAAGAATGAATAACGGATGAAGTCCTTAAAGGTTCGGTTGCTATTAAGCACTTTAGTCATGACAGTAGTAATGCTGCCTATTATTGGCTATACCTTAAGCAATGCTTTTGAGCGGCAATTAAATTTATCAATCAAAAATGAACTCAATGCATACAGCTATTCAATTTTTACGGTTGCTGAAGTTGAAAATAATCAACTATTGATGCCAGATTCTTTATTAGAAAATCAATTTAATGTCAGTCAATCCGGTTTATATGCGGTAATAACGCCTTTAGCTAGTTCTTTTAATATAAAAGGTAATAAAGGTAATAAAGGTAATAAAGGTAAGCAAACACTCACACCAGTTGAACTCGCACCGTTGTGGCAGTCACAGTCCTTGCTAACGTTATCTTTACCAACTTCGTTACCATCCCCTAAAATAGGGGAAACTCAGTTTTCAAAAATAAACTTAGCAGGAAATAGCCACTTACTTTATAGCTTTAGTGTTAGTTTTTCTGATAACGGGCAAGCATTTCCTGTAACGCTGCATCTTATTAAAGATCAGCAACAGTTTTTAAGTGCGCTTAATGATTTTAGAAACAAGCTTTGGACATGGCTATTAGCGCTAATGGTCGTGTTTGTTTTTGTACAAATTATTTGGTTGTTATGGACATTAAAGCCGTTAACTAGGCTTACTCAAGAACTTGAACACATAGAAAAAGGTCAAAAAAAGGCATTAGATGCTAATTATCCACTTGAGTTACAGCAAGTCACACAACAGTTAAACACCTTGTTAGCAACAGAAGAAAATCAACGGAAACGCTACCGTAACGCTTTAGCTGATTTAGCGCATAGCCTTAAAAATCCCCTTGCGGTAATGCAAAGTCAAACAGATATTTCAGCGAGTACAAGCGAACAACTTCAGCGCATAAACCAGATCATTGAGCACCAACTAAAAAGAGCGCAAAGCGCAGGGCAGTCTTCATGGTATTTAGGTGTTCAGGTAAAGCCAGTTGTTGAAAAACTTATCACGACCTTATCTAAAATATATCAAGAGGATAAACTCTCTTTCGTTGTTGATGTAGAAAAAGCAGCTACCTTTAAGGGGGATGAAGCAGATTTAATGGAAATTTTAGGTAATATTTTAGATAACGCCTGTAAAGCTGCTAAACATAAAGTAGCGATAAAGGTTGTTAGCGTAGATAAAAAGTTAACTATTGAAATTTCTGATGATGGCGAAGGGCTAGATAAATCACAACAAGCCGTTATTTTATCTCGAGGCGGTAGAGCTGACACTTATCAAGCGGGTCATGGTATTGGTTTAGCTATCGTTAATGACTTAGTCAGTAGTTATCAAGGTCAATTATTTATCGGTAAGTCAGCAGTGCTTTTAGGCGCTACCTTTACGATTGTTTTTGACTTCTCTAACTAGGTAGTAATCTAATCATTAAGCTATTCAGCTTACGTTCAGTTTAGTGTTGTTATCCTTATTACTTAGGATCAGTAATAAGGATCATAATGATGAAAAATTTTATTTTTGTATTCAGTTTTGCATTTGCTTTCGTATTTAGCTCTTTAGTGAGTTTTGATGCACTTTCGCAACAAAACGATCTAATAGAAAAGCAACAAAGCTATCAGCAAGACTTTCAACAAGTTAAGCAACAAGAAGAGCAACAATTTAGTGAGGCTGAATTAGCACAAATGCTAGCGCCCATAGCCTTGTACCCTGATAGTTTGCTAACACATATATTAATTTCTTCAACTTATCCTATTGAAATAATTGAAGCTCACCGCTGGCTGAAAAAGAACGATAAACTCAACGCTGATCAAATATCGAAAGCAATTGAGCGCTTTGATTGGGATGATAGTGTAAAAGCATTAGTACCATTTGAACAAATACTCAGTCGCTTAAGTGACGATTTAAGCTGGATGCAGCAACTAGGCGATGCATTTTTACAAGATGAAAC
>TARA_R110001583_G_scaffold56335_1_pt1 | contig 11768 bp, 6 predicted proteins | sample TARA_R110001583 | Tara Oceans TARA_R110001583 (sample SAMEA4398432) | marine metagenome | biome: Polar Biome; feature: [MES] marine water layer (ENVO:01000295) within the mesopelagic zone...; material: water (ENVO:00002006), including particulate matter (ENVO:01000060) such as...... | reverse complement strand
AGACTAAGCACTGCATTCCATAACATCGTTGGATCACCTGACATTACTACTCCTATCTTCTTCCTGTTGGGGTACCTGCATAGGAACCATAGACACTCATAATTTCCCTGAGAGCTTTGTTAACAGGAGGACGTACTCCCGTAAGTTTTTTAGTTGACATTGCCCACTTGTTCATATCTTTTATATTAGGCTTTGGTGGTATGAATATACCCCTGTTGATCATATTGCGAATAATGTTTTTATCCATACGCGACTTAAATAATCCATCATCAGTCACAGCCTTGAAAATATCACTATTAGACATTCCCGCACTCTTTGCTTTTGTTATTAACTCAAACATATCCTTTGCCTGAGAATATTGTTTTTGCAGGCTCTCATCGTATGACTCCATTAGATCTGTTATGGTTTTTGGCTGTCTATCTTTATATGCGTTTTGAAAAATTTTAGATGCTTCTCCCATATTTCTTTTGATATTATTAATCTTCAGATTTAAAGACGTTTCCATATTATAGGCTTGAGGTTTAACACCAGATAAGGCTAGATACTGATCATCAGTATACAGTTTCCTTCCCGTCTTACCAGGACGAACACCAAATCCTGTATCATATTTAACTCCAAGTAGAGGTACTTCCCTTTCAACCTCGGTTCCAGGTACATTATAGGATGTGATTATATCTCTAGCAGATTTTATTATTCCTGGTTCAAATGTTTGTAATGTTGTTAGTACTCCTGTTTTAAACTGCTGTCCAATATTATCCGTTGCCTTGAATAATTCACGCCCATATTCATCTCGACCTGTAATTAATAATCTTGTAGCGGCTTCCAAAACCATTGAAGGACCAAGGGCTTCTGCTACAGGCTTCCATACTGCTTCCTTTACAGCTTCCTCTATGGCTCCATCTGCATTACCTCCTTTATTTAATGCTTCATATGCTGCTCTAAGCGGATCTGTAAACTTGGCATATGGATTTATATAACTGATATTTACTCTACGTCCCTCACCGTTTTTATCGGGGACACCATAATAAATAAAGTTTGATCCCTTTTCCCAAGGCGCATCAATCAAAGATTCAATACCTTCTTTTATAGTATACCGCTGTCCCTTTTCTTTTTCATTCAATCCCAGCACAGTAGCGGAGGTTAGTGCAAGTGCAGGTGCGGCTGCAACAGCAGATGTAAAAGAGCCAAGTCTGCGATAGCCTACAACTGCCTGCGCCTGACCTCTAAATTTATAAGGACCGTCTGATGGAATTTTCTTTGCCATCAATTCATGACCATCTCTTATATCTCTTACGGATGTTTTTAATATGTTTTTAGTTGTACGAATAAGCTCTGTTGTAAAGGCGAGAAAGTCTGCTGCTGGAAGAAGACGGGCATACCGAACGGCTTGAGGAACACCTGCGTAGTTTTGCATATGATTATTAACCTGTTGTGCAGCATACTCATCAAGCTCAGTAATAATAATATCATCTCCATCTGCCGATTTTAAAATTCTTTTAGGCTTGTCGGGATCTATACCAGAATCAATCATAACCTGTCGATAATTCTTTATTTCATTTTGAAAAGCAAACTGTTTCCATACATCATCCATTGATTGATAGAGTTTAACAGCAGATGTATTAAGTTTTTTAGCTCCCTTTTGTAATTGTTTTGTGCCTTGATACATAGGATTTTGCAAGTTCCAGAAGGCGTCTTCTCCAGCATCCTGCATGGCTCCCCTAAATGAACCTATATCTGTACCACTCGATGCCAGATTTAATGCAACACTTTTTTCTAAATACTTTTGTATTTCCTTATCATCTGCTCCTGCCAGACCCTTTGCAATTTTCATCATTCCTCTAACAGCAGACGGTCTGAGATAACCAGCACCAACAGACATCCACCCTGCTCCAAGGAAGTTACGAGCAATGGCTGTAGCTGACCAAACTGTTTTAGCAGCCCTGGCATGACCCTGTAATAATAAATATTTTTGAAGAGGCTTGAAGTTTAACATTGCGCTATTAGCAATTTCATTACCTATCGCAATAGCAGAGGCGGCTTCTTCTGTTGCATACATACCTTTCAATGGCTTATCAATTGCAGATCCATCATAATCAAAAGATCTTAAAACATAGCTTGAAATAGTTGAATCATCAATCACATCTTCAGCAACATCCTCAATTCCATCTTCAGCAGCCTCAAATTCTTTTATAGTATACCGCTGTGGGTCAACTGCCTTTCGTTCTGGCATGGCTTCTGAAAGTTCTTTCGTAATGAATTCTGAGGGGATTGCTTCTTCTGCCGCACCTTCAATCTGACCGCGACGAATAAGATCTGCCATTGTTTTTTCATAATTATAAGTTTCAATAACTTGGTTTAACTTCATAAAAGTATTACCATAGTTTGTAAAAGGATCTTTATATTCACCCATCAAGTCTCTAATTGCTTTGGGTATGTTCTCTCTTTTAGATAGAATTTTTGTTGCCCTCTTTCGACCAAAGAATTGAGGATCGGAAAAAGCTTTAAATAGATCTTCTTCACTTTCAACATCTAGGATATTATCAATGACTTTATTAACAGATCCATCTTGTCCCATATATTTAGAATATATACTTTTATCTGCTTCAGATAAATTATTCACAGCGGCCCTTCTAGCAGAAGCTTCCTGAAAGGCTTCTGGATTAGCCTTCTCTATATTGCCTATGTCTAATTCAACTTTATCTAAGATATCTTTAAAACTCTTGTCATGTTTTGCCTGTGATTTGGCAATGCTATCCCTAGCACTTTCTACAATCCCCATACCCTCTTCAGTTTTAAGGGTCTTTTTCCAATTAGGATTATCAAAGACTTCGTACTGTCTATTAACAAAAAAATCTACTTCATCTCCATCCATACTTTTCTGAATCTTACCATATAAAGCATCATCTGATTTAATCGCACCTGATTCAAGTAAGTCGTTTTGAAGAAACTGAATATTCTCTCTCATTTGCCTTATAGCATCAAGAGTATTTGTTCTACCCTCTGTGGTTAATTCTTCAATTGCTTCAGTCTTACCACGAAAGACATCATCTATCTGTGTAAGAACTGTCTGATCCATTTTATGTGCAGGTATATCATAGTCTTTTTTTATAGCTCTTTTGAGATTATTAAAACTTCGGTTTACATTTTGCTCTCCTCTTCTGACTGAGGCATCTAATTTTGTACGCGCCAACTTCGCCTCTTCTCCAAGAAATGTAGTAGAAACTCCCCTCTTAAATTTCATAAAAGCAGATTCACCAACAGTTCTATCAGGAGTAACCTTATTTACCTGTTCAGAAATTTTTACAGCTTTGTATTTTTTAGGACTATTCTTTACCCGTTCGATATCGAAGCCAGCCTTACGCCATGTATTTATAAAATCTTTTTCTGTATAGTCAATATCTGCAAGAGCGCCTCTTTTTCTGGAGAGTGGTATCTCAAGATCGATATCTACTTCGCTATTCAATTCCAGTTCATCTTGAGATTTACGAGCAGTCTGTTTAACTTCAGCCAGACTATCTCCTTTGGAAATTTTCTGAGAACTGAATGTTCCTTTAGGCATTGTTTCTTCCCGAAGTTTTTCAGCCTTTCTTAAAGCCTTCCCTCTTCCTAACCTTTCAATACCTAGTGGAATATATCGTCCCGCACCCAGACCAATACCTGCTCCCAGACCTGTACTTAAAGCAAGCCGTCCGAAATCAAATTCTTTTTCCTCATCCAGTCCCATTTCCATTGACTGAGCAGATAAATCAAATAGCCCTCCCCATGCAGCACCAGAAGAACCACCTGTCAATGTCTGTGCAGAAGCTACTTTCTTTGCGGCTTCTTTCCTGGCTTTCCCTATAATTTCTTTAGATACGCCCTTTGCTGCCCCTTCTTTTGCAACAATCTTGGCAGTTCCTTTTCCTATACCTTCCTTTATCAGAGCTTTTTCTAGCTGTTGTTTGAAGGCAAAACGTGCAGCCGCACTAGCAGCCCTGCCTCCCAATGCTCTTGCAACACCACCAATGCCCATAGTTACAACTGCCGAACCCAAAAACGTAGGATCAAGTGCCATGTTTTTTAATGCGCGAAGAAAAGAGCCGACATCGCTATCAGTCTTATCGTAAGTATCCATAGACTTTATCCATGCGTCTTTTACTGTATCATCCATATCACCAGTTTCAATAGCAGTAAGACCCATAGATACAAGATTATTCCCTAGTCTGGAATGTCGGTTTTTAAACCATTCAGCAACACCTGTATCTGATCCCTTCCAGTCCTCGCCTTTTTCAAATCTATAAATAGTCTTGGCCTGCTTAACCCAATCCGACTTTGTATTAAGATCGTCCATAGTAAATTCAGCATCCCCCTCTCCTTCTACAGCAGGTGTTGTAGACCAATCAGGCGTTTCCGTTGTAACTGGCGCAGGGGGAGTTGAAGCGGGAACAGGGACAGTCACAGGCTGACTATCTTGCCCACGTAACTCTCTTATGATAGAGTCCATAGTTGTAGCTGGATCAGATGTAGGAGAAGGCTGACTATCTTGCCCACGTAACTCTTTTATAATAGAGTCCATATCCATATTTGAATTATATTGAGATGCTGATGTATCCAGCTCTTCATATAATGATTCTGTAGAAGCCATTAGCTACCTTCTTCTTCTCGTTTTTTCTTTTTTTCTAAAAAGTTTCTATAAATAGTGGTAAGTTTTTTAGCCATCTCACCAGATACTTGTCCAGCCGACACGCCTCTAGAACTCATTATATCGGCTGCTGCTAAAACTTCAGTCAGTTCCTCCTTTACTGCATCGGAATCTGGACCATAAAATTCTTTATCTACAACTATATTACCTTCATCATTCGTCGCAAAGCCTTTAAACTTAGTAGTAATATAATTTGTCCAACGAGCTAGAGTATCAGAAGGTTTAAATGAATACTCAGATTTCATAGCCTTTTTAAGCTTTGCTAAACTGCTAATACCAGCAGCAGATTCTTTAATAAGTTTTAAAGCCATTTCTTGTTGTTTGGCAGGAAGACCACGAATATACTCTTTCATTGAAGCATCAACTTTTAAACGATTTAATTCCTGAGTCATTTTTCTTGAACTTGACTTATCTTTCTGTGCTAAAAGTTTATCTTCAAGCGACATTAAATTCTTACGCTTTTCTTTCTCATCCAGACTTAAATTATCCAAAGCCTCTTTATAACCTGTTAAAGCATTAGCTATTGGATTACCTTCTTTCAGAGTTGCGGCAAGAATGGTAGCCCTAAACTGCTGTTCAGCATAGGGATTAAGATTTAATTCCTTGATATTGGTCTCATATGTTTTTTGATATGCTTTCTCTTCTTTGTTTCTTGCCTGCTCTGCTCTTTCCATCTTGGTGATATACTCTTTTGTGTCCTTCCGTGCTGATGTGTCCATCTCTTTAATTATTTTGCTAGGAGATATAAGACTTTCAACTCCTGATTTAGTTACATCTCTCAATCCTCCTACCCCTGATTTGCCTGCACCTAGTCTCCTCAATAAAGCCGCCATTTCTAGCCGTTTCTTATCAGCCGCTGCCTTTGCCGCTGCCGCCTGCTCCATTTGAGCGTGGGCCTGTTGATCCCCTGATGCAGCAAACTCGTCAATCTCAGAACCGCCTGGTAAATTTACTGAAGGAAGGGTAGGATTAGATATTTCTGCCTGCGAAGCTCCGTCTCTTGCCCTGGCTTCACGTTCAGCATTTATTTTCGCCTGCCGTTTTAAATTCTCCGCCAATTGATCTCGAAGACTTGGTTTGGCAACTGCTCCACTCTGCTGTCGATATACCACAGGTTTTACTGTTCCACCCATATTTCTTTTGATATAATCGAGATAGGGCGTAGCCTGTGCAAGACCTGAAATACCTGAAAGGCGTCCCCCTCCAGCCTTGAAGAGATTTCCCAACCAGCCGCCGCCGCCGCCCATACCTCCTCCTCCTCCTCCACCCATGAGGTAACTTGCACCAAGACCCATAAGAGTCTTGCCCATACCAGGAGAATATTTCGTCGAAGTTCCTGTTTTGGTATAATTTGGTTGAGATAATATGGGATTACCATATATACTACTTTGGTAGCGGGCAAGCTGCTGTTCAGGATACTGTTTCTGAGCCATATATTTAGCATAGGCTTCATCTAAACCTGTTTGACCCATATCTCTTTTAGTTTCTCCAATATCTGATAATAAACCCAACTCACTCAGACCTGATTTAAATTTGCCTCCTGTCAGATTTGCAATAGCTGTTCCGCTTCCTATCTCTCTGGCACGGTCTTTAGCAAATTGATCCGCCTCAAAAGTTCTCTCTCCCTTTTGAAAATCTCTTTCTCCTTTAGCGATATCATACTGATACTGTCTCTCGCCAACATCAAAACGACGTTCCCCTGTCTGAAACTTACGCTCTCCTTTTTGAAACTCTCTCTGTCTCTCTTCAAATGCACGTTGATCTTGATGCTTCTGTAAATCAAATGCTTTCTGTTTTTGGGCATCAGCAAACGAAGCCTGTAAACCTCTGGCCTCTATGTCTGCTATTAACTGAGCCTGTCCCTTTCTTAACTCAGCTTCAGCTACGCCTGCTCTTGATCCAAGACCACTCAGACCCCCTGCGGCTATGGCCTTTCGCTCAAAATCAGGCATCGTTTTATCAAACTCTTCTTTGGCTTTACGTTTCTCCATATCGGTAACTGCTCTTTGATAGGGAGACATATATTCAGATATATCCTTTTCCTGAAACCTTTCCGATGTAAATCTTTCAGGACCGCCTGCGAAATCAATATCACCAAATCTTTCAGTAATTTGTTCCTGCAACGCTGGATCTAATCCACCAAGTTTCTCAACATCATAGCCAGCACCCGACCGCCTGGTTAGATCCAGAGCTTCATCAAATCCTTTTTCCTGTGATCCAACAAGTCCCTTCAATCCTGCATGTGCCTCTAACTCTTCTGGTGTAAAATCAGCAATTGTTTTACCAGTATAAGGATCATAACCTTCCTCCATACGCTGACGATATAATTCTTGCGTATCTGTTAAAACCTCTTCAACATAAGGTTTCATTTCTTCAGGAATTGTAGATCGTACCTGAGTCGATGTTGTTGTTGGCTTATCACCCCAACCAAATATTGATGATAAAAATCCCATTTCTATGCCCTCTCTATCATTGGTCTTAAAGCCGCTAATCCATTTATTTCATTAGGTTGTTTTCGAGTACCGTAGGCTTGTTGTCTTACACCTTTAACAACTTGATCCATTACATCGGCTCCTGCGTCTGGATTTCCATTACCAAGTGCTGCCATTGTGTGGCTGTCCACTACATACTCAGTAGGACTCACTGCCAGTGTAGCTACTTTATTCCTACCTTCTTTAATAGGCATTCGGACATTATCCTGCATTCCATGTCCTTGTCCAGGTACGCGACCTGAGAACTCGCCACCCGCTGCCAGTTTCATTAAACCTCCACCCGAAGCCGCCTCTAATCGACCGTCTTCTTCTTCTGCCATCATTCCCATAATATCTAAATTTGCATTCTTTAATAAAGACTCAATTGCTTTTGCTGCTATAGAATCTTTAGGAGATTCTCCAGGTAATGAAGGAGGGGCTGTAAATAATATATCATGAACATCTTGATTCATATTTAATTGATCTGGTCTGGATAGAGGAGGTGGTCCTCCCATACCAGGTTGTGGTCCTCCCATACCAGGTGGCGGTCCTCCCATACCAGGTGGTGGTCCTCCCATACCAGGTTGTGGTCCTCCCATTCCTGGAGGCGGTCCTCCCATTCCAGAGGGCGGGCCTTCCATTCCTGGAGGTGGTCCTTCCATGCCCTGGGCAACCTGCATCATTTGAAGATCATCTCTTGATGTTTCCGTTCTCATGGCTTTCTGTAACTGCTGTAATTCAGGAATTGTTGCCATTACTTCAACCTCGCATAATTAGATTGTGATGCGGTCTGCTCTTTAAAAAAATCACCTACATCTGATTTCAGTTTTTTAAAATGATCCTGTTTCTGACTCAACAGATATCTATTATGATCAATAGCATTTCCAGTATTGACATTCTGAATAAATGTGCTATTATTGATTAAATCAAAATGTTCTTTCATTGTTCTATTATCTGCCATTAGTTTAAATCCTGCCAGGAAGTTTCCGCTCCTAGACTTACATAACCTTTAAATTTACCAGAACTGGTTGAGTAAGCTACGTCGCCTTTTCTTGGTCTTCCTATGTTTGTTACTGTTGTCACTGCATAAATATTTGTTGAAGGTGTTGTTTCCATACCTATGTCTCTTGAATCCAGTTCAGTGGTCAAAACCGCTGCCCATGTCTGTATGGTTTCATATAACTCCTTAACTTCATCCGTTTCCATATTTGTCATATAGAGTGGAAATACTGGGTATCTTGCCACTATCTTCCTCCATCACCCTGAACACCAAGTCGTATTGATCCCCACTTCCAACTTGAATTCTGAGATGAACAAGATACCCTGATTTTAGCCTGCCTTCCCCTTGCTCTAAAATTAACTTTCTCAGTCTGCTCTGTAATATCAAACTCTTTTGTAATTGAACTATTACTCTCAGGATATTTTTTAGTTATTAATTTGACTTTAAGTTTCCCCGTACTTAAATCAAAATCAGGAATAAGTTTATTCATAAACATAATTGCATTACCATCCTGTACGTCAAAATCAGCAGATTCAATATAGGATGTCAGAACTTCATTATTTGCTGTAAATACACCATCAGGTTCATTGTTATATATATTATTACCACTGGCTGTTACTCCTGTAGTAATTGTGTTACCAAAAACTTCCCGATCTGCAAAAGTAGTAAAGATCATTTCACCATACACCCAGTAATTATTCTCAGGCGAATAAATCACATAGCTATCACACTCTGATACATCACTACCAGATGAAGCATATAACCATATAATCTCCTGAAACTCTGAATTAATACCTGCAAAAACCTTGTCCTTATATTTTAAATTCAGCCTGTCGAAAACATATCGTCTGACAGTACAATCAAGGGTTCTTACCTGACCATCATATCTGTAAAAATTATCATATCCCATCCAGTATGTTACACCATTATAATCAACTGCCGCATGTTGAGCAATCATTCCACAATTTGTACCTGCCTGTTGAAACCTGAATGTAAAGGGAGGACCAACATAATTCATTAACCAGAGAGAATTATCTGTCCATATATTAATTGCATTCTTTGCCCTTACCCCTCCTATAATTTTTGTGCCGTCTGTGAGGACAACCTCACCTGAAGTATTTGTAGCTGCTGGCGTCCAGTCAGTTCTGTCATCCTGATCAGACCATCTAACCAGCATAGGATTGAAAGTACCACTTACTGTAGCAGAAGCAGAAAATTCATTTGATCCCAATGCAATTAAATGTCTGTCATTTGGCGATACAATAATAGAATTTACACTAATCGGAGAAGTTGTAATAGATGTGGCTCTAACAGGAGTGGTAGAAGCATCACTGGCAAAATAGAATATATTCCCTCCACTTCGATTTGCTATAACATCATTACCCCAGTTATCCAGGCTCCATTGAGAAATATCAAAAACAAGATCTGTAGCATCTGCACTTGCTGCCTGATTCCAGGCTCTTGTATTGGAAGCACATACAGTTGCTTGATATAAAGCAGATCCAAAACCTACTCCAGCAACAGCAATTGAGTTACCTGTAGGTAGCAGATAATTAAATGTTGCATCTCCCGCATCTGTTTCAGTACTGGCTGCATCGGCAGATACACTGATACTGAAAGAATTTGCATTCATTATGGATACAATCTGATAGACATTACCACTTAAACTTACGTTACTACTTCCTATTGCTGAAGTAGACGTAAAATAGACATAGTTACCTGCTGTCTGATTATGTCCCGCATCCGAACAGGATACTCTGGCAGTTCCCGAGCTTGTTCCAAAACAGCTTGTAAGTGTGACGGCTGTAACAATAGGAGTTATATCTGTAAGAGTATCACCACTACTTTCATATAATTTATCAGGAGTACCAAAAACCATTCGTCTTTTATTATTGGCACTTTTATATGTTATCAAATCTCTGGCACTACCATCAAATGTAGAACTTACTCTTGTTTCATATCCTCGCATATTCTCAGGTTTCCCAGAACGGAAGCGTACACGATTTCCATCATACCATTTGCCTTCCTCTTCATACTGAGTAGACTCTCGATGAAAGCCCTGTTTAAAATCAAATTTTGCGAGACGTGTTGCCATCAGGTTTTAATTACATAGTTAATCATTATAACAGGAGGAATATTACTGTGCGCTCCAGTACTGCCTACTGACGAAGTATCCATAGAAACAGCAGTTTCTAATCCTGTATCTGTTTTAAGTCCAGTTGAACCACCAGATTCGGCAGCAGCGGAGAATATACTGGTTAAGGCATGGGTGTGTGCTGGTATCTGAGCAGTAGCTAATGTTACGGCTTGCGTACCACCTGTAGTAGCCATACTATCACCAACAACCATTCCTGATGTAACACTGGTTAATCTGCTTGTACCAGCATTCCAACCAGCCATAAATCTACCTCTAAGGTCTGGAACATTAAATGTAGAGGAGCCATCACCAACACCATATAGAACTGAAACAACAGCAAACAGATCAGAATAAGTACTACGACTTATGGCAGTACCGTCACAAAGAACATATCCCGTTGGTGCTACAGTAACTGACCAGGGTAGGATTGTTCCTGTTGGAATAGATCCTGTTAAATTTGAACCATCACCATAATAAGCAGACGCACATACCTTGGAACTTACAAAAACATTTCCCTTGACTGTTACATCACTAAGAAAAGATGCGGCACCAGATACTGTTACTGTTGATGCAAATGTAGCCGCACCTCCTATTGATACAGTACTTTTTAAATGTGCTGCTCCTGATACTGATACTGTAGATTGTAAAACGGCTGCTCCACCTATGGTTACAGTTGAATCAAGTTTTGCAGCACCTGCAAGATTCAAGGCTCCACTGACAGAGACAGCATCTTTAAATGTTGCTGCACCAACTACTGTTACCGTGCTGCCCAAATTAGTAGCCCCTCCTGCTATAAACGCACCTGTTACTGTAGCTGTACCGCCAATAGAAGTATTGCCTGCAATATTAACATTACCTGAAACTGATACAGAATCTTTAAAAATGGCTGATCCAGCTATTGTAGCTGTACTGTTAAACTGTACCGCTCCTGCTATTGTAGTTGTACCACCAATATTAACATTACCTGAAACTGATATATCATCTTTAAAGGTAGCCGCTCCACCAACTGTTACAGTTGTATTAAAAGTAGCTGCTCCAGAAACAACCATATTTCCTTCAACAGTTACATTTCCTTCCACGGTCAGATTTGTAAAACTGTCCTGACTGATTTCATAAATAGATGTGCCATCAGTAATAATGTGTTTATTTGTTCCACTTGGAATTGTTACTCCAGTATTACCTGCAACTCTAATCATCAGGACATTACTATTGGCATTATAGGATACCGAATTTCTAACAACATATCCTTTAGAATTATTGGGTATTAAAACAAATATGGAAGTGTGGGCCGATCCAATAGAACCAGTAAATTCCAGAAAAGCAGATCTGGATTGATCTGAAGAACCATTATTCTGTGTCAGGGCAACACTGGTTGTTGAACCAACTGAAACCTGGGTATATCCCGCAACAGCACTATCAGCAAGACTGATAACTCCATCATTGAGAATCTGTCCCCAACTATTGGGATTCTCACCATCA